>ERZ773069.827-NODE-827-length-19240-cov-5.871306_pt1 | contig 19240 bp, 21 predicted proteins | sample MGYA00580619_ERZ773069 | MGnify/ENA primary metagenome ERZ773069 (study PRJEB29015, sample SAMEA2738007) | human oral metagenome | biome: human oral; feature: human-associated habitat; material: dental | place: China | collected 2108 ...
CGCATCTGCGGACGAGGGCGAGGTCCAGGGACAGCTGCCCGCGACCGCCGCACAGAACGTCAACGTCGGCGGGCCCCAGGCATCTGGGCGTCTGCACAGGTCGCCGGAGGAGAGGGCGGGCGAGAGCCCCAGGACCTACCGGCCGGCAGGGAGCGCTGCCAGGGGGGGATCCGCCCCAGCCGAGAAGCCCGCCACCAAGGCCAAGAAGGCCCCCGCAAGGAAGGTCGCGCCACAGAGCGGGGGCCAGGGCCTCGATGCGGCCAGGGTGGTAGGGAGACAGCTAGGCAGGACCAAGGGGATGTTCGGCTCGTTCATGGACGAGTACAAGAAGGCCAGCAAGTAGGTCAGGCCATACGCGAGCGCATCACCGTGCGGGTGGCGACTCGTCCCCATCCAGCCAAGAGCACCGCCTTGGCCCTAGTACCCCAATGCCTGCAGGACAAACATCACGACGGTCAGAATCGTCACGGTAACGATGGTGAACCACATCAGCGCGTTCCACATGCGCCCGTTGGCATGACGCCCCATGACATGGCGGTCACCGGCGATGCTTACCATGCAGAACAACAGGATGGGCAGCAGCACGCCGTTGATGACCTGGGCGACCATCATGATTGCAAACAGGTCGACGTTGGGGATGAGCACGACGAGCGCGGACGTTACGGTGATGGCAGTTATCATGCCTCGGTACACCGGGGCCTCGCGCCAGCTGCGGTCGGCGCCGCGCTCCCAGCCAAAGGCCTCGCACACTGCGTTCGCCGTGATGCCGGGCAGCACGCAGGCGGCCAGAAACGAGGCCCCCACCAATCCCACGGCGAACAGCGCCGAAGCATACCCCCCGGCCAGTGGCACCAGCGCCTTGGCCGCGTCTGCGGCATCGTTCACGCTGATGCCGGCAGGGAAGAGCACGGTCCCGGTCGTCAGGATGATGAACCAGGTCACGATCTCGGCGGCGATTGCGCCCGAGACGTTGTCGGCACGCTGTCCTGCGATGTCCCTCTCGCCCAGGTTCTTCTCGACCACGTTGCTCGAGACCATGAACATCATGTAGGGCGAGATGGTTGTGCCGATGTTCGCCACCAGCAGCGACACATAGCCAGGATCGCTCGACCACTGGGGCACGATGGTGCTGTGCAGCGCCGTGTCCCAGTCGGGCTGTGCGATGACGCCCGAGACTATGTAGGTCAGGAAGACGGCACTGAGCGCAAGCAGGATCTTCTCGATGCGCCGATAGGACCCGCTCAGCGTCAGAAGCCAGGTGGCGACGGCGGCGACGGGGACGCTGACCTGTATGGGGACGTTGAACAGCAGCATGCCCGAGGCGATACCCGCGAACTCGGACAGCGTGACGGCGAAGTTGGACACGATGAGCGACAGCATCGCGACGGCCGAGATGCGCACGCCAAACTGCTCGCGGATGAGCGATGCGAAGCCCTTGCCGGTCGCGCAGCCCATGCGTGCGGCAGTCTCCTGCACCACGACGAGCAGCAGACACATGAGTGGGACCGTCCACAGCATCCCGAGACCGTACTGGGCGCCGGTCGTGGAGTACGTCGCGATCCCTCCGGCGTCGTTTCCGGCAAACGCCGTCAGGATGCCCGGCCCCATCGTCGCGAGGATGGCGAGCATCCCCGCCTTCTTGGTGTCACGTGTCATGCTAGATGCCCCATCCGCCCAGGACGGACGACGCCACGACGACGAACACCGCCACCGCCGCGACCATCTGGCACAGTGCGAGGGTGGTGCCCGAGGTCTCGAGGTTGCGCTCGTCCCGCCATCGCAGCGTCCTCAGGGTGGCAGGGGCCATGGCAAACGAGAAGAACGCGCCCGCCGCCGCGGCGCCAACACCTCCCAGCGCGAGGCGTCCCAGGTCGGAGTCCATGCCGAACAGGCTCCCGACGACGCCTCCGGCGACAAGGGCGACCAGCCCCGCGAACAACGGTTTCCACTGCGTTTTCATGGGTTCCTCCTGATGATGTGGTTGAACATGCGGAGTCCTTGGCGGGCCTCCGCCATCCCGCCGCCGAGGCCGATGGCCCGCCGGACGTGACCGGGGTCGATCACCAACGACCCCCCGATCTCGGCGACGCAGGCGGGCAGCACCTCGGGCGCGAAGGGCGCGCTCGGACCGACGAGGATCACCCTGGCCCCGCTGCACAGCTCGAGCAGCCGGGGCAGGGTTTTGTTGGTGAGGGCGGAGCCGGTGATGAAGACGAGCTCGCGGTCGGCCAGCAGGTACTCGGCCGCGGGATCCGGGAGATCGTTTCCCGAGGGCGACCGCTCCAGGACGATGAGGTCACGGCCCTCGGCGTATTTCTCGATGTCGCCGAAATGACCGATGGTGGCGATCCTGAGGTCCGGGCGGGTTTCCGCGTGACGTTCGAAGGTGGATCTCTCGTCCTCGCCCGCAAAGGGGTGGGCGCCGAGCCGTTCCTTCGTGGTCAGGAAGGAGTTGATGGCGGCCACCCCGAGGGCCGCCAGCTCCAGGTCCCAGGATTTCACTGCACACGCGGCATCCCGGAGGTCGCGTCCGACGATGTCGCGTTCGGCGAAACCGGCCCGGGGGCCGCTGCGGTAGATCATCGCCACCCCGGTCCCGGTGTCGGATGTGACGCAGGCCCAGTTGCCGATATGGGCCTCACGCACCTTCACCCCGGGCGGGATCAGGTCGATGAGGTCGTCGTAGAGCTGCCACGGATTGTTCATTGGTCTCCTCTGGTCTCGGGCCGGGTCACACAGAGGCGTAGCCCGGGCATTTCCGTCAGGTCAACCACCCTCATGGGAAGGTCGTAGAGGTGGCTGAGGTCCTCCCCGGTCAGGTCGGCGATGGGTTTCAGCCCGGGGCTGCGCCCCTGCTTGAGGAGCAGGACGTCGTCGGCGAATTCGAAGGCGTGGTTGGGCTGGTGGGAGCTGAGCAGCACCGTCAGGCCCTGGCTGTCCACGAGCCGGCGGAGCCGCCTCAACACCCGGATCTGGTTTCCGGCGTCGAGGGCGGATGTGGGTTCGTCCAGCACGAGCAGCCTTCCACCTTGGCAGAGGGCGCGGGCAATCAACACCAGCTGCCTCTCGCCGCCGCTGAGTTCCTGGATCCCGCGTTCCTCGAACCCCGCCATCCCGACCGCTTCGAGGGCTTCAGTGGCCGCCTTCCAGTCGGCCTCCCGGGGGCTGGCCCGCAAACCCCGCCTGGCCACCCGGCCCAGCACCACGGTGTGCCGTCCGGAGAAATTGAAGGGCACCTCACTGGATTGCGGGATGTAGCTGATCACCCCGGCCAGGGCCGCCGGACCGTAGCTCTCCAGACGACGCCCGCCGACCTCGACCTCGCCCGAGTCGGCGCGCAGCAGCCTCAACAGGATCCGGAACAGGGTCGACTTCCCCGACCCGTTCGGGCCGAGCACGAAGGCCAGCCGGTTCTCCGGGAGCTCGAACCCGAGATCATCCAGGGCCGGGGTTCCGCGTCCGGGATAGCGGTGGGTGAGACCGCGAACCGTCAGCGCGCTCACCATGACCTGTTTCCCATCAACAGCCACGCCAGGAACGGCGCACCGAGCAGGGCGGTCAGGATCCCCAGCGGGATCTCCGCCTCGAGCAGGGTTCGGCTGATCGTGTCCACCCCGATCAGGAACAGGGACCCCAGCAGGAAGGAAACCGGGATCAGGAGCCGGTGCTGGGGTCCGAAGAGCATCCGGGTCACATGCGGCACGATGAGCCCGACCCAGCCGATCACTCCCGAGATGGAGACGGAGACGGCGGTCAGGACGGTGGCGCACACGATCACCCCGGCCCTGAGCCAGGTCACGTTCGTCCCGAGGGATTTCGCGGTTTCCTCCCCGAAGGTCACGGCATCGAGCTGCCAGCGGAGCAGCCACAGCACGACGGCGCACGTGAGGATGGGAGCGACCAGGGCGGGCAGGTCCACATGACGCACCCCGTTCAGTCCTCCCATGAGCCAGAAGGTGATGGCGGGCAGTTCCCTGTCCGGGTCCGCCAGGTATTTCAGGATCGACACCCCCGCGGAGAACAGGGCGCTGACGATGATGCCCCCGAGAACCAGGGCCAGCACCTGGTCCCTGCGGGTCATCCGGGACACGCTCCACGCCCCGAGGACGGCCAGCAGCCCGAAGATGAAGGCAACCCCCTGGAGCCCGGCCGACCCCAGTCCCAGCACGATCGCGAGCGCGGCCCCGAACCCTGCCCCGCTCGATGCACCCAGCACGTCGGGGGAGACGAGCGGGTTCCGGAACAGGCTCTGGTAGGCGGCCCCCGCGACGCTGAGCGCACCGCCCACGAGCAGGGCCGCCATCATGCGTGGGAACCGGATGTTCCAGATCACGTGCGCGACCTCCTGGTTCCCGGTCCATTCGGTGCCGAGCAGCCGGGAGCCCAGGTAGTCGAGCAGGGTCGCGGGATCCGTGTGGAAACGTCCCAGCGTGAACACGCCGACCATGGCGGCCAGGTTGGCCACCACCAGTAACAGCAGCAGCATCGCCACTCGCCGCTTGGGCATCTCCTTTGACATCAGGGAGATTCTAACGATTTGATCCGCTTTGGCGGACGTAGGTCAGGTTTGTGATCCGCTTTTGCGGTTTCTTGGAGATCGTCCGTCGATACGGTGCGTCAGGGATGCCCCGGTCGGCGGCGGGGATCACTCCGGAGGCGTGCGTTTCCGGAGGGCGACGCGGCCTGGTCCGTTGACCGGCCGGCCCTGTTGACGTGACCTCCCGGGGTCACCGGTGAGCCGATGCGTGTCGCGGGATAGAATCAACCGGAGAATTTGTCCTGACAATGTGGGCATTGTTGCCCGGAACGGACCGCAGATGATTGACTCCCTGCCCCAGCCCCGCACCACCGACCCGGCCTCCGTGCCCGCCCTTCGCTGGGGCGTGATCGGAACCGGATGGATCGCCGACCGGTTCGTCACCACGGTGACTCGGAACACCTCCCAGCGCATTGTCGCCGTCGGCTCCCGCTCCCCGGAACGGGCACGCGAGTTCGCCGAAGGACACGGCATCGAGATGGCCTGTGGCTCCTACGAGGAACTCGTGGCCCAGGACGTGGATGTCGTCTACGTCGCTACGGGCCACCTGGATCACGCCTCCCACGCCCGGCTCGCCCTGGAGGCCGGGCGGAACGTGCTAGTCGAGAAACCCATGACCCCCACCGTCGAGGCCACGCGGGAACTGGTCGAGTTGGCCCGCGGCAAGGGCCTGTTCTGCATGGAGGCGGTGTGGTCGCTGGCGCTGCCCCGCTTCGACGTGGTCCGGCAGGTGCTCGCGGCGGATCTGCTGGGCAGGATCGAGGCCGTCACCGTGGACATGGGCGAGTACCTGGTGGATCATCGCCGCGCCATGGATCCGGCCCAGGGCGGCGGGGCCATGAACGATCTCGGGATCTATCCGCTGATGTTCGCCGACTGGGTCCTGCCCGGGGTAGAGGTGGTGGCGGCCGCCGGTCCCCGGCACGCGACGGGCGCCGTCGGACAGTTCATGGCCTTGCTGGGGGACGGCGAGGGGCGCCAGGCGAGTGTGTTCGCCTCGATGCTGACCGACACCCCGAGCGTCGCCATCATCGGGGGCAGCGAAGCGACCCTGGTGCTCGACGGCCCGTTCTACCGCCCGGGGCCCGTCGAGGTGAGGTTCCGGGATGGCCGGGTGCTGTCCTGGGACGAGCCGCGCATCCACCACGAGGGCCTCTTCCACGAAGCCGTGGAGGTGGCTCGCTGCATCGCAGCGGGGCTCACCGAGTCCCCGCTGCGTCCGCTGGACGCCACCGTAGCCACCGTCGAACTGATGGAACGGGCCCGCGCCCTGATGAACGATCCCGCCTGAGTCTCACCCCCGCTGGGGCACGCGGGCCCCTACCCGCATGTCCCAGCGCCCCTCGGGGGCGGGGCCGCCCCTGAGTTCGGCGACGACCGCGGTGATCGCGTCCATGATCGCGACGCTGGCCCGTTCCACGTCCTCCTTCGCGGGCTCCTCCCCCACCGGGAAGGCGCTGAGGTCCACGGGCGGCCCTGCCTGCACCATCACGGGGCGCCTGCGCAGGGAGAACAGCCGGTGAAGTTCCAGCTTCTTCCGGCCCAGGAGGGCGTCTGTCCCGACCTGGCAGACCGGGATCACCGGCACCCCGGTCGTGAGCGCCAGGCGGGCGGCACCCGGGCGCCCGGTCATGGGCCAGCCATCGGGATCGGCCGTTATGGTGCCCTCGGGGAAGATCGCGACGCACTCCCCCGCTTCCAGGGCCTCGCGGGCGTGCACGAGCGAGTCCTTGGCCCGTTCGGAGTGGCGTATGACGGGGATCTGGCGGCACTCGCGCGCGAACCAGCCGACCACCGGCACCTTCCAGATCTCGGATTTGCCCAAGTAGCGGGGCCAGCGCCCGGACCAGACGAGGAACTCGCCTGTCGTGGGGACGTCGAAGTTCGAGAGGTGATTGGATACCACCAGTACCCCGCCGGGCGGGACGTTCTCCTGCCCCCGCCAGGTTCGCCGGACCAGACCACCCATCACCAGGTGAACCAGCCGCGCCAGGAAACGGTAGGCGCGGGGCGCCGTTTCTTGGTTCGCCTCACGCAGAGAGCGTTGCCAGGGACGTTTTTCGACTTCCACGGAGCAGGAGAATACCGTCGGGATCGTCACCCGTCCGAGCGGCGGTCCTCAGGAGACGGTGTCCGCGGTCCGCACGGGCAGGGTCTTCGGTTTGAACCCCGGGCGGGTCGCCTCGTACGCCCCGATCTCGTCGTCGTGCTGCAGGGTCATGGAGATGTCGTCCAAGCCGTTCAGCAGACGGTACTTGGTGTACTCGTCGATCTCGAACCCGATCACGAGATCCCCGCGGGTTATGGTCTGCTCCGGCAGGTCCACCGTCACCGGCTCCTCGGGGGCGGCCTCGATGGCGTCCCAGAGCCTGTCCCGGTCCTCCTCCGTGACGAGGGCCACGAGCAACCCTGCCTTGCCCGAGTTGGAACGGAAGATGTCACCGAACCGGGTTCCTACGATCACCTTGAAGCCGTAGTTCTGCAGCGCCCAGACGGCGTGTTCCCGCGACGAACCGGTCCCGAAGTCGGGTCCGGGCACCAGGATGGTCCCGTCCGTGAAGGGCTCACGGTTGAGCACGAAATCGGGGTCGCTGCGCCAGCCCGCGAACAGCCCGTCCTCGAAACCGGTCCGGGTGATGCGCTTGAGGTAGACGGCGGGGATGATCTGGTCGGTGTCGACGTTGCTGCGCCGCAGCGGAACGGCGATCCCGGTGTGGGTGGAGAAGGCGTCCATGTCTCAGGCTCCGATCAGGTCGGCGGGGGCGGCAAGGTGACCGGTGACGGCGGTCGCGGCGGCGACTGCGGGACTGACGAGGTGGGTGCGCCCGCCCTTGCCCTGGCGTCCCTCGAAGTTGCGGTTGGACGTGGAGGCCGACCTCTCCCCCGGGGAGAGCTGGTCGGGGTTCATGCCGAGGCACATCGAACACCCCGCTGCCCGCCACTCGGCCCCGGATGCGAGGAAGATCTTGTCCAGCCCCTCGAGCTCCGCCTGGAGCCGGACCCGGGCCGAACCCGGGACGACGAGCATCCGCACGCCTTCGGCGATCCTGCGTCCCCGGAGCACGGAGGCCGCCAGCCTCAGGTCCTCGATCCGGCCGTTGGTGCAGGAACCGAGGAACACCGTGTCCACCGCGATCTCCCGCATCGGGGTGCCCGGGGCCAGGTCCATGTACTCGAGGGCCCGGCGGGCGGTGGCCCGCTCCACCTCGGAATCGAAGTCCTCGGGAGCGGGCACCACCCCCCCGAGCGGCACGCCGTGCCCGGGGTTGGTGCCCCAGGTCACGAAGGGGGTGAGCCGGGTCGCGTCGATGTCCACCTGCGCGTCGAAATGGGCGTCGTCGTCGGAGCGCAGGGTCCTCCAGTACTCAACCGCGGCCTCCCAGTCGGCCCCCTCGGGGGCGTGCGGTCGGCCCTTCAGATAGGCGAGGGTGGTCTCGTCCGGGGCGATCATGCCGGCCTTGGCACCCCACTCGATGGACATGTTGCAGATCGTCATGCGGCCCTCCATCGACAACTGCTCGATGGTGCTTCCCCGGTACTCGACGATGTATCCTTGGCCACCGCCCGTGCCGACCTTGGCGATCAACGCCAGGACGACATCCTTGGCAGTGACCCCGGGTGGCAGGTCGCCGTTGATGTTGACGGCCATCATCCTTGGTTTCTTCTGAGGCAGCGTCTGGGTGGCGAGCACATGCTCCACCTCCGATGTGCCGATCCCGAAGGCCAGCGCACCGAAGGCGCCGTGGGTCGAGGTGTGGGAGTCGCCGCAGACTATGGTCATGCCGGGCTGGGTCACCCCGAGCTGCGGGCCGATGATGTGAACGACGCCCTGGTCGCGATCGCCCAGGGAGTGGATGCGGATTCCGAACTCGGCCGCATTCCTGCGCAGTGTCTCCACCTGGGTCCTGGAGACGGGGTCAGCGATGGGCGCGAGGATGTTCAGCGTCGGGGTGTTGTGATCCTCGGTCGCCAGGGTGAGATCCGGACGGCGCACCCTCCGGCCGTTCATTCGCAGGCCCTCGAAGGCCTGCGGGCTCGTGACCTCGTGCACCAGGTGCAGGTCGATGTAGAGCAGGTCGGGTTCACCATCGACAGCGCGCACAACATGCGCATCCCAAACCTTCTCGGCGAGGGTCTTCCCCATTTTCACGCTTCCTCATTACGATTGAGTACAGGACAAGGCCTGCCAGATGGCGACACTCTATCTTGCATGTCCAGTATTCGAAACGATAATCTCGGAATATGGACGAAGGAAGCGGAGTAGGAGTTCTCGACAAGGCGGCTGCGGTGCTGACGGCCTTGGAAACCAGTCCCCTGACACTCGCAGGGCTGGTGAGTGCCACCGGTCTGGCGCGCCCGACGGCACACCGGCTGGCCGTGGCCCTGGAACACCATCGCCTCGTCACCCGGGATCTCCAGGGGCGTTTCGTGCTCGGACCGCGGCTCGCGGAACTCGCGAGTTCCGCCGCGGAGGACCCACTGCTGACCACCGCGGGACCCATTCTCACCCGGCTGCGCGACATCACCGGCGAATCAGCCCAGTTGTTCCGCCGCCAAGGTGATTTCCGGGTCTGCTCCGCCACCGTCGAACGCCCCTCGGGTCTGCGGGACACCGTTCCCCTCGGGGCACAGCTGTCCATGACCGCGGGCTCGGCCGCGCAGGTGCTGTTGGCCTGGGAGGAACCCGAGAACCTGCCGCGCCTGCTCAAGGAGACCACCTTCACGATGATGTCGCTGCAGCAGGTTCGCCGCCGCGGATGGGCGCAGTCGGTTGCCGAACGCGAACCCGGGGTGGCCTCGGTCTCGGCCCCGGTGCTCTCCCCCTCCGGGAAGATCATCGCGGCCGTCAGCGTCTCCGGTCCCATCGAACGCCTGACCCGGCAGCCGGGGCGGCTTCACGCCCCGGCCGTGATGGCCGCTGCCGAACGCCTGAGTGAGGTGTTGCGCCGCAACGACACCGAATGACCGGTGAAAGAGCGCCTACTGCGAGACCACGGGCCGGCGCCGCACCACCAGAACCGTCACGATGACCATGACGGCCATCAGACCTGCCGCCGAGCAGGCCAGCGGAAGCACTTCGTCCATGCCCTGTCCGCCGCTCGTCGACACGGCGGTGGATCCCAGGAGCACGGTCCGGGTGATGACGGCCTGCGGGATCAGGAGGTCCAGCGGTCCCGTCCCGGTTCCCGAGGCGGCACTGGCGAAACCGATCATGCATCCGGCCAGGCAGATGGCCACAGGGGCGGCGAAGGACCTCATCAGCATCGACATCAACGATTGCAGCAGCACCAGCGGTACGGACACGGGAACACAGAGCGCCGCGGCGACGAGGAAGGAGGACGGAGGCGCGCCCTGGAGCCCCAGCAGCAGCCCGAGTCCCCAACTGAGCCCGACGAACACCAGTTGGACGAGGACCACCAGCAGCAGGATCACGACGGACTTCATCAACACCAGCGAAACGGGCGATCGTCCCGTGGTCAGAACGCGGTTCCACGAGCTGCTCCTATGTTCCGGACGCCACACAGCGGCGCCCAGGAGCGCAACCCCGGTGGGGAAGAGCATCATCCCGTAGAACAGGGTGATCTGCCCGGCAAGGACATCCCAGCCCGTTTCCAGGGCCCCGTTGGCCGTCTGGAGCCAGTAGTTGGCTCCGCCCGAGGCAACCGCCAGCAACGGCAGGAGTACCACGACCCACCACACCATGGAACGGCGCAGCTTCATTCTTTCGGCGGCAAACATCACCGTCACCTCTCAACCCGGTCGAGTCGCTTCGTACACCGGGCAAAAGCCGCCGCCCCGAGCAGGACCAGACCGATCAGCCATGGCCACGGCGGCAGGACGGGAACGAGCCCGTCCGAGCCGGCAGCCATCGCTACCGGGGTGATCACGGCGTAATATCCCCAGGGAATGACACGGGCGACACTCGGCGCGAGAAACATGTAGAGCGCGATGAAACCGCCGACCAGTCCGGTACCGACACCAACGAGCTGGTTCTCACGGATCGCGGAGAGCCAGATGTGGAATGCCAGGAGGACCGTGTCGACCAGAACCAGCGACACCACGTACCAGGACCACATCGGGACATCGAGGGGCACCCGGACGCCGGCCACCAACCCCAACGCCACAACGGCCCCGGTCTGCACGAAGGTCGCCGGGATCACCACCGCCACGAGGGCGAAAAACTTCATCCGGCACAACGTCCCGGGGGTTCTACCCGTGGTGGCGTTCAGGAACCAGCCTGCCGAGGAGTGTTCGATGTCAGTCTGACGGGATGCCAGCACCGCCACGAGAATGGGATGGATGAGAGCATTCGCGAATGCGAAATTGAGAAGTGGTTGGCCCCAGGGCAACTCGTGGGGATCGTTGAGCCGGGAAACGGCCCCCGGAGCGAACAGGGAAAGAGCGACGATCGGGATCGCGGCAGCCAACAGGACCAACGTCAGGGGCATCACGTGCAGTCTCCGCATCTTCGTCATCTCCAAACGGATCTCGCCCATCACAAGGCCTCCGCCCCACCGGTCAGGTCCATGAAAACCTCCTCCAGCGACTGCTGGAGGCGACGAACCTCATGAATGGGGATCCCCGCCTGCACCAGCCGCACGATCAATCGGGCGGCGTCTTCCTGATCGCAACCCTGCACCCTGATCCCGTTCCTCTCCAGGTGGCAGCCCCTGATCAAGTCGGCGGCGGCATCGGCCTGCGGTGTCACCACGAGCAGATCCGGAATGGACCGTTCGAACAGTTCCTCCCTGCTTCCCTGGAAAACCAGCCGTCCCTGTGAAAGGACACCGAGCACGTCCGCCATCCTGTCGATCTCGTCGAGGAGGTGGCTGGAAATCATGACCGTGACCCCTCCGGAGGCCAGGTGGATCATCAGTTCCCTGATCTCCTCGATGCCAGCGGGGTCCAGTCCGTTGGTGGGCTCGTCGAGGATCAGCAGTTCTGGCTCCCGCACCAGGGCCATCGCTATTCCGAGGCGCTGTTTCATCCCCAGCGAATAGGTTCGCTGCAGCCGGTCCCGGTGGTCGGTCAGACGCACCAGTTCGAGTGCCCTGTCGATCCGGGTGGTTTCCAGGTTCAGCAGCCGGGCCAGGAGCCTCATGTTCTCTGCCCCTGTGAGATGACCGTATCCGGGTGGGTGCTCGATCATCGATCCGATCCGGGGCATGAGCCGTGCCCGGGCCTCACCCCACGGATCCTCCCCGAGCAGGGAGATCTGTCCCGCGCTCGGGTGGAGCAGCCCCAGGAGCATTTTCATGGTGGTTGATTTCCCGGATCCGTTGGGCCCCAGAAAACCGTAGACACCCCCTCGGGGAATGGCCAGGTCCAGGCCGTCCACGACAGTGCGTTTCCCGAAACTCTTCGTCAATCCCCTGGTCCTCACGGCCAGGTCGGCGTCTCGTAACTCCATGGCGCCAGTTTCGGAATCCGAGGGTCGGAAAACGTCATGCCGAAGGATGGTTCCGGCACGGTTGACACCTCATACCCGGGGATGATGAAACCGGAACGGAGCGCCCGTAGGTTTTTCCCATGCCCATTGCCGCCTCGCGTGTCCATGCGTTTCTGCCGAAGCCGTTGGATGCCGGCATCGCTGCCATCGTGCTCTGGCTGGGTGCACTGGCCCCCGGGGTCTCCGACCTGCCGTACTCGGGAGTGATCTACCCGCTGCTCCTGGTCGCATGTGGAACCGCCTTGGCCTGGCGGCAGCGACATCCCGTGTTCTCGGTGTCGGTCATCGGCGGGGCCATGGTCATCCATGCCGTTGTGTTCAACTCCATGTCGTTGCTGGCCATGAGCTCCACCCTCCTTGCCGTGTGGACCGTTCAGTCGTGCCTGAACAGACCGTTGCGGTGGCTGTTTCTCGGGTTCTTCACGGCCGGATCGGGGTTGGCCGCCGGCCTGGCCTCGGTTGCCGCAAGCCCGAGACGAGATCCACTGGAACACGTGATCCTGGTGGGCACGGTTCTGCTCGCCGTGGCGGTGGTGGCGCTGGCCGGAGCGAACAGACGTGCCGCTAGTTCCCGGGCCGAGAGGGCGCTGGAGCGGGTGGCGCTCCTGGAAGCACAACAGGACGCTCTGCACCGCCTTGCCGCCGCGGAGGAGCGGGCGCGGTTCGCGCGAGAACTCCACGACGTCCTCGGACACACCCTCGCGATAATCGCGGTCCAGGCAGAAGGCGCTCTTCTGATGTTGGAGCATTCCCCGGAGCGTTCCCGGGAGGCGCTGCGCAACATGGCAGCCATCAGCCGCAGGGGGGTCGACGAGACGCGTGCCCTGGTGGATGTGCTCCAGAACGACGAAGGCGTGCCCACATCCCCGGTTCCCGAATCGGAACGGGTCCCGCGGAGAACCACTCCAGGTCTTTTCCCGGAAATCGTGATGCTGGCCGAGGGCGCCGGGCTCCCGATCCGGGTCACGCTGGATTTCTCGCAGCAGGCCATGCCGCCCTCCCGGGCCGCGCTCGTCCTGGACACGGTCAAGGAGGCACTGGCGAATGTGGCGGGGCATGCCGGATTCGTCCCCGTCCAGTTGTCGTGCACCCTGAGCGGGACCGGTATCGTCCTCGACGTGGAGAACGGGTCAGGGTCCCGGGGAACCGGCCCGGGTGATGTGTTCCGCACCGGAACCGGTCTGTCCAGGTTGCGGAAACGGGCAACGGCGCTGGGAGCGACCCTTGATGCAGGACCGGGCGATGATGGCTGGCGCGTCTCGCTCACGGTTCCGCGGGAGCCGCAGGAACCGTGACGACCATCGCGCTGGTGGACGACGAGCCGTTGTTCACGGCAGGACTCGCCATGATCATCGACTCGCAGGAAGACCTCGAGGTCATCTGGCAGGCGGACAGCGGAACCCTGGCCCTCGAACGGCAGCAGCGGAACCCGGCCGATGTGATTTTGATGGACATCCAGATGCCGGTCCTGGACGGCCTGGAAACCACCGCCGAGTTGATCGCGCGCGGGCTACCGGGACGGGTGATGGTGTTGACCACCTTCGACACGGATGACCACGTGATCCACGCCATCGAGACCGGCGCGTCCGGTTTCCTGCTGAAGAACACGCCACCGGACCGTTTGCTGGATGCCATTCGAACAGTTGCCAGCGGCGATTCGGTGATCTCCCCGGGCCCCACCCGCAGGCTCCTGCACTCCCTGCGACAGGGACCTGCTCATGGCAGTTCACTAACACCCGTCCGGCCTCTTCCCTCCGATCGCCTCGGCCTCGAACAGATGACCCCCAGGGAGAGGGAGGTCCTGGCGCTGGTCGCGGCCGGTTTGACGAACCAGGAGATCTGTGACCGGCTCTGGCTGTCGATGCCCACGGTCAAGACCCATGTGGGCCGGTTGTTGTCGAAGACGGGATCGAGGGACCGGGTGCAGCTGGTGCTGTTCGCTCTTCGCACCGGTGTGACGACCCTGGAGGAGATCCTGCAGGGCACCTCGTGAATCGCGGGATCGGGATCTGACGCGGGATGAAGACGTGCCCCGGGAATGACGGATGCCTTGGCCGGACCAGTGTCCGGCCAAGGCATTCACCTTGGTAGCCCCGACGGGATTCGAACCCGCGCTACCGCCTTGAGAGGGCGGCGTGCTAGGCCGCTACACAACGGGGCCAAGCGATGGGATGGGCCTCCTCGGAGGCCCGCTCCGCAGGGGTACCTGGACTCGAACCAAGACTAACTGAACCAGAATCAGTCGGGCTGCCAATTACCCCATACCCCTTTGCGCTCTCCCGAGCACGGTGAGAAACAGTACACGGCCCGCTTCGGGTGCGCAACTCGGTGATTCAGCCGTTCAGGGAGGCGAGGTTCTCCTCCAGCTCGGGGCTGATGCGGACCTCACCCGGCCCGCTGGTCGCCGGGTGTCCGAGGCGGGTGAGGATGGCGTCGACCACCTCGAAACGCCCGCGGCCCATGCCGTCGGAGATCTTCACCGCGATCCCGATTCCCTCGGGCAGGCCGACGGCGAGGATTCCCTCGGCGCCCACCTTCGCCACGGCCCCCGGCACCTGCCCCACGAGCCTGACCACGGGATGGGAAGTGCCGGAGGTGTACTCGGGGTAGCGGCGGAAGGCGTCCGCCACCAGCCTGCCGGGGCCCTCCTTCTCGGAGGCCAGGCGCGCGAAACCACACGCCAGCCCCGGCAGGGTGGTGGCGAAGGCGGGTGCCGTGCAGCCGTCGACCACCGGATCGCCGAGCACACCGCAGTACTCCTCGATGACGGCCCTGATGGCCTGTTGCAGGGGATGCGACGGGTCGCGGTAGCCCTCGATGGGCCAGCCAGCGAGCCGGCAGGTGCGCAGCATGGCCGCGTGTTTCCCGGAGCAGTTGTGTGCCAGCGGCTCCTTCCTCCTGCCGGCGGCCAGCCAGGCCGCGAGTGATGCCTCGTCGCCGGGGAGGTCGGCGGTGTGCTGGAAGTCCGACGTGCTCAGCCCGGTCATCTCGAGGATGCGAAGCGCCCCTTCCGTGTGTATGGACTGCCCGAGATGCGACGCCGCGGCCAGCGCGAGCAGTTGATTCTCGAGGTCCAGGCCACTGCGCAGCATCGCGATGGCCTGGAACGGCTTGAGGGCCGACCTGGGCAGGGTCGGCACGGTCATGTCCCCGAGGGACAGCAGAACCCGCCCGTCCTCGCGAACCACACTGACCCTGCCCCGGTGGTGGCTCTCGGCCGCCCAGCCCCGGTCCACGATCCCCAGAAGCACATCCATCATGAGGTGAAGTGTAGGGTGCCGCCCGCCGCTGCTGTTTTGACGGCGGCCCGGGCAAACCGTTGAACGGGTTCAGGGGGTCAGGGTCGCGACGTGCATCCTGCGCCCGATCCACCAGGCGAGGGCACCGAAGACGGCGAAACTCGCGAGGTCCGAGCAGGCTGCCTCCCAGGAGATCTCCGAGGTCGCCTTGAGTGTGGCGACACCGCCCGTGAACAGCGCGTATCCGAAGGCGAAGACGTTGTTGGCCACGTGGATGGCGATCGCGGCCTCCAGACCACCCGTGGCCCACACCAGGGTCCCTGCGATCAGCCCGAAACCCAATCGGTGTGCGAAGAGCGCAATGTTCTGGTCTCCGTGGAAGATGGCGAACACCAGGGCCGAACACGCAACGCCGACCCAGGCCCGGCCCGCCAGGGAACCGATGGCCTGCTGCAGGTAACCGCGGAAGAAGAACTCCTCAGCGGCCGCCTGCAGGGGCGAGGTGATGAGTATCAGCGCAAGATAGATCGCCCAGTCGGGTTGGGCCGCCTGCCAGGCCATGTTCCCGCCGTGCATGAGCCACATGATGACGTTCAGCACCGCTGCCGCCACCACGAAGCAGATCAGCAGGTATCGCCAGCGTCCCCCGGGCTGGACGGAGATCGCCCAGCCGGCTTTCCTGCCGTGCCAGTACCGGTGGATCAGCGGCACGAACAGCAACAGACTCGCGATCCCGAGATGGCTCGCCAGGATCCCGTCGGGCAGTTCATAGGCCAGCGCCCGGGAGTTGTAGTCCTTGAGATCCGGCAGTCCCCTGAAAAACCAACCGACCCTCAAGACGGCCTGGGCCAACAACCCCGTGAGCAGGAAGGCCAGGAAAGCCCCTGACAGGCCCATCATCAGTTTCACAGGATCCTCGCCCCGCAGGGCAACCGGGTACCTGAGCCCCGACCCGGGCGGATGGGTGATCACGCGGCGGTCACGGGATTGCTCAGCACCCCGAGCCCATCGACCTCCACCGAAACCACGTCCCCGTCGGCCATCGGACCCACCCCCGCAGGGGTTCCGGTGAGGATGACGTCCCCGGGAAGCAGGGTCGCGAACGAGGAGATGTAGGTCACCAGCTCCGGGATGCCGCGGACCAGCTGGGATGTGTTCCCCTGCTGCCGCACCTCTTCTCCCACCCGGGTCTCGATCGCGAGATGACCCGCCTCCGCCAAGGTGAGGTGCGTGTTGATCCAGGGACCGAGGGGACAGAAGGTGTCGCATCCCTTGGCCCGGAACCACTGGTCGTCCTCCCGCTGCCAGTCCCGCGCGGTCACGTCGTTGGCGATGGTGTAACCGAACACCACCTCGGCCACCCTCCGCGCCGGAACCTGCTTGCAGATCCGCCCGATGACGATGGCCAGCTCGCCCTCGTGGTGCAGATCCCTGCATCCCTCGGGGCGCACGATGGGCTCATTGGGTCCGATCACGCAGGTGTTCGGTTTGATGAACAGCATCGGTTCCTCCGGGACCGGTGCCCCCTGTTCGGCAGCGTGATCGGCGTAGTTGCGCCCGATAGCGACGATCTTGCTGCGGGGAATAACGGGAGCGAGCAGCCGGACATCCGCGAGGTCGTGCCTGGCACCCGTGTAATTGACGGGCACCCCGGCCAGCGGGTCCCCCGTTATCGCGGCGACGGTTTCCGGGTGCTCCCCGCCGTCGACCTCCAACTCGATGATGCCGTAGGCGGGATCCTTGCCGGCCGCGGCGAAACGGGCGATGCGCATGCCACAAGCCTAGCGACGGAACCGGGATCGGGCGCGGGGCCGCGGCGGTCGCGCCCATCTCGGGGAGTGGGAACCGCATTGCCGCCGCCGATGACACCCCTAGTCTTCCCGCATGACACGACAGACCCTGGCAGTTATTGGTGGCGACGGCATCGGCCCAGAGGTGACCGCCGAGGCACTCAAGGTACTGCGGGCCGCCGTGGGCGAGAACGCCTTCGAGGAGGTTCACTTCGACCTCGGGGCGGAGCGTTGGTTGCGCACCGGCGAGGTCCTGCCCGATTCCACGCTGGAGGATCTGAGGGCCACGGATGCCATCCTGCTGGGGGCGGTCGGGGCGGCTCCCGGTTCGGACAGGATCCCGAGTGGGCTGCTGGAGCGGGGGCTGCTGCTGAGGTTGCGGTTCGCCTTCGATCACGCAGTGAACCTGCGGCCGTCGCGGCTCTACGCGGGGGTTTCCACTCCCCTGTCCCCCGAGGTCGTTGCCCGGGGCGACATCGACTTCGTGGTGGTGCGTGAGGGAACCGAGGGGCTCTACTGTGGCAATGGCGGCGCGGTGCGGGCCGGCACCCCCCAGGAGATCGCCACCGAGGTCTCCGTAAACACCGCGTTCGGGGTGGAACGGGTGGTTCGTGACGCGTTCACACGCGCCCGGGCGCGTCGCGGCAGGATCACCCTGCTGCACAAGCACAACGTCCTGGTCAACGCAGGGGACCTGTGGCGCCGGCTCTTCGACCGGGTGGGTGAGGAGTTCCCCGATGTCGAACGCGACTACCTGCACATCGACGCCGCCATGATCGCCATGGTGGTCGATCCGGCCCGGTTCGACGTGATCGTCACCGACAATCTGTTCGGCGACATCGTCACGGACCTGGCGGCTGCGGTCACGGGGGGCATCGGCCTGGCGGCCTCCGCCAACATCAATCCGTCGGGCGAGTACCCGTCGATGTTCGAGCCCGTTCACGGTTCGGCTCCGGACATCGCCGACCGGGGAATCGCCGATCCGACCGCGGCCATCAGTTCCGTGGCCCTGTTGCTGGCGCACCTGGGGCACCCCGAGGCGGCCCACCGCGTTGACGACGCGGTTGCCGCCGACATCACGGGTCGCCGCCCCGGTCCCGTCAGGACCTCCGAGATCGGGGATCGGATCGCCGCTGCCGTGGCCGGCTGATCCGCGAGGCGAGGGGGCCGGACCCGATCGGGTCCGGCCCCCTCGTGTTCCCGGGATTTTCACTCGGCGGTTTCGCCCTTGAGCACCTTTCCGTTCGTGTGCCCCTTCAGAATGTCGAGCAGGTCGATGCCGGTGGTGTTCTTGATCATCTCGACGGTCTGCAGCACGTTGTCGTTGACCTGGCGGGGCAGCGCAGCCGCCCCTTCCGTGGAGACGACGGTGAGTTTGTCGATGCTGCCCATGGGGGCGGCGACCTTCTCGGCGACCTGCGGCAGCACCTCGACGAGCATCTGCAACACCGCGGCCTCGTTGTAGTTCGCGAAGGCGGCGGCCCGCTTGTTCATGGCCTCCGCCTCGGCGGTACCGACGGCGAGGGCCGCGGCGGCCTTGGCCTCGCCCTCGGCGCGGACGGCGACGCCATAGGCAACTGGATCAACTCGGTGCTCGCGGCCAGCGTGGACTACTCCGACGAGGTCAACGACTACGCGGTGGACGACGCGAGCCTCGCCGAGTCCATCTACAACGCCCTCCTGGGCCAGCGCTCCGACCCCATAGAGATCCCCCTGCAGGTCGTGGGCTCGCGCCCGGCCGAGAGCGAGGGCGCGCGCGAGCGCGGACGGCACATCGACATCAACCTCTCCACCCAGTACGCGCGCTTCTACGACGCGAACGGAAGGGTCATATGGAGGTCGTACATCGTGTCGGGCAACACCTCGGAGGGTCGCACCACGCCAACGGGCACCTACGCCATCAACTCGAACATGGCCCGCGACACGGTGCTGGTGGGAGCCGACGAGGACCACGACGGCGAGCCCGACTACAGGAGCAACGTGTCGTACTGGATGCCCTTCATCGGCAACTCGGTGGGCCTCCACGACGCGACCTGGCGCTACAGCTTCGGCGGGTCGATCTACAGCTACGCCGGCAGCCACGGCTGCGTGAACCTCCCCTACCAGGACGCGAAGGCCCTCTGGGACCTGGTCCGCGTGGGGGACAAGGTGGTCGTGCACTGGTAGACGACACGTCGCTGCCGGCCTGCGCCAGCGCGTCCCGCCGGCGAGCGGTCGGCACGCC
>ERZ773069.828-NODE-828-length-19221-cov-9.982939_pt1 | contig 19221 bp, 20 predicted proteins | sample MGYA00580619_ERZ773069 | MGnify/ENA primary metagenome ERZ773069 (study PRJEB29015, sample SAMEA2738007) | human oral metagenome | biome: human oral; feature: human-associated habitat; material: dental | place: China | collected 2108 ...
AGGAGCTCGGCATCACGCGGCAGGCGGCGCATGACAATATTCGCCGCGCAGAGCGCGCACTGGCGGAGATGGAGGAGACGCTGGGGCTCTTTGCTCGTCAACAGGAGCAGGAGCGGGCGATCGCCGCCGTCTGTACGGCGCTGCGTGCGCTCCGCGAGCCGATTGGACGCGCGGATGTCCGACGCATCGCGGATGAACTGGAGCGATATACATCACAGAATGAGATATAAAGACCATGGATAAAAGGAGGTGAGGAAATGCTCTTTGAGAATCTGTCCGACCGCCTGCAGGGGATCTTTAAGAAGCTGCGCGGGCACGGCAAGCTGACCGAAGACGACGTGAACGATGCGATGCGCGAGGTGCGCATGGCGCTGCTGGAAGCGGACGTCAACTTCAAGGTCGTCAAGGACTTCGTGAAGCGCGTCAAGGCGCGAGCGGTCGGGCAGGATGTGCTCGACACGCTCACGGCGGCTCAGGCCGTTGTCAAGATTGTCGATGAGGAACTCACCGCACTGATGGGCGGGACGGAGAGCCGTCTCAACATCAGCCCCAACCCACCGACCGTCATCATGCTCGTCGGACTGCAGGGCTCGGGCAAGACGACCTCGGCAGGCAAGCTCGCACTCATGCTGAAAAAGCAGGGCAAGCGTCCGCTGCTCGTTGCCGACGATATCTATCGTCCCGCTGCCATCAAGCAGCTTGAGGTCATTGGCAGCAAGGTCGATGTGCCCGTCTTTTCGCAGGGGCAGGAGGATGCCGTCGCCATTGCGCGTGCGGCAATCGCACATTCTTCCTCCCACGCCAACGACGTTGTCATCATTGATACAGCGGGGCGCCTGCAGATTGATGAGACGCTCATGCAGGAGCTGCGCGACATCAAGGCGGAAGTAAAGCCGCATGAAATCCTCCTCGTCGTGGATGCCATGACAGGACAGGAAGCCGTAAACGTCGCCGAGGCGTTTGACGCCTCGCTCGGCCTGGACGGCGTCATCATGACGAAGCTGGACGGCGACGCACGCGGCGGTGCTGCGCTCTCGATCAAGGCAGTCACGGGCTGCCCCGTGAAGTTCGTCGGCATGGGCGAGAAGCTTGAACCGCTTGAGGTGTTCCACCCCGACCGCATGGCCTCGCGCATCCTCGGCATGGGGGACGTGCTCTCCCTCGTGGAGAAGGCACAGGAGAACTTCGACCTCGAAAACGCGAAGAAGATGGAGGCGAAGCTTCGCAAGAACGACTTCACACTCGACGACTTCCTCGATCAGCTGCAGCAGGTGAAGAAGCTCGGATCGCTGAACAGCATCCTCGGCATGATTCCGGGGATGGGCAATCTCAAGAAGAAGCTCGGCGATCAGGAGTTTGACCTCGACGGCAAGGAGATGCGTCAGCTTGAGGCCATTATCCGTGCGATGACACCGAAGGAGCGTGCGGACATCACGATCATCAACGGCAGCCGCCGCAAGCGCATCGCTGCGGGCAGCGGAACACGCGTGCAGGATGTGAACAAGCTGCTCAAGCAGTTTGGCGAGATGCGCAAGATGATGAAGAAAATGAAGAAGATGAAGGGCAAGGGCGGAATGCCCTCGATGCCGTCACTCGGCGGCATGGGGCTTCCGAAGATGCCATTCTTCAAATAATATACACAGTGAATAACACACAACGAAAGGTGGTGAAATTATGGCAGTCAAGATTCGTTTGAACCGCATGGGTGCGAAGAAGAATCCCTTTTATCGCATTGTGGTCGCCGACTCGCGTGCACCGCGTGACGGTCGATTCATCGAGATCCTTGGAAACTACGATCCGTCGAAGCAGCCCGCTGTCGTCAGCATTGACGAGGAGAAGGCAATCGACTGGATGAAGAAGGGCGCACAGCCGACCGACACGGTCAGGAACCTCCTGAGCAAGAACGGTACGATGGCGAAATTCACCGAGGCAAAGCGTCAGAAGGACTGACAAATACAGTGCGTGCGCGGGGGACTTCACCATCTCGGTGAACTCTCGCGGCGTGCGTATTGCGATGAGGAGAGACGACCGGCGTGAAAGAGATAGTCGAGGTTATCGCAAAATCCTTGGTCGATCATCCGGAAGCTGTCGTCGTTGACGAAACGCAGGATGATCAGGAGATCATATTGAGACTTCGCGTGGCGGAGGATGACATGGGCAAGGTCATCGGCAAACAAGGGCGCATTGCAAAAGCACTGCGCAGTGTTGTCAAGGCCGCTGCAACGAAGGAGAATAAGAGGGCGACGGTCGAGATCGGCTGAGCCCGTTGAGGGAGGCTTTCGCCAGTCCCTCGAAACGGCGCGCGTCTCAGACGGTCGCCGTTTTTGTTAGGAATCGCAATGTAGCAGCGATTCCTTTTCATAAGGAGAGATCAGAGTGGATTCTATTTCAATCAAGGTGCCCGTCACCGTCAAGGCAAAGCTGACGGAGAAGCTGCGCGCGAAGATGCTCAAGGAGATGGAGGAAGGCCTCAGCCGCGCGGAGCTCGAGGTGCAGCAGCTCGGCATTCAGGAGAAGCGCGTCATGCAGGAGGCGGAGCAGGGCGAGCTGACGCCGCAGGCGATCCAGCACATCAACACGATCCGTCAGGAGCGTCAGCGCCGCCTGGACTACATCGAGGAGACGCGCGCACATCAGGAGGAGCTGCAGAAATTCGTCGAGGGCGCGGAGATCGTGCAGGGTACGCTCGAGCGTCAGGTAGAGGCGAAGGTCGGCGACGATATGCGCGAGCTCATGAACGTCGAGATTCTGGTGGAAGATGACAAGATTATCGCCATCCGTTCCTGACGGGCGCATTGTAATCGGGCGCGTCGGTGCGGCGCACGGGATTCAGGGGGATCTGCGTATCATCCCGCTGACGGACTTTCCCGAGCGCTTTGCCGCGCTGCGTGAGGTCATGGTGGGCGATGAGCTGCTCCATGTTGAGCGCGTGAAACCGCAGGGGAAGAACGTCCTTATGCGCTTCTGTGAGTACGCTGTCCGCGAGGAGGCACAGCGTCTGACGGGGCGGCTGCTCACGGTCGCGCGCGCGGATGCTTCGCCGCTCGATGAGGGCGAATACTACGTCTTTGACATCGTGGGTCTCACGGTGTACGATGAGGCGAATCACGAGCTCGGCACGGTCGAGAACGTCATTCGCACGGGCAGCAACGATGTCTATGCCGTGCGTGCGGAGGACGGGCGCGAGATTCTCGTGCCCGCGCTGCGCACGGCGGTACTGGCGATCGATGTGGCGGGCGGACGCATGACGGTACGGCTGCCGGAGTAAACAAATGAAGGCGGACGGAGAGAACTGCTCTCCCTCCGCTTTTTTGCGCGCCTTTTCATCGGACTGCCTTTGCGGAAATCAATCTCTCGTGTTATAATGTATCAAAAAGTTTTGGTTCTTTTACTAAAGGGGACAAATTATGCTCACCTGCATCACGCACTCGCCCGAGGAGACGGCTCATCTAGCGAGTACCATCGGTAAAATCATCCACGAGGGCACGGTCATCTGCCTCGATGGAGAGCTTGGGGTGGGCAAGACCCTCTTTGTGCGGGCGCTCGCGCGTACGCTCGGCGTGGAGAGCGATGTGACGAGCCCGACGTTCAACCTCATGAACATCTACGAGGCGGCGTGTCCCATCGTACATTTTGACCTCTATCGCATCGAGTCCGAGGAGGAGCTTGAGGACATCGGCTTCTATGAGTATGTGGACGCGACCGAGGGCATTGTGCTGATCGAGTGGGCGGAGAAATTCCCCGAGGCGCTGCCCGAGGATCGCCTCGAGGTGCGTATTGATGCGCTTGATGGAGAGGAGCGGCAGTTCATCTTTGCCGCAGAGGGGGAGAAGAGCACGGCGCTCTTGGAGGAGTTGAACGAGATTGTCGATCCTGAGCATTGATACCTCCTCGCAGGTCTCGAGTGTCGCTGTCCTCTCAGCGGAGCGCGTCGCGGCAGAACTGAGTATGCAGGGCGCGCTGACCCACTCCGAGACGCTCATGCCGCACATCGGGACGGCGCTCGAGATGGCGCGCGTGAAAAAAAATGAGCTTGAGGGCGTTGCCGTCAGCATCGGGCCCGGTTCGTTCACGGGGCTGCGCATCGGACTGGCGGCGGCAAAGATGATGGCGTATGCTCTGCACATTCCACTGATTGCAGTACCGACACTCGAGGCGCTTGCCCATCACACGATCTGTGAGGGCGTGCGCCTCGTTCCCATGATGGACGCGCAGAAGGGCAATGTCTACGCGCAGGAATTTGCTTGGGAGCCGGGAGCAGAGGGGCTGATGCTGCGTGAGGCGCATCCGCTCGTGATTCTGCCACGCACGGAGGTGCTCGCGGGGCTCGCGCATTCGACGCAGCCCGTCCTTCTGCTCGGGGACGCCATGCAGAAGAAAGGCGTGGACGAGCTGCCCACGGGCGTCCGTCTCGCTCCGATTCACGCGCGTATGCCGCGCGCGGCATGCGTAGGCCTTGCATCGCTCACACGTCTTGCTCGCGGGGCGGTGGATGATCCTGTCACCATCGCGCCGCTCTACTTGCGCCGCAGCGAGGCAGAGGTGTTGTGGGAGAAGCATCATGGCGCGGAGGGAAGGCAGTGATTTCGTTTCGTCCGCTACGCGCGGAGGATGCGGAGGGCGTGGCACGCGTCGAGCGTGAGAGCTTCCCGACGCCGTGGTCGCGCGAGGATTTCTGGCGCGAGGCGTCGAATGACTTTGCGTGCTATATCGTCGCACTTGAGGATGAGGAGATCGTCGGCTTCGGCGGCTGCTGGATCTCGTTCGAAGAGGCGCAGGTGACGAATATTGCGCTTGCTTCCTCGCATCGTGGGCGCGGTCTGGGCAAGCCTCTCATGACGCGGCTCATGTGCGCGGCGGCAGAGCGCGGTGCGGAACGCATGACGCTCGAGGTGCGCCCGTCGAATGCGCCCGCGATCCGTCTCTATGAGGGACTGGGTTTTGCGGCGATCGGCGTGCGCAGGAAATACTATCAGGACAATGGGGAAGATGCCATTCTGATGTGGCATACGAAGCTAAAGGAATTTGTGGATGAAAGATGTTCAGCAGAAACTGACGCTCGGGATTGAGACGAGCTGTGATGAGACCTCCGCCGCCATCCTGCGTGGCACGCGCGAACTGCTCTCCTGCGTCATTGCAACGCAGATTCCGATTCATCAGAAATACGGAGGCGTTGTGCCCGAGATCGCCTCGCGCAACCACATCCTGAGCATCCTGCCCGTCGTGGAGCAGGCGCTTGATGAAGCGGGGACGGCGCTCTCGGAGATCGATCAGGTCGCCGTCACCTACGGACCGGGTCTCGTCGGTGCGCTCCTCGTCGGTGTGTCGGCGGCAAAGTCGCTTGCCTTTTCCCTCGATGTGCCCCTCATCGGCGTCAACCATCTCGAGGGGCATATCTTTGCGAACTTTCTCGCACATGCGGAACTCACGCCACCCTTTATGGCGCTCGTTGTTTCGGGCGGGCATACGGCGCTCGTGGATGTCGCGGACTACGAGACGTTCCACCTGATGGGCAGAACGCGCGACGATGCGGCGGGTGAGGCGTTCGACAAGGTGGCGCGCGTCATGGGGCTGCCGTACCCCGGCGGCCCCGAGATCGACAGGCTTGCGCGTGAGGGGAACCCCGCCGCGATCGATTTCCCGCGTGCGCTCGCGCAGGAGGGGAACTATGAGTTCAGCTTCAGTGGGCTGAAATCCGCCGTGCTGAACTATATCAACAGTGAGAAGATGAAGGGGCATGCGCTGCACAAGGCGGACATCGCCGCCTCGTTCCAGTCCGCCGTGGTGGAGGTGCTCGTACACAAGGCGTTCGAGGCGATCCGCGAGGCGGGACGCGATACGCTCGTGCTCGCGGGCGGTGTTGCAGCGAACAAGTCGCTCGAGCGCCGTCTGCGCGAGATGGCAGAGGCGGAGGGCATCCGCTATCTTTATCCGCCGCCGCGTCTCTGCACGGACAACGCCGCGATGATCGCGTGCCGCGGCGCATATGCTGCGGCGGCGAGCAAGTACAGCGATCTCTATCTGAACGCCGTGCCGGGGCTGGATTTTGCATAAATGTTGGAGCTGGCGTGAGCGCGTTGGCTCTTTTTCTTTGTCCATAAGCCTTCATGACAAAGAGCAAGGTCTTTTCATTGCATAGATGAATCGCATTCGTTATAATGAATCCATCGGTGGTCGAAAGGGGGCGGGGACATGGAGCTGTCGGAACGCGCACGGTCGATTCTCGCCATCCTTGGCGCAGGTACAAATTACGTGCCCGCAGAGAAGATCGCCGCCGAAATCGGCGTCAGTGCACGCACGGTGACGCGCGAGATGCACGGCATCGAGATGTCGCTCATGCCCTACGGCATCACGCTTCTGCGCCGCACGGGCGCGGGCTTTATGCTCGCGGGCGATGCGGAGGATCTGAGGGCACTGCGCCATCGTCTTGCCGCTGCTGCAGATGCGCAGCGCGAGCTTTCGCCCGCACAGCGCCGCTCGGTGCTGACGACACGCCTTCTCATGGCAGATGAGCCGCTGAAGCTGTTCACACTCGCGCGGCTGCTGAATGTGACGGACAGCACGGTCAGTCACGATCTTGACCGTCTCCAGCGGTGGCTTGCCGAGCAGGAGATCGCGCTTGTGCGCCGTCCCGGACTCGGCATCTACGTCGAGGGAACAGAGCGCGCAATCCGCAGTGCACTCGTTCGCAACATCCACGATCATGCGGACGAGGCGGAGCTGCTTGCCCTTATCGGGGATGATGAGGATAGGCAGGGGGCGGCGCGTGCGGCAGAGTGTGCTCTGCTCGGACTCGTCGACGCGGCGTATGTGCGGCGCATCGACGCCGTTGTTGCAGAGGAGACGGCAGAGCGCGGCATTCCTGACACGGCACGCGTCGGCCTCGTCGTCCATCTCGCGCTCGCCGTGCGGCGGATGCAGCAGAGCGACGCAATTGCAATGGATGCAGGGACGCTTGCCGAGCTGCGGCGGACAGAGGATTTCAATGCGGGGCAGCGGATTGCACAGCGGCTGGGGGAGGCATTCTCTCTCTCCGTGCCCGAGGCGGAGATCGGCTATATCACAATGCACCTCCTCGGCGCGCGCTCTGCAGCACTTCCCACGGGGGCGGGGCGGGTGGACAACTTTCGCCTCGTGCAGATTGCTCAGTCGATCATGCGCCTTGCGGGGGAGAAGAGTGGCGCGCCGCTCCTGCGCAGCCGTACGCTGCTCACGGGGCTTGTGAATCATCTCGCGCCCGCCCTGCACCGCCTGAAGCTCGGCATGGACATCCGCAATCCTCTGCTCGCGCAGATGGAGGCGGAGCATCCGGAGCTGATGTCGCTTGCGCGCCATGCAGTGCGCGCGATGGAGGAGGAGGCAGGAGCACCGCTCCCCGCTGATGAGATTGCCTACATCGCAATGCACCTTGGCGCGGCGCTGACGGAGGCGGGTGGAGATCGTCCGACTGTGCGCGTACTCGTTGCGTGCCCAACGGGGCTTGGCACGAGCCGTCTGCTCGCAAGCCGCATTCGGCGCGCGTACGAGCGTATTCGCGTGGTGGGGGAGCTCTCCTCCCTCGCGCTCACAGAGCAGGAGGTCACGCGGCGCGGCGCAGATTTCGTTGTATCGACTGTGCCGCTTCCGCCGCTCCCCGTTCCCGTCATCGTTGCCAGCGCGTTTCTGACCGCGTCTGATCGGGCGCAGATCGATGCCGTGCTTGCCGTCTGTGCGCCGCACAGCGAGGCAGAGGTGCAGGAGAAGCCGCCCTTTGCGGAGGCGATGGCGGAGATTCACCGTCTGAGCGGCGCGATTCACGCGCTCCTCACAGGAGTTCGTCTGCGTGAGGATGTGCAGGTGCAGTCCATCGAGGCTCTGGCAGAGACGGGGGCACATCTCCTCATCGGCGTGGAGGCAGCCGAGGAATTTGCGGCGGCACTGCTGCGGCGTGAGAAGATTGCTCCGACATTGGTTGCGCCGCAGATGATCCTGCTCCACGCGCAGACGGAGGCAACGGATGTGCCGCGCTTCGGCGTTCTGCGTCTTGCGCAGCCGCTTCCCTATGGGGATAGGGATGTGTGTACGGCGCTCGTTATGTGTGCCGCAGCCGAGGGCGGCGCTGTCGAAAAGCACGTCCTCGGACAGATTGCGGCGCAGATCGGGGAACGCCCCGCATTTGCGGATATTCTCGCGCATGGGGATGCGGAGGAGATTCGCCGCGCACTGGAATACGTTTTTGAAGAGCATTTCCGCGAAGTGTTGGAACGGCTCTTATAAATAAAGTTATATTCAATTTTTTCAGGGGGGATTATGATGAGTCAACAAGGTGGAGGGGCACAGGAGACCATGCAGAAATTTGGTCGTTTCCTGTCCGGAATGGTTATGCCGAACATCGGCGCATTTATCGCATGGGGCTTTCTGACCGCGCTGTTCATCCCGACGGGGTGGATGCCGAACGAATACCTCGCACAGGTCGGCGGTCCCATGAGCAAGTGGCTGATTCCTCTGCTCATCGGCTACAGCGGCGGCGCGGCGATCTATGGACATCGTGGCGGCGTCATAGCAGCGATTGCAACGTCGGGCATCATCGCGGGCTCGGAGATTCCGATGTTCCTCGGCGCGATGATTATGGGACCTCTGGGCGGCTGGATCATCAAGAAATTCGATGATGCGATCCGCGACAGCATTCCGGGCGGCTTTGAAATGCTCGTGAACAACTTCTCCGTTGGCATCCTTGGCGGCATCCTCGCGATGATTGCCTTTGCCATCGTCGGCCCCGTCGTCAGCGGCGCGAACGAAATCCTGCGCAGCGGCGTTGAGGCAATCGTCGCGCTCGGACTCCTGCCGCTCGCATCCATCATCATTGAGCCGGCAAAGGTGCTCTTCCTCAACAACGCGCTCAATCACGGCGTGCTCAGCCCGCTCGGCATTCAGCAGGCGCAGGAATACGGCAAGTCCATGTTCTTCCTGCTCGAGGCGAACCCGGGCCCTGGTTTTGGTATCCTGCTCGCCTACTGGCTCTTCGGCAAGGGCATGGCGAAGTCGTCCTCACCGGGCGCCATGATCATCCACGTTCTCGGTGGTATTCACGAAATCTATTTCCCGTACATCCTCATGAAGCCCGTGCTCATCATCGCTGCGATTGCGGGCGGCATGTCCGGCGTCTTCACGCTCGGCCTCCTCGGCGGCGGTCTGATTGCACCGTCCTCGCCGGGCTCGATCTTTGCGATCATTGCCATGACCCCGAGCGGCTCGGCGCTCTTTGCAAACCTCTCGGCGTTTGCCGTTGCGACGGCGGTATCCTGCGCAGTCGCCTCCGTCTTCATCAAGATGTCGAAGGATGTCGAGGATGAGTCGCTCGAGTCCGCACGCGAGAGCATGAGCGACATGAAGAATCGCGGCAAGGATCTCCCTGCGGAGAAGAAGGTCGCGGGCAAGGATCTGAAGGTCATCGTCTACGCCTGCGACGCGGGCATGGGCTCCTCCGCCCTCGGTGCGGCTGCGCTGCGCAAAAAGCTCAAGAAGGACGGCTATACGGACATCTCCGTCACGAACTGTGCGATTGGCGCAATCCCGTCCGAGGCACAGCTCGTTATCTCGCATGAAAAGCTCGCAGAGCGCGCGCTTGCGGACTCGCCGCAGGCGGAGCATATCTGGGTGCGCGATTTTACGCAGAACAATGTCTATGAGATCGTCACCACGCGCCTCAAGGAAGCGGCTGTGGAGGCAGGTGCGCCCGCATCGGATGCAGAGGCGGAGGCGCCTGAGACGGTCGGTGCCGGCGTCCTGCTGAAGGAAAACGTCAAGGTCGGACTCGCCACGGTCAGCCGCGAGGAGGCGATCATGGCGGCAGGCAAGATGCTGGTTGCAAGCGGCTACGTCGATGAGGGCTATGTGCAGGGCATGCTCAACCGCGAGCAGGATCTCTCCACCTACATCGGCAAGGGCATTGCCATCCCACACGGCGAGAACGCCGTCAAGGACACGATCAAGAAGACGGGCATTGTCGTCTGCCAGTACCCCGAGGGTGTGAAGTTCGGCGATGAGACCGCACATCTCGTCATTGGCATTGCGGGCGTCGGCAACGATCACCTCGCCATCCTCGCGAACATTGCAACCATGGTCGGCGACTACACGGATGAGCAGCTCGAAGAGCTGTTCAAGACGAAGAGCGCCGAGGAACTCTATGAAGTCTTCACGAAGGCGGATTGAAAGGAGTTTGTGATGAAACAGGCAATTCATTTCGGCGGCGGCAATATCGGACGCGGCTTCATCGGTGAGCTGCTTGTGCGCTCGGGCTATGAAGTCACCTTCGTCGACGTTGCAGAGGCACTTGTCAATGAGATCAATGCGCGCCGCGCCTACGACATCGAGGTCGTGGGCAACGAGCCGAAGACCATCCATGTGGAGCACGTCAAGGCGATCAACAGCAACACGAATCTTGAGGAACTGCTGGATGCGTTCGTCACGGCGGACATTGTGACCACCGCCATCGGCCCGAACATCCTCAAATTCATTGCGCCGAACATCGCGAAGGGGCTCGCGCGCCGCGTCGAGAAGAACGAGGCGCCGCTGAATATCATCGCGTGTGAGAACATGGTCGGCGGCTCGACCGTCCTCAAGAACTTTGTCTACGAGCATCTCGCGGACGATGTGAAGGCAAAGGTTGACCACTGCATCGGTTTCCCCGACGCTGCCGTTGACCGCATCGTGCCGATTCAGCACAACGACGATCCCCTGCTCGTCAAGGTCGAGCCGTTCTGCGAATGGGACGTCGACCGCAAGGGCGTCGTCGGCGCGGAGCCGCAGATCGAGGGTCTGACGTGGGTGGACAACCTCGAAGCCTACATCGAGCGCAAGCTCTTCTCCGTCAACACGGGGCATGCCTCCATCGCCTACATGGCGTATCTGAAGGGCATTGAGGACATTGCCTCCGCGATGCAGGACGAGGAGATCGTCGCCTTCGTCCGCCGTGTCTGGGCGGAGACGAGCGAACTGCTCATCGAGAAATACGGCTTTGACCGCGAAAAGCACGCGGCATACATCCGCACGGCGGAGGAGCGGTTCAAGAATCCGCACCTCTCCGATGCCGTGACGCGCGTTGCGCGTGGGCCGAAGCGCAAGCTCGGCGCAAAGGATCGCCTCGTCTCTCCTGCATCGCAGCTCATCGAGCGCGGCAAAAAGCCCGAGGCGCTGGCAACGGTCATTGCTGCTGCCCTCCGCTTCGACTACGCCGACGATCCCGAGGCGGTCGAGGTGCAGAACTACGTGAAGGAACATGGGCTTGAGAAAGCAATTACGCACTTCACGGAGATTCCTGCGGGTACGGAGCTCTTCGATCTGATTCTCGCGAAGAATGCGGAACTGAAGAAGTAATTAAAAGCTCAATCATAGAGGGGGCTGCATGAGGTTATATGACCTTGTGCAGTTCCCTTTTTTACAAAATAGATTTATTTGATTTTTTATTGATTTATATATTGGCTTTTCTCTGTAATTAACTGCAAAAATATATATAGATACTTGATTTATATGGAATAATTTATTTGATTGTTTTATTGATTGTAATATGATATGATGTTGATCGGAAGAAGGTGAGAAGATGCCATTTCTTGATAATCAAATTGTTTCCATTATCCAAGAGGCGCGCGCATTTGAGAAGGAAACGCCGTGGATTGAGTTCAAGGTGAATCATGCGGCAACCCCCTTGGAGATCGGGGAGTATATCAGCGCGCTTTCCAACACCGCAGCACTTTACAACAAGACCCATGCGCTGATGATCTGGGGGATTGATGATGAGACGCACGAAATCCGTGGCACGGAGTTTCGACCTGCGCAGACGAGGCAGGGGAATCAGAGCTTGGAACTCTTCATCAGCACACAGCTTGAACCGCAGGTTCAGTTCTACTTTCACGAGGTCGTCATCGAGGACTGCACACTTATTTTGTTGGAAATTCATGCGGCAAATGCTTCGCCCGTAAAATTTCGCGGAATTGACTATATCCGCATAGATTCTCATAAAAAGAAATTGAAGGATTTTCCAGATACCGAGCGCGAGCTGTGGGCAACGCTCGGTCGAAAAGCGTTTGAAAGCATGATTGCATTGGAGGATATTCCCGCAGATTTTGTCCTGCGCCTCCTCAATTACCCCGCTTACTTTGATCTGTTATCCATGGATCTGCCGAATGATAAAGCTGGGATGATTGATGCGCTGCTGGCAGACCGCATGATCGTCAAGAATATAATGGGGAACTATAATATTACCAATCTCGGCGCTATTCTCTTCGCACACGATCTATCTGCATTTCCGTCCTTGGAGCGAAAAGCGCTGCGCGTTATTCAGTACAGCGATCATACGCGCCTGTACGCGGGCAAGGAGCGTGTCTTCAAATCTGGCTATGCCGTCGGGTTTGAGAACTGTGTCACCTATGTTTACGATAATTTGCCGTCGAATGAGGTGATGGGAAGGGCGCTGCGAAAAAACATTCCCATGTATCCCGAGCTGGCGATACGAGAGAGCCTCGCCAACGCCCTGATTCATCAGAATTTTTTTCTGCATGGCACAGGCGTGATGGTTGAGATCTTCTCGGATCGTGTTGAGATTACAAATCCGGGTACGCCGCTTATTGAAACGAATCGATTTCTGGACTATCCGCCGATCTCACGCAACGAGCAGCTGGCTGCGTTCATGCGGAGAATCGGTGTCTGTGAGGAACGCGGGAGCGGATTTGATAAAATTGTTCATGCGACGGAGGTATACCAGCTTCCTGCACCTGAAATAATGGTATATGAGAATATGACACGGCTTACATTGTTCTCTCCGCGTACATTCAGTAAAATGAGCAAGGCAGATCGCTTGCGCGCCTGTTATCTCCATGCCTGTCTGCGGCGCGTTCAGCGAGAATACATGACGAATGCCTCGCTGCGGGAGCGGTTTGCCGTTCCGTCACGCAACAGTGCGATGATTTCGAGGCTGTTGAGCGAAAGCTGCGAGGAGGGGCTTGTAAAGCTGGTGGATGAGGCGGAGACCGCTGCGCGAAGCCGCCGCTATATTCCATATTGGGCATAGGATGCAGAAAGGAAGCATTATGAACTACCGTAAAATTGGAAATCTCACGGTTTCCTCGATCGGGCTCGGGTGCATGGGCATGAGTCACGCATACGGCACTCCGGGGGATAAGGTGGAGATGCGGGAGCTGATTGCCGCGGCAGTGGATATGGGCATCACGCATTTCGACACGGCGGAGGTGTATGGCACGCCCGACGATCCGCATGACAACGAGAAGCTCGTTGGTGCGGCTCTCGCGCCGTATCGGAACAAGGTCGTCCTTGCAACAAAATTCGGCATTCACTTCGACATGAGCCTCTTGAAGCAGGGGAAGAGCCCCATTGTCTGCGATGCGCGCCCCGAGACGATCCGCCGCTCGGTGGACGCATCTCTCCAACGGCTTGGGACGGACTATATCGACCTCTACTATCAGCATCGCGTCGATCCGAAGATCCCCGCCGAGGAGGTCGCGGGCGTGATGAGCGAACTCATTGCAGAGGGGAAGATTCGCCACTGGGGCATCTCCGAGGCGATGGAGGAGGACATTCGCCGCGCACATGCGGTCTGCCCGCTCACGGCTGTACAGAACCGCTACTCGATGATGGCGCGCGCCTATGAGGCACTCTTCCCCGTACTCGAGGAGCTGAACATCGGCTTCGTTGCATTCTCACCATTTGCAAACGGCGTGCTCACGGGCGCGTACGATAAGTCCTCGACGTTCGAGGCGGGGGATATGCGCGCGAATATGCCGCAGTTCACAGCGGCGGCGATGGAGGAGAATGCGGCGCTGCTCGGCCTCCTGCATGAGCTCGCAGCGGAGAAGGGGGGGACGAGCGGGCAGATTGCGCTCGCGTGGATGCTCTGCAAGAAGCCGTATATTGCTCCGATTCCGGGCACGCGCAAGCGCACGCGCCTCGTGGAGAATGCGGGGGCGGTGGACATTGCGCTCACGCCCGAGGAAGTTGCTGCAATAGATAAACGTCTTGGGACGATTCCGATGTCAGCGGTTTTTGGCGTTATGCGTCGCTAAAAGGCGTGATAAAAATCATAACCAAATCAAATTGCGTCACAGTTTGGTGATAAAATTTATATATGCTGAAAAAGAGCTGAAAATGCGGTCAGGATTTCGTGAGAAAATCCTGGCCGCTTCATATCGCCCAATTATCAGGCGATATGAAGCGGATTCAATTTTGAAATAGCCTACAGCTATAAAAAAATTTAATATGAAAAAAGTATTTCCAGTATTGTTCAGAACTGTGGTAAAATAAACCAGAGTTATGGAAGGGATAGCTTATGCTTGAGATTCACTTTGATAACGTCAGTCAGGTTTTCGTGGGGCGCGAAGTCCTGCGCCAGCTCAGCATTAGCTTTTACGGAGGCATGGTGACGGCGGTTGCGGGGGCGAATGGAAGTGGGAAATCGACGCTTCTGCGTCTTGCGGCGCGGCTCATCTTGCCGACGAGTGGGACGATTGAGACACTCTATGACGGCGCGGAGGTCAGGGGTCAGGAATACCGCGCGATGCTCGGGATGGCTACGCCGGAGATGGAGCTCTATACGCGCCTGACGGTGCGTGAGAACCTTGCGTTCCTCCTCTCTGTGCGCGGCGTTCCGTATGAGGAGGCGCATCTTGCAGATCTCCTCACGCGTGTGGGTCTGCCGACGGAGGTGCTGAACCGCAAAACGGGGCAGCTTTCGACGGGGATGCGTCAGCGCGTGCGGCTTGCCGTTCTTCTCGGTGTGGATGCCGAGGCGTGGCTGCTCGATGAACCGGGTCTTGCCCTCGACGAACATGGACGTGCGTTGCTCCTCAATGAAACGCGCGCAGCGGCAAAGAGGGGGCGGCTCATCCTATGGGCGACGAATGATCGTGAGGAGAGGGAGGCGGCGGATGTCTGTGTCAGCCTTTGAGGCAGCGCGCCGCGTCGCATGGAAGGAACTACTCGACGGTGTGCGCCATCGTGCAGGCTATGTCACGATGGGCATGTTCGCACTCACGGTGATCGCCTTTATGAGTATGTCGCTCGCGGGTGCATCCGCAGACACGCAGCTCACGGCGGCGCTCCTCTGGATCGTCCTCTTCTTCGCGGCAACGCTGCAAGGGGAGCGGCTGTTTGCGGAGGAGGATGCAGCGGGGACACTGCTCTTCCTGCGGATCTACGTTCCGGCACAGGCGGTGCTCTTTGGCAAGATGGCGGCGCATTTCGTTACGCTGCTGATCCTTGCGGCAATCGTTTTGCCGCTTGTCCTTGTATTGATGGATGCGCCGTTTGTCCTCGATGCCGTGTTTTTCGCGGCGCTCCTACTGGGACTCTGGGGCATGGCGGCGGCGGATACGCTGCTCGCGGCGGTCGCCGCAGGTGCAAGCGTGCGTGGGGGGCTCGTCCCCGTCCTGCTGCTCCCCTCCATGCTGCCGATTCTCCTGCCGGCGATTGCACTCTCGGCGGGTGAGGGGGAGCCGGTTCTACTCGGTGGTATGGCGATCTACGATATGGCACTCACATTGGGTGCGTCGATGCTGTTTGATTCTCTCTGGATTGAGAGTTAGGTTGGAGGGAAAAATGCTTGCGGGAGTGATCGGTGTTTTGACACTGGCGGTTCTGTACGCTGTCTTTTTCTTGGTTCCACCTGCGCAGGGGTTGGGCGACTATGTCCGTATTGCATTCTTCCACATCCCATGTGCGTGGGTTTCGGTCATTGCGTTTTTCTGCGCCGCGTATTGGGGCGCGCGCTATCTGAAAACTCGTGAGCTGCGCTTTGATGCGAGAAGTGCACGCTCAGCGGTGCTTGGCCTCGTCTTTACACTCCTCGCCACAGGGAGCGGGGCGGTGTTCTCGAAGCTCACATGGGGGGCATACTGGAACTGGGATCCGCGACAGACGACAATCTTCGTTTTGCTCCTCATCTATGGGGCCTATGTGACACTCCGTATGACGATGCGGGATGAGCGTGCACGCGCCTCCTCGTCGGCGGTCTACGCACTCTTCTCCTTTATCGCAGTGCCGTTTCTCGTCTTTATCCTGCCGCGGATGTTCTTCTCACTGCATCCGTCACCTGTCCTCAACGGTGCAGGGCGGCTCGATATGGATGCCGTCATGCTTGCAGCACTCATGCTGTCGCTGCTCGATGTGACACTCATGTATATTTGGCTGATGAAACGGGGGGAGCGTCATGCGTAAATATTTCTTTGTGGTACTGATTCTTGGATTTATCGGATATGCAGGGTACTTTTTCGCGGACTCGGTGACACCCTACGTCGGCATTGCGGAGGCGCGCACGTCTCAGCGGAATGTGCAGGTCAAAGGGCTGCCCGATGACACCGTCGAGCCGCACATGGAGAACGAGATGTTTGTCTTCTCCATTGTAGACGAGGAGACGGGGGAGACCATGCTCGTGCGCTACAAGGGCGTGAAGCCCGACAACTTTGACGAGGCATATCACATTGTAGCAATTGGAAAATATGCGGGCGATGCATTTGCGGCGGATAAGCTGCTCATCAAATGCCCGTCGAAATACGAGGCGGAAAAAGGAAAGGTTCACGTATGATCGGAACGGTACTCTTAGGCGCAGTCCTCATCTTTGCGCTCGGCGCTGTGCTCTCTGATGTGCAGGGGAATGCGCGCAGCAGCAGGATATGTGCCTGCCTTGCAGGGGGGGCATCTCTCGGCGCAGCGGTATTTCTCTTTGCAATTATTCTTGCGGATGATTTCAGCTACAGCTACGTTGTCTCCTACTCGTCGATCGACCTGCCGCTGCTCTATAAACTCTCGGCGTTCTGGGCAGGGCAGCAGGGATCGTTCCTGCTCTGGCTCGTGCTGCATGCCGTCGTCGGTATCATTCTCGCACAGAGCGGGCGCATGACGGCAACGGGGCGCGGCATCTATCAGTTGCTCACGGCACTCCTCGCCGCGCTGGTTCTGATGAAGAGTCCGTTCATCCCTGCCGATACGATCGTACTCGACGGACATGGGATGAATCCGCTGCTGCAGGATCCATGGATGGCGGTGCATCCGCCGATCATCTTCGTTGGCTATGCGTTGCTCGCGGTGCCATTTGTCTATGCGCTTGAGAGCATGATAAAGGCACCGATGGACGGAGGCTTCCTTGCTCCGATGCGTCGCTGGACGCTCATTGCATGGGCGTTCCTCGGTGCCGGCATCTTCATCGGCGGCTACTGGGCGTACAAGGTACTCGGCTGGGGGGGCTACTGGGGTTGGGATCCTGTGGAGAACTCCTCACTTGTCCCGTGGCTGCTCGCCTGTGTTCTACTCCATCTGATTGCGGTTGCGCGTGAGCGGCGCGGTGCATACTACCTCGTGCACCTCGCATCCATCTTCTCCTATGCGTTTGTCCTCTATGGGACGTTCCTGACGCGCAGCGGCATTCTCGGCGATTTCTCCGTGCACTCCTTCGCGGGCTCGGATATTGGCTTCTACATCGCGCTCGCCAATGCGCTCATCCTCCTCGGCGGGCTTGGCGTGCTGATCCTGCGGATTGAGCGCCTGCCGAAGGGCGCAGTCTACGAGGCGCACCGCAGCCGTGCGTTCCTCGTCCTGCTCGGCATGCTCTTCATCGTCTTCATCGTTGCCATTGTATTCTTCGGCATGTCGATGCCGCTCATCTCGGGGCTGCTCGGAGAGAGTGCGGCGGTCGATACGAGTTACTATGTGCGTACCTCGCTGCCGATTGCGGTGCCGCTGGCGCTTCTCATGGCACTCGGCGTACTTCTGCCCTACGGCAGTGGACGCGTCGCACGGCCTGTGTGGATCTTCGTGATCTCCGTGGGTGGCGGCGTTCTCGCGGGGCTGGTCGGAGTCACGGATATTCCGTCGGTTCTGCTCTCCACCTTTGCCCTCCTTGCCGCACTTGCTGCCGTTGAGGCATTTCGCCGTCAACGCATTGGTCTGGGCGGGATGGTTGCCCACGTTGGCACGGGACTTGCGCTGCTCGCCTTTATTCTCTCGGGGTCGGGCAGTCAGACAACGACGGTCACACTCATCCCTGACGAGCCGCAGGAGGTCTATGGACACACGATCATCTATCGTGGACAGTCCTTTGCCGAGAGTGGCAGTGAGAAGTCCTACCGCTATGAGGTGGACGGCACGGTCACAGAGGCAGTGACAAAGCTGCGTGCAAACGGTGAGGATGCGGCACGTGAGCCTGCGATTGCAAGAAGCCTTGTGGGCGATCTCTATATCGCACCGTCGCCGACTTCGGCGGAGCGTGACGAGCTGATCCTTCATCGCGGCAAGACCATTATGGGGATCAACGACTATGCCTACCGCTACGAATCCATCGCGTTTGAGCAGCAGGGCGGCGGCAAGACCCTCGTCACGGCGCAGATTGCGCTGACGGACGGCGAGGAAGTCGATGATGCCGCACCCACGATCCTTGCGACGGAGACGGGGGGGACATCCCAGCCGATCGAGGTGATGAACGGCAAGTTCCGCATTCGTCTCACGGGTGTCTCGGCGGATGAACGCGACATACGGATCGAGATCCTGCCCTCTGTGGCAGAGGAGGCGGCACTTCCCGTTCCCGCCTCGGTCAGTACGAAGCCCGGCATCTCCATCCTTTGGCTCGCCTGTGTTCTTGTGACTGTCGGTGGTCTCCTGGCAGCCACGCAGGTGGTAAGTCCCGTCAAAGGAGGTGGATCGGAAAAGCGGTCTGAGTGAGAAATCATAGAAGGGAGGAAGGACACATGAATTTGAAGCAGTATGCAAAGGAGCATACGCTGCGCTGTATCATCGGTGCGTTTTTCGTGGGACTGTTCGCCGTCGGCGGCGGTATGCTCATGGACAAGGCATCGGCATCGCCGAAGTTCTGCGGTATGTGCCATGCCATGCAGCATGAGGCAAAGACACACGCGATGTCCTCACATGCGGACATCGCCTGCGTGGAGTGCCATCTGCCGCACGACAATATTGCCGTTTACTATTTTGAAAAGGGCAAAACAGGTATGCACGACACGCTCCATCAGGTGCTCGATGACTATCCCGTACACATCAAGATCTCCGATCACGGGCGGGATATCGTGAATGCCAACTGTCTGCGCTGCCATACATCGACCATGGGGGCGGTATGTCTGGACAGGGGCAAGGACGGAAATGCAAATTGTACGAAGTGTCACAGTGGTATGCCGCATGGTTCCAATCCTTTAGAAGGGGGGATAAGAGTTGAGTAACAGAAAGAAAATC
>ERZ773069.830-NODE-830-length-19195-cov-84.222675_pt1 | contig 19195 bp, 9 predicted proteins | sample MGYA00580619_ERZ773069 | MGnify/ENA primary metagenome ERZ773069 (study PRJEB29015, sample SAMEA2738007) | human oral metagenome | biome: human oral; feature: human-associated habitat; material: dental | place: China | collected 2108 ...
CGGACTCGATGGAGATCGTGAAGAGCCTCGTGTTCCTGATCCTGCTCGCGATCCTACCGATCCTCGCGATGGCCTTTGGGGCCTGGGACGGCGTGAAGGAGGGCTTTAGCCTCCTGTGGCTGCTCGCGCCTTTCGTGTGCTTCCTGGCGCCGATGTACCTGTTCCTCAACGACAGCGCCCTCATCTACGGGGTGGGCTACAGCCTTCTTGGCTTCGGGGCTCATAGTGTCGGTGCCTTCATCCATGCGCGCCGAGCCCGGCGGGCGTAGATGCGTGCAGCGGGTAGTCCTTCGCTGAACCTGGCGAAGCGGCTTGCTGTGTGGCTGGGGCGCATGCAAGGGGGCGTGGCGCACTCGCCTACGCGGAGAGGTGACGAACATCCGGATAGGACACGAACATCCGGATAGCTTATTAGCCTATCCGGATCCGCATAACCTATCCGCGTGCGCCTTCGTGGTTCTGTTCCTGTGCGCAGAACCCCTTTCCGCCCCGGCATCTCCCACGCAGGCGTATCATGTCCAGCAGCGCGAAGCAGCGTCGGCCTCGTGCGATGCATGGGAATACGGAGGTGTTCAGCATTGTTCTGGGATCGAGTTGCCCCGCTCTACGACCTCGCCGTCAACACGCTCAACAGGAGGGTGTACGACGGGACGGGCAGTGCCGTTGCCTGGTTGATTCGCCCCGGTGACACCGTGCTCGAATGTGCGTGCGGAACGGGCGCGATTAGCGCCGCCATTGCCCCCACATGCGCGCGTGTGGTCGCGACCGACTATTCCGAGGGGATGCTCAAGCAGGCACGCAAGAAGCTCGCGAAACACTCGAACGTCACCGTCGAGCAGGCGGATATCACCGACTTGCGCTACGCGAACGACTCGTTCGACGCCGTCGTGGCGGGCAACGTCATCCACTTGCTGCCTGAACCGGGCGACGCGCTCAAGGAGCTCAAGCGGGTCGTGCGCCCGGGCGGCACGATCATCGTACCCACCTACGTGATTCCCAAGAAGCGGGCGCACACCATGTTCCTGAGGGTGATCTCCCGATTCGGCGTGCACTTCCAGGAGCACTTCGACCCGGTGTCCTACCGGGCGTTCTTTGATCGTATGGGCTGCACGGGTGTCACCTACCGCGTCGTGCGAGGTCGAATTCCCTGCGTGATCGCCTCCTTCACGAACGATCAGTAGATGCCGAGCCCAGGGCGACGTTCCGCAGCATCGCCCCGTAGACGACCGAGTCGCGGCTCATGCGCTCACAGTGTCCCCACCCCGGCCAGACTCGAAGCTCGGCCTGCGGATAGAGTCGCGGGATCATGCGCCGCGCGAGCCGCAGGTCCGAGTCCTTCTCCCCGTACGCGAAGGTGCAGTGCCGCGCAATGGCGGGGGAGAGGGACGGCAGCCTAACGTGCGAGCAGTCGCGCACGATCGCGCGGATGCTATCCTCGCTCATCGCGGCGAAACTAGCGACCATCGCGTGAGCGGCCTCCTCGCCGTAGAGGCGCGCGAGCTCGCGTGCTCCGGCCTCGGGATCCTGAACAGCCTTCCGGTGCTTTGCGACCATGACACGGCTGAGAATGGATCCGCCGACTCGGGCCACGGGTCCGCCCGAGTAGAAGCTCACGCCCTCGATGAACAGCCGATCGAACGAGAGGTCCGGGAATCGCAGCAGCTCGAACAGGATAACCCCGCCGAGCGACGCCCCGAAACCCAGCGATAGGCGACGCACCCCGTGGGAGGTCAGCCACTCGTGGATCGACGCCGCCTCCGATGCTGCCGACACGTAGGGGGCCGAGGCCTCGTCCCCGTGGGCGGACAAGTCCGGCACTAGAAAGCGCAGGCCGGAGCCCATGTGATCGCAGAGCGCGGCCTTCATGCTCGAGGCCGAGGACAGCATCGGGTGAATGATGAGGACGGTGGGACAGTCCTGTCCGCAAGGCCCGTAGATGTGCAGTCGCATAGTTATGGAATCGATATGAATACGCGTAAATTACTTGGATGGTTCAAGTGTAACAGGCGTGGTCGTGTAGACGTCTGCTATCCGTGATAATTCCGATTAAAATAACTCAGACTGTTGCGCTATGTTGTGGTAGATATGATTTGATGTAGAACGCATTTGAGGATGCTCCAGGTGTAATAGGGGTGTGGGCAAAATCAATGTGATTGTATTCTGACGGAAAAGTAACTTATGTGTGTAGGATTTCCGCATGAGCGACTTTCAGTTAGAAATAGGTGACAGTATTAGTGGCCTACTTGCCGATGGTGTCGAAGGCACGCCGTGGGTCGGAGCGACAATAAAGATGGATCGTCACCGAGGTCTTCTGGTTGAGGTGCCATATCTGCAGGGCGCGGATGATGGGCAGTTTGATCATGTTCGACACTGGTTTGAATCGCGGAAAGCCCCGACGAATATGGAGCTACTTACTCCAGAAGGGGCTGTCGGCTTATTTGGTATTGTGTGGCTGGGCCATCGTGCACCATTTGGCGCTTGGAAGGCTTCGGTTGGTAAGCTCCAGCCCTCAGTCGCAGTACTTAAATCCCGTCAGGGGCGATTTGAAGACCCTCTTGTTATAGATGAAGTATATAGCTGGATTGATGGCCTGAATGCCTGGTCGGGCTTGAGTGCTGTGAGTATTGAACCTTTGGTAGATGAGAAGAATATAGCCACTGAACTTACACTGAAGGTGAAGTCGGAGCTGGTGTTTGAGTGGGCGCAAGGCGACGCGAATATGCGCATTCAATCGATTTGGTCTGAGGTGTCTGAATCCGACGGGTATCAGCGAAAAGTGCTGATTGCTGATGATGTGTCATTGGTTAGCTCTTTTCGTTCAGGTCCGAGGAGTTTTGATGATCACTATCGTGAGCAGCAGAAGGTGCGTCATTTAATGACATTTATGTTTGGGTGGCAATTGTTCATTCGGCGTCATGCTCTCCGTGATGAACGCTTTTCGTTTATGATTCCTGGTAGGGAAGATCCGATCAAGCCGCGTATCCAGCTTATTAGTTCTAGGACGTTCGCCGATTCCGTCCGTGATGTGCCCAGTCGTGATAAGTTGAACGACCCGCTTGCTAGCTTCCAGGTGGTTGGTATTGAAGGTATGGAAGTGTGGAGCGCCGAGTATGAGAAGTGGGAACGTTTTATTCTCCCGAGCGTGAATGTTCTTGGTCGTGAAGGCGTATTTGCTGAAGATGTCATTCTCTCAACGTCGATGAGCATGGAAGCGGCCGGTGAACTTATTGGTGAGTGTATTGGTGAGGAATGTTTGAAGGGTAGAGGAAGGAATCTTCCAGTATCATTGTGTATTTATCGGTGTTTGCGTGTTCTTGAGCTGGAGCTATCGAGTGAATTTGGTGGCATGGTTGCCCTGTCGAGGGCAATTGCAAATACGTATAACGCTATCAAACATTCGAGTCGTGGTAGTTTTCCGGATGGCCGTGAAGTTAGTGTAGTATGTGATCTTAGTAAGCTTATTGTTAGACTTCTTGCGTTGCGTGTTGCGAAAGTTAATTTAAATTCTTGTATTCGGAGTTACGTTTCGACGGCTTTGGATAAGATTATCGCCAAGATGGCATATTGGTCTATGAGTATTGATGAGAATGGTAAGTGGTGTTATGAGTTGTGAGTAGTATGTTTAGATGTATTGAATTGTGATGTTGTTTGAGTTGTTATGGGCTTGTCGGTGGCAGTGATGCCGAGGATAGCATCGGGTGAATGATGAGGACGGCGGGACATTCCTGTCCGCAATGCCCGTAGATGTGCATTTTCATGTCAGCGCTCCGAATGAGCTGCGGGGTGCGCCGTTGCACCCCTGAACTTGGACGACACTCGGATGCTAGTACCGCGCGGATATGAGCACCTGGAAAATGGGCACGGGTACTCGCGCTACCATTGTGGAAAACGAAGGAGTTTGACATGGCCTTTGACTTCAAGAAGGAATACAAGGAGCTCTACGCCCCCAAGAAGGTGCCGGGCGTCATCATGGTCCCACCCGTTACATACGTGGCCGTGCGTGGCAGCGGTGATCCCAATGAGGAAAACGGCGCCTACCAGCAGGCAATCGCAGTCCTGTACGCCGTCTCCTACACGATCAAGATGAGTAAGAAGGGGACACATCAGATTGACGGATACGTCGACTTCGTGGTGCCACCATTGGAAGGATTTTGGTGGCAGGACGGCGTTGAAGGTGTTGACTATGCCCACAAGGAGAGTTTCAACTGGATCGCCGCCATTCGCCTACCCGATTTCGTCACCCGAGAGGTCTTCGACTGGGCGGTGCGGGAGGCAACGAAGAATAAGAAGGTCGACTGCTCGATCGCTGAATATCTCCAGGTGGACGAGGGGTTGTGCGTCCAATGCCTGCACGTGGGAAGCTACGACGATGAGCCCGCTACGGTCGAGGCCATGGATGCCCGTGCACGCGAGCAGGGCTATGTGATCGACCTGTCGGAGGTGAGGCGTCATCACGAGGTCTACCTGTCAGACGCTCGTAAGGTTGCACCCGACAAGCTCAAGACGATCGTCCGACACCCGATTAAACCCGCGGGCGAAGCCTGACAGCCTCAATAGCAGCTGCCCGGTTGGAGCGGGGCATGAGGCGCCCTGGGTTCGTGCGCGCGAGCGGTCCTTCTAGCCTCCGCGCGGGAACGCGGGTAGTGTTGACCTGTTAACCCCGTATCAAGGAGTGAATGATGCTTGTAGTGACGACCCCGACCGTTGAAGGCGCGCCGATTAAGCGCTACATCGGCATGGTGTCGGGCGAGACTTTCGCCGGCGTGAACCTTTTCAAGGACTTCGGTGCGAGCCTGTCCAACATGTTCGGCGGCCGCGCCTCCCAGTACGAGGAAGAGATCGGTAACGCCTCCGCGACCGCCGTCAATGAAATGTGCGCACGCGCGCAGTCCATGGGTGCGAACGCGGTCGTCGGTGTGAAGGTCGACTACTTGACCGCCGGCGCTGACAACGGCATGCTTGCCGCCATTGCGACGGGCACCGCGGTCATCCTCTGACAGTCGCCCGCGCGGAGCTCGGCTCGCGCAGAACAACCCGCCAGAAGGGGCTCGCATGGGCCTGCGCTGGCGGGTTCGTTATTTTGCCCCACCAGCATAAATAATGCGCGACTATCGTTGCTTAGGTAATGCTAAGAGGGGCAGTCTACGTAGAAAATACGCCTTCGTAAAGCGCCCGTCGGATGGTGAGAAGAAAACCGAACGGGGCTTCTCGGTAAGGATAGGCAATCCTATCCTAGACTCTGGGTTGTGCCGTATCTGCGGCCTATCCCTGACCCAGTTGTCAACCAAGTGAGCCATAGATGTCCCATCGCAAAACCTCGGCGTTGGTGCTGCTAACCGCGGGCACCCTCGCCATGACCACCGTGAGTATCCCGGCAGCATTCGCCGCGGATGCGCGCGAGGAAAGCCAGTCGGGTGCCCCCGCCTCCTCCGTCGACGCACGCTCCGGAACCCCGCAGTCGGGGAGTTCCGACGAGTCCGGAGAAGAGAATCCGACCACCACCCCCGAGAGCTTCCCCTCCGACGACACCCCGACGACAATCATCGTCCAGCTCGAAGATGGAGCGGTCGGCATCCCGTGGTACCGTCGCGTCTTTGGCCTGTCCTCGTCGATCAAGCATGAGACGGTCAAGGACCGCATCGAACACTCGGTTGAAGCGGTCGTGCCCGGCGCGGACGTGACGGATGTGCGGGACTACACCCACGCACTCGACGGTTTCGCCATCGAGGCTCCGGCCTCCTCCCTCGATGCCATCAGGGCCACCGAAGGCGTGAAGGCCGCCTTTATCGAGCGGCACCACAAGCCAATGGTCGTCGAGGGTGACGGGGGAGCACTGGGTGCCGAGGCCATCGATCCCGCCCTGCAGAACGCATCTTCCCTGGAGATGACGCGCGCCAACCAGGCCACCCAGAAGGGTGACCGCCAGGTCGTCGAGGTCATCGACACAGGCATCGAAGCCAGCCACCAGGCCTTCTCCGGTTCCATGGACGGTGTCGACGTGCGCATGAGCCAGGCCGACGTCGAGGCCTTCGCCGCCACTCTGCCCCACGGCAAGACCGGCAGCTACATCAACAAGAAGATCCCCTTCGTCTTCGACTACGCGGACAACGACCCCGACGTGCTGCCCAAGTCCAGCAAGGACCTCTCGCATGGCACCCACGTCGCCGCGATCGCCGCCGCCAACGCAGCCGACCTGCAGGGAACCGCGCCCCACGCGCAGATCATCGTCGCGAAGGTCGCCTCCGACCAGGACGGATCGATCCCGGACAGCACCGTCCTGGCGGCCCTCGACGACGCTGTCGTCATCAAGCCCGACTCGATCAACCTCTCCCTCGGCGAGGACGCAGGCATGGGCACCGAGGCCGGAACCGTGTACGCGGAGGTCTACAAGAACCTCGCCGCCGCCGGCGTGACCGTCAATGCCGCCGCGGGCAACTCCTACTCGAGCGCCTACTCCAACAAGAGCGGCAAGAACCGCCCCTACGCGACCGACCCCGACGCGGGCACGCTCTCCGAACCCGCCTCCTACAGCTCGACCCTCGCCGTTGCCTCGGTCAACAACCAGGACGCGCTGCCCTACCTGACGGTGGGGGATCGCAAGGTTGTCTACCGAAAGTCCCGCGGCCTCAAGGATGCCTTCGTGCCGAGCCTCACGGACATCGAGGAGGGAACCTACACCCTCGTCTACGCCGGCATTGGTGACGCGGCAGCCCTCGACAAGCTGGTGGCCGACCACCCCGGCGACCTCTCGAAGGTCATCGTCCTGGAAGACCGCGGTGGCTCCGACAGCACCACCGGCGCGGACATGACCCACGAGGCCAAGGTCAAGGGCCTCACGCAGCTGATCTCCAAGCCTGCCGCCCTCATCATCGGCGACTCCGAGGCCAGCGAAAACCCGTACGTGGCCACCATCGAGGCCACCCATACGATGCCGACGGTGACCATCACCCAGAAGGAGAAGGACGCACTCATTGAGGCCATCAAGGCCAGCGAGTCCGGTTCCATCACCATCTCGAACCCGCACTCGGGAGTGATGCTCGCTTCGACCAATCCGTCGATCTCCGACTTCACGTCGTGGGGTGTTACCCCCGATCTCAAGCTCAAGCCCGAGATCGCCGCCCCCGGCGGCAATATCGTTGCCGCCGTCCTGGGCAACACCTACCGCTCCATGTCGGGAACGTCCATGGCGACCCCGCAGGTCGCGGGCATCGCTACCCTCGTGCGCCAGCGTGTCAACGACGACCCGGCATTCGCTGGCCTGTCGGCGGCGGACAAGGCCGCCATCGTTACCACCCTCATGATGGGCACCGCCCACCCGCTGCTCGACATCGACCAGAACAATGGCACGTTCTACTCGCCGCGCCGCGTGGGCGCGGGCCAGGTGGACGCGCTCGCGGCTACGACCACGACCGTGTACCCGATCGTTGTCGGCGCGGAAAACCCGTGGCGCCCCAAGGCTGACCTGGGTGAGGGCATGAACGGGTGGTCCTTCCAGGTGACCCTGAGGAACGTCTCCGACACCGACCACACGTACACCCTGGGTGGCCAGGCGCTCTCCGAGATCGTCGAGGGTGGCCTGTTCACCGAGCATTCGAAGAACTGGGCGGGGCAGGGCATCGACCTGACCTACTCTGCCGACTCGGTGACCGTGCCCGCCAAAGGTGCCACGACGGTGACCGTCACCGTGACCCCGCGCTCTGCCTTCGCCTCGTACGCAGCGGAGAACGCGCCCAAGGGTACGTTCGTCGACGGTGCCGTGACCTTCACGAGTGCCGACGGTCAGCCCGACCTGACCGTGCCCTACATGGGCTTCTACGGCTCCTGGGGCTCACCCGCCGTCTTTGACGCCAAGTGGTTCGACGGCACGACCAACGCGGTCCACTCCTGCGCCTCGACGCTGCTCAATCCCGCGACCGAGGTTCCGCTGGGTTCCCTGAACCCGCTCGCCGGCCAGGAGATCGACGACGTGCGCGCGGTCGACCCCGCGTACTTCATCATGTCGCGCTCGGCGCTGCCCGACGCGCCCTCGCGCCTTCTACCGCGCACCTGCCTGCTGCGTAACTCCCCGAAGGTGACCTACACCTACACGAACGAGGCCGGCGAGGTCGTGCGCGAATACACCTTCGAGCGCGCCCGCAAGTCCCTGTTCAACTACCACGCCAGCAAGATCCAGCCCATCGAAAGCCAGGAGGGTAACAACCCGGTCTTCGACGGCTTCGACAAGGACGGCAAGGATCTGCCCGCGGGCCGCTACAAGCTGACGATTGACGCCGCCTCGGTCGCGCCCTCCAGCGTCTCGCATCAGATGACCTGGGAGTTCACGCTGGACACCCAGGCGCCCGCGATCTCCAACCTGGCCGTGACCGGTGAGGGTGACGAGCGCGTCGTGTCCTTCGACGTCACCGACAACTCGCCGCTGGCCGGCATCGCTTTCTCTGAGTCTGCGACCTCGCGTCGCTACTACGACGAGAAGGAGGCCGTGGGCGCAAACCGTCAGGCCGACGGCACCTATGCCAAGCACTACGAGATCAAGTGGGCCGACCTCATCGGCCGCGCGGACTCTTCGGATCCGGCGACCGCCTACCTGTTCGCGTGGGACTGGGGTAAGAATCAGGCCCGCCAGGTGATTCGATTCCAGACGATCCCGATGACCTCCCTGACCCTCACCCCGCAGGCGTCCGAGGTCGTCGCCGGCGAGACGGTCGCGCTGAGCGCCTCGTACGAGCCGACGAACGCGAATGTCACCGACCTCGTCTGGTCCTCCTCGAACGAGGCCGTGGCCACCGTGAACGAAAGCGGCGAGGTCCGCACCCTGGCCGGCGGCGAGGCGACGATCACCGCGACCGATGCCTCCAACCCGGCCCTGTCGGCCAGCGCCCAGATCCGCGTGCGCACGATCTCCGAGGACGCGGGCATCGAGCTCGCTCAGACTCATGTGAGCGTCAAGGTGGGGGAGAGCGCCCCCGTGTCCGTCTTCCTGGCACCTTCGCTGAAGGACCGCGCGGTGACGTGGAGCGTGGAACCGGCCGACCTGGCCACGGTCGCCGCCGACACTGACACGCGTAAGGCGGCGCTGACCGCCGGCGATCACGCGGGTTCGGGCACGCTGACCGCCACCGTCACGACCGAGGCCGGCGTGGCCAAGACCGCGTCCATCCCCGTCACGGTGCGTGCCGCCGATGCAGACGACTTCGAGATCAACGAGGACGGCGTCCTCGTGAAGTACAAGGGCTCGGCGACCGAGGTCACCCTGCCCGACACCGTGACCTCCATCGGCGAGCGCGCCTTCGCGAGCTCCACCGTGGAACACGTGACGATCCCTGCTTCGGTGCGCTCGATCGGCCTGGAGGCCTTCATCTACAGCTCGCTGAAGACGATCACCTTTGTTGACGACGAGGCCCACCCGGCCCAGCTGGCCAAGATCGCCGACCGCGCATTCGCCAACACGAGCCTGGAGTCCATTGAGCTTCCGCGCTCCGTGGTGACGATCGGCGCGGAGGTCTTCGATTACAACTCGGTGCTGACCACGATCAAGCTGGGGCCCAATGTCGCAGCCTCCTCGGTGACCGGCGGCTACGCGGAAACCGGTGCGCTGACGAGCGTCGAGGTCGATCCGGCGAACCCGAACTTCGAGAGTGTGGACGGTGTCCTGTACTCCAAGGATCGCTCGACGCTGATCATGTACCCGGCCGCCAAGAACACGGGAGGCGCGTACACGGTCCTGGACGGTGTCGCGACGATCGCGCCTAAGGCATTCCAGAAGGCGGGCATCACCTCCGTGACCCTGCCCGACAGCCTGCGTACGATTAAGGACGAGGCCTTCCGCCTCTCCGCGCTCACCACCGTGACCCTGCCCGAGAAGTTCGAGACGGTCGGCACCTGCGCCTTCTGCTCCGCCGGCAAGCTCGCGAGCATCGACCTGGGAGGCACGATCTCCCTGGGCGGTAGTGCCTTCGAGTCCACGAGTGCCAAGGAAGGGGTCAACTTCCGACCCGAGCTGAACCGCCTCACGACGATCGGCGACTTCGCGTTCAGCCGCACGGCGGTGTCCTCCGTGACCCTTCCTGACTCGGTGACCACGGTCGGCGAGCAGGCCTTCTCGGAGAACACGGCCCTGACCTCGTTCCACATCGGCGTGGGCGTCACCTCCTTCGCCGAGACCGCCCTGTACAACGACCGCAAGATCGCGACGCTGACCGTGTCCACCGATAACCCGGTGTACTCGGCCGAGCGTAACGTCCTGTACCGCAAGGCGGATGACGGCCTGCACCTGATGCTCTCCCCGGCCGCCAACACGCTCACCGACTACACGGTGCGCGCGGGAACGGTCAAGATCGGTGCCTCGGCCTTCGCGAACAATAAGACGCTGACCCGGGTCGTCCTGCCCGAGGGCCTGAGGGTCATCGGTGACGACGCCTTCGCGGGCACGACGGCCCTGACCGAGCTCGTCATCCCCGAGTCGGTGGAGCGCTCGACGGGCGTTGTCGGCAACTCCCTGGAGCTCGTCGAGTACGGATCGAAGGTGACCTCGATTCGCATGGAAGGCAGCTGGGTTCCCATGCCTCGTCGCATCGTCGTGCGTGGCGGCGTGGACGGCTCCTTCGTGTACGACGGTCGCCCGACGAACGGTCGCCGCCAGAGCGCCTACTTCGGTGAAGGCATGACCCGCGTGTCCTTCGGCGTGGACGTCCCGCGCGTCCTCGTCCTGCCCTCCACGCTCACCCGCCTTGACCTCGAGCCGGAGCTGAGCGACGAGAAGAAGGACGACACCCACGTGTACGTCGCCGCAGCCGAGGGTGAGCCGGCGTGGAACGTCGCCAAGGGCGCCCTCGAGGCGGCCGGCATCGACGTCTCGCACCTGCACACCTACACGGGCGCGTTGATGACCCTGGCGGGCGCAAACATCGCCGAGGCCTCGAGAAGTTACACGTACACGGGCGTCGTTGGCGCGTCGGTCGACGTGACCGCGACGGTCGCCGGTGGCATCGCCGGTACGCAGCAGGTTCGAGCCGTGCAGATCAGCGCGGACGGCACCGAGACGCTCGTGCGCGACTGGACGACGGTGACGGACGGTGGGGACCGCGCTGCGGATTCCTCGGTGACCTTCCCGTGGACCCCGTCCGCCGCGGACGTGAGCCTGCGCGTTCAGGTGCGTGACGCCTCGTATCTGACGAGCACGCTGATGGTGAAGCTGCCGGGTACTCCCGAGCCGACGCCTGTGCCGACGCCGGACCCGACGCCTGCGCCGGAGCCTTCTCCGGACCCGACTCCGGCTCCCGAGCCGACCCCGGATCCTGCTCCTGCCCCGCAGGGAGGCCAGTGGATCAGTGATTCCACCGGCTGGTGGTACCGCTACGCGGATGGTTCGTATCCGGCTGGCCAGACGGTGCAGATCGGCAATTCCGCGTACCGCTTTGGCGCGGATGGCTACATGCGCACCGGGTGGGTGAGTGAGGACGGTGCGTGGTTCTACCATCATGCGTCGGGTGCTCAGGCGAGTGGTTGGGTCAAGGATGGTGGTTCTTGGTACTACCTGGACCCTGCATCGGGTCGGATGGCCACGGGTTGGTTGCTTGACGGTCCTACCTGGTACTACCTGACGTCTAGTGGGGCGATGGCGACCGGTTGGGTCAAGGATGGCTCGTCTTGGTACTACATGGCTCCCAGTGGCGCGCTGACCACCGGTTGGTTGAAGGATGGCGGCTCCTGGTACTACCTGAGCACCGACTCCGGTGCGATGTACACGGGTGGTCACTGGATCGGTTGGAAGTGGTACCACTTCGCTGATTCGGGACGTCTCATCGGCTGATCTGATAGCGACGCTCCCTGCGCCCGCGCCCCCGGAGAATCTCCGGGGGCGCGGGCCTTGCTCGCCCATACATGCGCCATACGGCATCAGACGGTGGTGAGAGATTGCGTGACGCTGAGTGGGGTAGGGCAGTGGTCCGCTGATCCATCATTCGACCAATAGGTCGATCTCGTGACAAGTCTGCCCCTTGTGTGCCGGGTATACTCCGTTCCTCATGGGTGTAATTTGGGAAACTGCTTGATTTGTCAGATTGGGCGTAAAGGTGTCTTGCAGCCCTGAAAAACGGGTGGCGGCAAGCGGTCTCATCACCTTCGGATCATCTCTGTCAGTCCGGGCTGTTGCATGGTACTACGTGCAAATATCCTCACTGATCGACCAACACATGGTGAGAAGGTGCGTCTCAGGGGGTATCTAAAAACCCTCCGAAGGGATATGTTTGACACGGAGAATCGTGTTGTGAACACGGAGCCCTCCCTTACCAGCTGTCAATAGAAGGGGTCTCATGTGTCCCATCGCAACTCAATTGTGCTGGCGTTTGCGCTCGCCGGTGCCCCGTCCCTGACCGGGGTAGGCGTCCCTGCCGCGCTTGCGGCCGATACGGGCGCATTCGGTCAGGTCAATGCTGCCTCACCGCTGCGTGCCGATGCCGATGGCTTCACCATCGACGCCGACGGCGTGCTCGTGTCGTACACGGGCACTGCAACGGATGTTCGCATCCCTGACGGTGTCACCGAAATCGCTACGAACGCCTTTAGTGACGTGAGTCTGACGATCGTGTGGATCCCCGCGAGTGTTCGCGCAATCGACGACTCCGCTTTCGCGGGCCAGCCGCTCACCCAGGTGGCCTTCCAGGACGACGACACACCCCTCGCAGTTGGAGACGATTGGGGACCGCGTCTTCGCCTATACGCCTCTTGAGCGCGTCACCCTGCCTCGATCCCTCAAGACGGCAGGCCTCGAGACCTTCAGCGACATGGCGAAGCTGCGCTCCGTCCACGTCGGCCCGAACGTCCAGGCCGACGGCCTGTTCGCAGCATTCGCGCGCACCCCGCTCCTGGAGAGCATCGAGGTTGACGCGGCGAACCAGAACTACCAGAGCCTCGACGGTGTCCTGTACACGAAGGGCCTGACGCACCTGGCGACCTACCCGCAGGCTAAGAACGCGGGCGGGGCCTACGCGGTCGCCGAGGGAACCTCGACCATCGACGAGGGCGCTTTCTCCTCCGCGCAGATCACCTCCCTGACTCTGCCCTCGAGCCTGCGCTCCGTGAGCAAGGGCGCGTTCGTGGGCTCGCATGTCACCTCCCTGACCCTGCCCGACTCGGTGGTCTCGATCGGTAAGGGCGCGTTTGCCGATAACGCCGCCCTCGCGTCTGTGCACCTGGGCTCTGGTGTGGCCTCCATCGGTGAATCCGCATTCGTGGACGCGAGCAGCCTTGCCTCGCTGAGCGTTTCTCCCGCCAACTCGGTGTACATCGTGGAAGACGGCATCCTGTACAGCAAGGGCGACGCGGGCCGTACTTTGGTCCTGTACCTTCCCACGAAGATGGATACCGACGTGACGGTTCCCGACGGCACGGTCGCTATCGCCGACACAGCCTTCGCGCACAACACGTCCCTGCGTCGCGTCGTCCTGCCCGAAGGCCTCACGACCATCGGCTACGGTGCTTTCGACGGCGACGTGAACCTCACCGACCTCGTCATCCCCGACTCGGTGACGGTCGCCCGCGGCCTCGTCGGCAACGGCCTGGACACGATTGAGCTGGGTTCGAAGGTCACGGAACTGTGGATGACCCCGCGCGACACCGCAGCCCCGCGCCACATCATCGTGGGCGGCGGCAACAACGGCGAGTTCTACTACGAGGGCAAGGCCTCCAACGGGCGCCCCGACAGCGCCTACTTTGGTGAGGGAATGACCAGCTTCACCTTCTGGTTCGACACGCCCCGCGTCCTGGTCCTGCCCTCGACCGCGCAGGACATCAAGCTCGCCGCTGATATGGCCGACGACCTCAAGGCGGGCACTGAGATTTACGTCGCCGCCCCCAAGGGTTCGCAGGCGTGGACGCTCACCGAAACAGCGATGAAGGACGTCGGCTACAACACGGCCGCTCTCTTCGAGTACACGACTCCCCAGGTCGCGGTCTCGGGTACGGGCATCAACGAGGCTGGGGCTGGGTACACGCTCACCAGCTCGGTGGGCACGCCGACGACCGTGAAGGTCTCCACGCAGGGCGGCACCCTGGGCGGACGCGAGCTGCGCGTCGTGCAGATCGGCGCTGACGGCACCGAAACGGTCCTCCAGGATTGGGCGTCGATGGAGGGCAGCTTGGACGAGAGTGCGTCCACCGACTCCTACACGTGGACCCCGGCCAGCGCTGACGTCTCCCTGCGCGTCGACGTGCGTCAGGACCCCCACGCTGTCACCTCGGTGGCTGTGACCCTCAAGGCCTCGTCTGATACGACGCCCGCCCAGGGTGCTTGGGCCTGGGGCGCTGGCGGCTGGTGGTACCGCTATGAGGACGGGACCTACCCGGCCGACACCACCCTCGCCATCGACGGGGCCACCTACCGCTTCGACGCGCGCGGCTACATGCGTACCGGCTGGGTCTTCGAGCAGGGCTCGTGGTACTACCACAAGGTGTCGGGCGCCCAGGCGAGCGGATGGGTCCTCGACGGCATCTCCTGGTACTACCTGGATCCCGCCACGGGTGCCATGGCGACCGGCTGGGTCAAGGACGGTGAGACCTGGTACTACCTCAATCCCGCCACCGGCAAGATGATGACGGGATGGCTCAAAGACGGCGGCGCCTGGTACTACCTGAAGACCGGAAGCGGCGCGATGGCCATGGGTCGGCTGCGCATCTTCTGGACCGGGTACACCTTCTCGGAGAAGGGACAGCTGATCAGCTAGATCGCCTCTGAGCCTGCCCCAGGCCCGCGAACCCAGCGTCACGCCGGGTTCGCGGGCCTGGGCGCCTGTCAAGGGCATGAACGCTAAAATTCCCAGGGTTTTTTCAGGTTGTCTTGTCGTTGTCGCAAGGTTCGCCCTTTACACTGAATGTCATCATAAGGGAATACGGCACGGACCACGAGGGTCCGGGATATGCCGACGAGACTTTTATGAGGAGCCTTCTGGGACAACTTGCACTGTGTTGATGGGATAGGCTGAGGGGTCGACCACGAGGTCGGCCCCTCAGCCTATGCGCTGCCTTGCACAAAATGTCAGTGGGCGGACACGACGATGCTCGAGCGGACATGCATACTGCACAACTGGCAGAACTTTCGCATAATGGGACGGCGCGCCACACGGACGCGCATGTCATCGCCACCTTATCGATACGTAAGTGAGCCATTGATGTCCCATCACTCCACCCCGGCACTCGCACTCGCCGCCGCCCTCGCCCTGACCGGCGTGAGCGTCCCGGCGCTCGCGGCGAGCCCCCAGCCGGGCGGTGTCCTCCCCGCCAACCCCGCCCAGGCCTCGTCCCCCGAGGCGCGCACGGGCACGCGTGTCGAGGACCCGCTCCTCTCCATCCGTCAGGCCGAGGCCGGGGGAGTGACCCTGCCAGATGCTGCCTCTGCGCAGGAGGCAGCCGACGACACCCCGACGACGATCATCGTCCAGCTCGAGGAGGCCGCGGTTGGCGGCTCCGCAACGGCCACGCGTGACGAGGTCAAGGCCCGCATTGCTTCGGCGGTTCAGGCGACCGTGCCCGGCGCACAGGTCACCACCGTGCGCGACTACACGAACGCGCTCGATGGTTTCGCCATCGAGGCGCCCGGTTGTGCCCTCTCCGCCATCCAGAAGGTCCAGGGTGTGAAGGTTGCGTTCATCGAGGGCGTTCACAAGCCGCTGGAGACCAGCACGGATGGGGCGGGCGCACCCGTCCTCAAGAACGCCTCCTCCCTGGCGATGACGCGCGCGGACGAGGCCGCCCAGAAGGGCGACCGTCAGGTCATCGAGGTCATCGACTCCGGACTGCAGACCGACCACGACGCCTTTGCCGGCTCGATGGACGGCGTCGACGTGCGCCTGAGCCAGGCCGACGTTCAGGCCTTCGCGAGCAAGCTGCCTCATGGGGCTTCCGGCACGTACGTCAGCAGCAAGATCCCCTTCGCCTACGACTACGCCGACAACGACGCTGACGTCGTTCCCCACTCCGAGAAAGACCTGTCCCACGGCACGCACGTCACCGCGATCGCGGCCGCCAATGCCGACATCCTGCAGGGCACCGCGCCCCACGCGCAGATCGTCGTCGCCAAGGTCGCCTCCGACGCGGACGGGTCGATGCCCGATAGTGTCCTCCTGGCTGCCCTCGACGACGCCCTCGTTATCAAGCCCGACGTCATCAACCTCTCCCTCGGAGACGACGCCGGCATGAGCAGCGACGCTGGCAGCGTCTTCGCAGGCGTCTACGAAGCATTGACCAACGCGGGAATCACCGTCAACGCCGCTTCGGGCAACGCATTCTCCAACGCGTACGGCAACAACAGCGGCCAGAACAAGCCGTTCGCGACCGACCCCGACACGGGCACGCTCGGCGAACCCGCCTCCTACACGTCCACGCTAGCCGTCGCCTCGGTCGACAACCAGGAAGCCCTGTCCTACGTGACCCTGGGGGACCGTAAGATCGCGTACCGCACCGCGCTCGACGGTCAGGGAGAGGCCGTGCGCGGCCTGCGTGACATCCCCGAGAAGAGCTACCGCGTCGTCGATGCCGGTGCCGGCGGCGGCGATGAACTCGACAAGTACGCGGGTACCAACCGACTGAGCCTCGCAGACGCGATCATCCTCGAAACAAAGGGCGGCACCGACACCCGGACCGGCACGGCGATGACCGACGAACTCAAGGCCTCGTACCTGACAGGCTTCCCATCAACGCCCGCGGCCCTCATGATCGCCGACACCGACGACTCGGCCACGCCCTACCAGTCGATCCTGGGCGCCACGACCTCGATGCCCACGGTGACCATCACCCACAAGGACGGCTTAGCGATCCGCGAGGCCCTGGCCGCCGGGGGCGGCGCGGACGTGTACCTGACCGTCACACACTCCGGTATCGTGCTGGCCTCGAACAACCCGACGGCCTCGGAGTTTTCGGCGTGGGGTGTGGCCCCCAACCTGACCCTCAAGCCCGAAGTCGCGGCCCCCGGCGGCGACATCATGTCCGCGTACCTCGGCAACGACTACCAGCGCCTGTCGGGCACCTCGATGGCCTCCCCGCAGGTCGCCGGTATCAGCGCGCTCGTACGCCAGCGCATTGCGGGTGACCCCGCCTTCTCCGGCATGAGCGCCAAGGAGAAGAATGCCGTCGTCACCAACCTCCTCATGGGCACCGCCCACCCGCTCATCGACGTCGAGCTGGGGGACGGCACCTACTACTCGCCGCGCAAGGTCGGTGCGGGCGGAGTCGACGCGGTCGCTGCCACCACCGCAACCGTCTACCCGACCGTCGTCGGAGCCGCCGATACCTCCCGACCCAAGGCCGACCTCGGTGATGGAACGAACGGCTGGACCTTCCAGGTGCGCCTGACCAACCTCTCCGACGCCGCCCACACCTACAAGCTCGGCGGACAGGCGCTCTCCGAAATGGTCGAGGAAGGCCTCTTCCTCGAACACTCGCAGAACTGGGCGGGCGCGGGCATCTCGCTGTCCTTCTCCGGCAACGGCCTGTCCGAGGCCGGGGACACCCAGCAGATCACAGTCCCCGCGACGTCGACCGCCACCGTGAGCGTCGCGGTGACCCCCGAGTCCGAGTTCGCGGCCTTCGCCTCGGCGAACACGCCGAAGGGAACCTTCATCGACGGTGCCGTGACCTTCACGAGCGAGGACGGGACGCCGAGCCTGACCGTCCCCTACCTGGGCTTCTACGGCTCCTGGGGCGCCCCGAACGTCTTCGACGGCAAGTGGTCGGATGACGAGACGACGCCCGTGCACGTCTACCGTTCCGCGCTGGTCAACGCGCACTCGTCCATCCCGCTGGGCGCGCTCAACCCCCTGTCGGACAAGCAGGACTCGAACCTGGTCACCACGATCAACACGCAGCGCCTCATCGCCTCGCGCGCCAAGTGGGCGGGTGCCCCCGACAAGATCGCGCCGATGACCGGTATGCTGCGTTCCGTCCCCTCGATGACGCTCACCTACCGTAACTCCGCGGGTCAGTCTGTGCGCTCCTACATGATCAACCGCGTGCGCAAGTCTCTCTACGACCTCGAGACCGGCTGGACAAAACCGGGCGAGTTTTCCGGTGAGGAACCCTTCTTCGATGGGTTTGATGAATCGGGTCACGCGCTGCCCGACGGTCGCTACACCCTGACGATTGAGGCCGCGACGGACGGCCCGTCCTCGCAGACTCAGCAGATGAGCTACGAGTTCACGCTGGACACGAACGCACCCGTCATCTCCAACCTGACGGTGAGCGGTGAGGGCGATGCCCGCACCGTATCCTTCGAGGTCACCGACACCTCGCCCGTGGCCGGCATCGACTTCCACGAGGACGCCGACGGTGCGTGGTACTATCGCAAGCTCGTCGAAGACGACGGTGAGATCCTGGCCGACGGCACGCACCGCTACCACTTCGACGTGCCCGTCTCGGAGCTTACGAGCGCGTGGGCGAAGCAGGGACGCACCGACGAGGCCCCGGTGACCCCCTACCTGTACGCCTGGGACTGGGGCGTCAACCCCGTGAAGCAGGAGGTTCGCCTCCAGGGTGACCCGGCGCCTGCTCCGACTCCGGATCCGACGCCGACTCCCACACCCGATCCGACGCCCGCTCCCGCTCCTCAGAGTGGGGCGTGGATCAGTGATTCTGTTGGCTGGTGGTATCGCTACGCGGATGGGACCTATCCGGTGAGCCAGACGGTGCAGATCGGCAATTCGACGTATCGCTTCGGTGCGGATGGCTACATGCGTATTGGCTGGGTGAGTGAGGGCGGTTCGTGGTTCTACCATGACGCGTCGGGTGCTCAGGCGAGTGGTTGGGTGAAGGACGGTTCGTCCTGGTATTACCTGGATCCTGCGTCGGGTCGGATGGTGACCGGGTGGCTGCTCGATGGCCTCACCTGGTACTACCTGATGCCCGGTAGTGGCGCGATGGCGATTGGCTGGGTCAAGGACGGTTCCTCCTGGTACTTCATGGCTCCCAGTGGGGCACTCACCACCGGTTGGGTGCAGGACCGTGGTTCCTGGTATTACCTGAGCACCGACTCGGGAGCGATGTATACCGGCGGCCACTGGATCGGCTGGAAGTGGTACTACTTCGCCGAAAATGGCCAGTGGAACGGCTGATGCCTGACGCAACACGCTGAATGTGCGTGACACGGTGTGCGCCTGAACTGCGCCCCGTAAGTTGGACGCGTTTAATGGTAGTCGTTATGCGGCTTCCT
>ERZ773069.832-NODE-832-length-19174-cov-11.378419_pt1 | contig 19174 bp, 23 predicted proteins | sample MGYA00580619_ERZ773069 | MGnify/ENA primary metagenome ERZ773069 (study PRJEB29015, sample SAMEA2738007) | human oral metagenome | biome: human oral; feature: human-associated habitat; material: dental | place: China | collected 2108 ...
ATTTCAGGAGCTATCTTACTTTATCAATACTAGAAAATCAGCCAAGTCTCTCTGTAATAAGTATCAAAAATTGCTGGGAGAGGAGTTGACAAAGCCTTCTGTTCTTGAAAGTTCCGTCTTTCCTATCCAGCTGGAGCAAGTCGGCGTAGAGCGTGATGGTCAAGAAATACTAGCCCCTTGCGACCTTACTATTGAGGAAGGGGAAAAGATTGCCATTATCGGAGAAAGCGGGTCTGGGAAAACGACCTTACTGAACCTAATCTATGGTGAAATCAAGCCGAGTCAAGGTCGGATTCGCTACCATGGACAAGAGCTAAACTCGGATGAAATCTTTCAGGCAGGAGCCTACATTCTCCAGTCCAGTCATGTCTTTGATGGATTGACACTAGAGGAAAATATCGCTCTGGAGCAAGAACTTGATTCTGTAAGGATGGAAGAGATCCTGCAGCAAACCGGTTTGAAAGCTCTCAAAGGCAAAACACCCAGCAATCAAACCCTGTCCGGTGGTGAGAAGCAGAGGTTAGAAATTGCCCGCGCGCTCTATCACAATCGCCAATTTATTCTGGCTGATGAGGTCAAGGCCAATCTGGACCTTAAAAATCAAGAGAAAATCAGCCAACTTCTCTTCTCTCTCCCACAAGCACTCGTAGAAGTGATTCATCACTATAGCGAAAAGGACTTGAAGCGCTATGATAAGGTGATAAAATTGGGGAGATCGGTGGAGGTATAGATTTCAAAAAGGAGTGGCAGAGGCCACTCTTTTTTGTGGGTTGGAAAATAAGATAATTAGCTTTTTTTCCATTTATAATATACAATAAAGTTAACTAAGGAGTATAGAAGAGCGATGTAATGGATAATAAAAAACAACTCTGTCTGAAAATATCGGTACAAAAATGTCAAACGAAGATTATGTTGAAGAACTTGATGAACGACTGAATAATTTTAAAAGCTTAAAAAATAAAGCGATTTTCTTGAATTAGAGTTTGAACTATATAGTAATCTTGTAAAGTTAATCGAGGAGTTATTGATGGATTTTATTGGTAAGATAGCCATAAATAAAGGATGGTCAGATGATAAAAAATATTGTGTTACAGACCAGAACAATCAAAAATATTTATTGCGTGTTTCTGATAAAGAGAAGTTAGATTCTAAGAAAATTGAATTTGATATGATGGAGAAAGTTGCTTCTCTGGAAGTTCGTATGTGTAAACCGATTAAATTTGAATTCTGCGGTGACGAAGTACATTCTATACACGAGTGGATAGACGGAAGAGATGCAATAGATACAATTTTAACTTATTCAGAAAACCAACAATACACTTACGGGATAGAAGCAGGAAGGATACTTAGAAAGATTCATACAATTCCTGCTACAGAAGTTTGTGAAGACTGGGAAATCTTTTTTAATAGAAAAATTGATGATAAAATCTCCAAATACAAAGAATGTCCCGTCCAATTTGAAAGCGGGCAGGTCTTTATTGATTTTTTGAACGAAAACCGTGAACTGCTAAAAAATAGACCCCAAGTTTTGCAACATGGTGATTATCATATTGGAAATTTCATGATTGGAGAAGATCGTGAGATTTATGTCATTGACTTTGATCGTTTTGACTTTGGAGATCCTTGGGAGGAGTTCAATCGTATTGTGTGGTCAGCTCAAGTATCTCCCGCTATCGCATCTGGTATGATAGATGGATACTTTGATGATAAGGTCCCAGATTTATTTTGGAAACTTCTTGCAATTTACATTCTAAGCAACCTAGTTGGAGCCCTTCCATGGGCTGTTCCTTATGGAGAAGAGGAAGTAGCAGTAATGCAAAATCAAGCTAAGGAAATTTTGGAATGGTATGACTATATGAACCGAATAATCCCAAGTTGGTATATGAACAAGAATAATACTGATAATTCCAGAAACAGCAAATAAAAATAAGTTTGCTGTTTTTTCTTTATAAAAATAGGAGTAAGAGAAAATGAAGAATATCTTTCGGATAAATATAAAGATACAGGATGAAACTAGTCTTAAGCACAGCTGATAAAATGTTCTAAAAATGATATAATTATAAGAAAATATGATGGATAATTTAACGCTTAGATAGGCTAATGTTAGAGGAGCATTGAAGTCATTTTTTTAAATGTGTAAAAGATAGTTTAGTATTTTAAGGAGAAGGGCTATTATGAAAATGGAAGTAGGGAAAACTTATCTTGTAAAAAAAGATATTTTTAGTTTTAAAAAGGGAGAACTTTGGTCATTAGTAGATATAGGGTATCAGATTTATTTTGGTGAACATAATTTTGTTTTTATCAATGCGGAGAAGCGGAAGGAGTTCGCGGTTTTATGTGACAGCTCAGATGAAGATATGCAGATATATCATCAGTTGGAAGAATATTTCGAATCATACCAAAAATGAGAGAAGATTATTATCAAGAAAGGTGATAGAAAAAATAGTTTCCAAAAGGCAAGCTGCTTTATAAATATTCGAAAACATTACAGGTTGGAAACGGAATTTTACAAAGCGCCTTGCCTGAAATTCGTCTAAGCAATGATAGTGAAAAAGTTTGCAGAAGAGTCAAGTGGTTCGTAGGAGGAGTGATGGAGAAAATAAAATTAAGTCTTTTACAAAAATGGAAACTGCCTGAGCAGTATAGCTTTGTGCATAGTTCAGCTCTACTTTCTGACGGTAGAGTGTTGATTCTGACAAGTGAAACAGATGATAGTGATAAATATTGTGTTCTTGTGTTGTCTTCTTCAGATATCAAAAAAATAGAGATTTGTAATTGTTCTGAAGATAGAAGAAATTACCCTGTACTTTTCCGTTTTGAAGACGGTTTTGGAATCATAAAAAAAGGACAACAATGCGAATATTATACTGGTGATTTTTCCTCACCTGAACGATTATCCATAAAGAACGGTGATTCAGTTTTACAAAATATAGTGCCTAAAAAAGCTCAACAGAGATATTTTCAGGTTACATCGGACAGTTCGCTGATTCCGGTTTGCTTTGAAAATAACGTGTATTACGGAGATGCAAGATGTTTTGCTTTTTTGGAATTTGATATTACTAAAAAATATGCCAAATGGAAATCTTTTTCAAATATTGATAAAAAGGCATTCACACATCGTGATGACAGAAGAGATGAGACACCAAAAATAGACAGTCTGAAAATAGCTAACCGAGAAATCTATGCTTTTCTTTCGGGAGAAAGTACAACATCGGTAAATAAATGGGGCATGGATTACTATGCACTTGCCAAAATCTCTGCAGACGGAACAGTAGTTGAAAAGTTTTTAGAATCGGACAATTTGAAACAATCCAGTAAAAAAGGCGGTGTGAACGGAGTGTTCACCGATTCCGACTACGTAGTAATGACACCTCTTTTTAAGACAGATGAGTGGAAGGGAAAGCAAAAACTTTTTTCACTTACTGTAAGAAAATATTTTGATATCGGTCTTCCGAGAGGAATGAGCAAGCATAAGGTGCAAAATATCAGTGGAGATAGTTGCATTACTTCGCTTTATAACAGAGGGTTAAAAGAAGTTGCGCTGTGCAAAATAGGATGACAATAGTAAGATTTACGATGTTTTTACTTCGCGATAATCAGTTTGCTTTTAGATTCGTATTTGCTAAGATAAAAACGAATGCAATCATGTGACTGAAAAGATAACATAACAATAAAAATTTGAGGAGGAATGTAGGATGTTGTTGGATGATGAAAGATATGCAGAGGTTATTGCTTATGGTAAGGAAGCTGTAACCAAGATAGGCGAAAACAAGTTCGAGGAGGGATTCGTTCTTGCAGAACAAGGTTGGAACTCTTTTCCAGAGTCGGGAGCAAAATGGAATCAGGGATACAACTATGCGAAAAGCTTTTTCAAGCATGCGATCGGAAATAGAGATATGGTGATAGCAAAATCTTGGTTGGACAGAATGATCGAAAACAATGATGAGCTGCACTTGTTTGATTCTGAGGTTGAACACATGAAGGCAAAGTATGAATTTGAACTTGGAAACTTAGACGAAGCATTTGAACTATGGAAGAATCTGCTCAAACAAAAAGGTGTAGGCAACCGATATTTCCAGTCTGACGATCCAAAGTATAAGGAATTCTATCAATCAAGAAAATAATTTTATTCAACAAAAGCAACTAAGAGAAATCAATCTTAGAGAGGATTGTGATATCTGTATAAGGAATTGTTATAAAAAGATGAACCAACATAAGGAAAAATAATTGCTGGAGGAACTATGAACCAAATTGAGAAGTATCGAATATTGAGTGCAGGAAAAGCATTCGGTCACCGTGCCAAAATTGCCTTGGTCTTGCTTGATAGCAGCACAGCTTATGAAGAATTAAAAGAAGAAGCCGCACAAAGCATGGTTGCTGGAAGTTATGACTGTGTAGGAGGAGACCCGGCTGTAATACTTGAAAGAATAGCAATAGAATTGATATGTCGTGACACCCGTAATACATGGTATTTACCTGATAATGTAAAATTTTGGGATAAGCGTTTCGGCAGTTTGTTTGAAGCCAAGTTTTTTTGCTATGACGACGATATAGAAACCTGGAGCAAGATACTTTACAAATATTTTGTAAAACTGCAGTGGATGCCGAAAAGAGAAGATTATACTTCAACAAGGAGCTATAATAATGTTTGGGGATATTTTGCAGAACTTTTAGCAGTTGTAAAACAAAATAATCATCCTGAGTTTGATAAGTATTATGAAATTGCAGTTTAAAATGGAATGAATCCAGTGGTTTTGGAAAGAAAGTTACAAGAACTGTCTGAAATCAAACAACAATTTTCTATAATTTAACAGGTAGTCACTCAGTTTAGAAAAAATGTGACAAAAAATGAATCAATTTATGTTCGAAAGGAAAGAATTACAGATTTTATATCCTTGGAAGCCGTTGTAATAATCTTTTAAGAGATGTGCAGTGTAGTAGCTGCCGACGATATAATCTAGATAGCCAATCTTTTCATAAGCAGCAGAAACCTAAAATAAGACCTTAGAATAAAAGCCACAAATCTCTAGTTCTATGAAATAATGTTGAATCAGCAAATCTTTTATATTTGCTGATTTTTAACTATCAAGGCGAGTTAGTCATCCTTTTACTTAGATTCTATGTCTGATTTTCGAATTGAGATTATTGAAGATTTTTAATATAATAAAGTAGAAATAACGAACATTTAAACGAACATTTAGATGAAATTAACATTTGAGGTTTAGAGTAAACATGAGTCTCTTATTTGAAGAATTTAAAATCATTTGTTTCCATTTAAACAAAGTCGGAATTACACCGACGCTTATGGGGTCTTTGGGGTTTGAATACCGTTCAAATGAAGATTGGGAGCCGTCTGACATTGACATTCATGTCTCTGGAGATCCTAGAGGCTGGGATGCGCCTGATCATCTCAGAATTTATGACTGGGACAAGATAATGAAAGTGATGAACCACTTAGGCTACACTTTAATAGATATTCATGAGCATGAATTCCAAAAAGATGGCTTGAGTGTTGAATTTGGAAGTATCGATTCCTTACCTGATTTTGCAGGAGTTTCGGAATCGGATATAGAGCTTATTCATCTTGAGAACATCACTTTTTGTGTTCCAAGTCTGGAACAGTATCTAAGTATTTACAAAGCTTCTTCTCAAGACTCCTATCGAAACAATCAAAATAGCAATAAAGATTTTAAGAAGATTGATTGGCTGGAAAGCCATTTGTAAATCATCATTTAAAAAGTAGTAAGTTGTGAGATTTACTGCTTTTTTATTTTCATAAACAAACTATTGGAAAATACAAACGAGCCTTGCAAATAAGATTTTAAAGTAGTATACTGGAGTTATAATTATGAAAACGTTTGCGTCGCAGATGAATGAAAGTAAATCAGGAGACAAATACAGTGGAATTAACAGCTATTTACCATAGACCAGAGTCGGAGTATGCTTATCTTTATAAAGATAAGACAATGCACATTCGTATCCGGACCAAGAAAGATGATATTGAAAACATCAACTTGCATTATGGAGACACTTTTATTTTTTTAGAGGACCATTATGAAGCAAGCAAGGAGATGACCAAAGTCACCTCCGATGCCATATTTGATTACTGGCAAGTGGAAGTTACAGTTGGCTATGCCCGACTCCAGTATCTCTTTGAACTCAAGGATAAGCAAGGTCAGAGTATTTTGTATGGCGATAAGGGATGTGTTGAAAATACAGTAGACAACCTTCATTACGAGGGAAACGGCTTTAAAATTCCTTATATCCATGAGATTGATGCTTGCTATGTTCCTGACTGGGTGGCTGAAACGGTATGGTACCAGATTTTTCCTGAACGCTTTGCTAATGGCAATCCTGAGATTTCACCAGAAGGAGCTCTAACTTGGGATTCCTCTATCAAACCAAAGACGTGCGATTTCTTTGGTGGTGATTTACAAGGCATCATTGATCATCTGGATTACTTACAAGACTTAGGAATTACTGGGCTTTATCTTTGTCCCATCTTTGAATCTCCAAGTAATCACAAGTACAATACGACGGATTATTTTGAAATTGACCGTCATTTTGGAGACAAGGAAACCTTCCGTCAACTGGTGGATCAAGCCCATCAGAGAGGCATGAAAATCATGCTGGACGCTGTTTTCAACCATATCGGAGACCAGTCTCCACAGTGGCAGGATGTCCTCAAACATGGCGAAGATTCTATTTATAACGACTGGTTCCATGTTCAAGAATTCCCAGTCGTTAAAGAAAATCTTGTTAATAAAAGAGAACTATCCTACCACACCTTTGCCTTTGAGAGCTATATGCCTAAGCTCAATACGGCAAATCCTCAAGTGAGAGACTATTTGTTGAGCGTTGCGACCTACTGGATTGAAGAGTTTGATATCGATGCTTGGCGCTTAGATGTGGCGAATGAAGTTGATCACCAATTTTGGAGAGATTTCCGTAAGGTTGTCTTGGCTAAAAAACCTGACCTTTATATTCTTGGAGAGGTCTGGCACACTTCTCAGCCTTGGCTAAATGGTGATGAGTTCCACGCAGTTATGAACTATCCTCTCTCTGATAGTATTAAGGATTATTTCTTGCGTGGGGTTAAGAAGACCAGTCAATTTATCGATGAGATCAATGGCCAGTCTATGTACTATAGACAGCAGATTTCGGAAGTGATGTTTAATCTTCTGGATTCGCATGATACGGAGCGCATTTTGGCTACTGCTAAGGGAGATACCCAACTGGTTAAGTCTGCCCTTGCCTGCCTCTTCTTACAAAGAGGGACACCGTGTTTCTACTATGGAACGGAGTTAGAATTAGATGGAGGAACAGACCCAGATTGTCGTCGGGTCATGCCTTGGGAACGTGTTTCAGACAGTAATGAGATGTTGAATTTTATGAAGAAATTGATTCAGCTTCGTAAGGATGCTTCAGGCATTATCCAACATGGAACCTATAGTCTGCAAGAAATCAAGCCGGATGTGCTAGTTCTTGAATGGAATTATGATGGACAAAAGGTTCAAGCCATTTTTAATCAATCAACTGAAAACTATCTTGTAGAGGATAGTGATGCTGTAGCTCTAGCAAGTCATTGCCAAGAACTAGATAATCAGCTTGTCATCTTACCAAAAGGATTTGTTGTATTTTAGGATGATACGATGATTTAATATAACATTATTTAGAACTTTTCCTTGCTGAAGTTTCTGTAAAAATATTAAAACTAAGAAAGTGAGCAATAAACAGATGCCTTATAAAAATATACTTCGAGACAAAACAAGGAGTGAACGACGGGTAACTTGGGGTAATGTTGAAAAAGATTGCTATCAAGCTGAGGCGGAATTTAGTGAAAATACTCATTTTGAATTAGCTACAATTTTATTAAAAGGGAAGAAGCATCGAGTACGCATACGTTTTCCTTTTAGTTATTGTTATCAAATTACCGATAGAAATTTAGCTTCGGTGATTTGGGATATTCCAGTCAATCCAAGCAAAGGCGCTGAATATCCTCTCTACAGAATTGAAAATAGTTTTTTAATTGAACAAATTGTCCATAATGCAGGAGGAGTACTCTACAAACGAGAACTTGAGCACTATCGGGTTCTTACTAATAATTTACTTATTGACATCATTCTCTATGAGGGGCAAGGTGGTGATATCCAGATAGAAGAGGTGGTGAAAAATGAAGTGGGATAAGATTGATAATGAGATTGAATATGATTGGTATGAATTGCGATGTCAACTATCCAGAGATAATCATCTCAAGGTTTCTTTATATGGTTTGAAAAATCAAAAGAATATTTATTATCTTGATTTTGGAAAAGTATTGTTTTGCAGAGCAATAGATGAGGGTTGGGATTTGAATCCTTATGAAGAAAAGTTTGAAAGTGATGAAAAACAGCCTCATATACCTGATGGAGTTTTGTGGGAAGTCACTAATAGCAACCTTAAGAATCAAATCAAAAGCCATTATCCTCAGCCTATTCACCATTTTCAAATTCTTGGTATTAATTTTGGGCTAGATGTAATCTCAGAAAACTTTCCAATTGTTATACAAGAAAGACTGTAATGATGGGTAACCATTCGTTCCAGTCTTTTTTCTATTTATGTAGTATAATAAAGGAAATACCAGAGGCAAACCCTTAGAAAAAAGAGAACGATGAACCATCTAGTCCAATCTTTAAAAGAAAAGATCACTGACCAAATGTCCATGGTTCGACAAGTTCCTAATGATGATGAAGAATTTTATCAAGTCCATTTAGATATTTTCTATAAGCCGACTAGTGAGAATGCAGAGTTTAGTGAGTCTATATGGGACGAAGATCTTTATGAGAATATCTTTGACTATATTCGAAACTCTGAGGTCTTTGCCGATGCTAAAGACAAGGACTACCTCGAAGTAAAAATTTATTTAGATGAAACTTAGTGAGGAGAAATCATGTTTAGTTTTTTTAAGCGAAAAAGAAACAAGCGGTTCAATCAGGAGTCACATGACAAGGCTAAAGAAAATCAGACTGTTTCTGAAAAGAAACTTGATGTAGAAAATGATGAAACAAAGGTGGATTCTGGACAAATCCTCCATTTTGATCATTTGAATTTTAAATTAGCCATTATTCAGGTCTTAATGTACGATTTAGAAGTGCTTGAACCATCTTTTGATATTTATGATTTTGCTGATCAATACAGTACAGAAGAGATTGATACTGAAAGCATGGAAGTTATAAGACCGGCTCTTGAGTATTTTGAAGCATTATCTATTCCTAAAAAATATGCTGAAGAGGTCAAAGAAATTTACATGGATGGTGGAAATGAGATTTATATGAATATCATTCCGCAATGGGATGGAGAAGATGGAACATTTGATTTAAATGAGCTCAGTTTATCCGAACTGCAACAATTTCCAAACTTGAAAGAAGCAACTATTTTAAGTAGCAATTTTGATAGCGTGAAAGTAATCTTCGATGCGGCTGGTATTGAAGTGGATCTATTATAATTTTAGTTATCAAGTCAATTCATGTTAAGACAATAATTGGATCGCGGTTTAAAAGGAGTATGAAAATCTATGGATGCTAACACACTTAGAGTTGTGAAAATAGATAAAGAAGCACTTTATGAATTTATCTATGAAAACTTTATAGCACAGCAGGAAGAATTGTTAGACATATCCAAATCTGAAGTGATGAATGATTTTGCAATAGATTGGGAAAAAGGGGAGTTTCTATTTACTGCGCATAGACAGGAAAACATGGCTGGAGAATTGATTTCCTTACCAGAAGGACTAAATGCGGAAACATTACTGGAAAACTTGCCTGTTACAACTGATTCTGTACTTAAACCAAATCAAATCTATAAAGATTATTCATTTGACGATTTGAGCAAATTTATTTGATGAGAGTATTTTATATCGCAGAGGTTGTAGATGCTAGAGTGCGGTGAGTTACAGTTAATTACAAGAGAAAAGTGTGAAAAAATACAATTTTTACTCAATCTGGTGTAACTTACTCGAATTTAAATAGTCGATCTAGTGTTGAAGAAGTGAAGAATTTATTATCCACTCATACTATCATTAGAAGGAAGCAAGTCAAAGAATTCAACTTATAAAAGTCCCTTTATCGTAGAGAATATTGAGAGAATATTGATTAGATAGCAAAGAAGGGGAAAAAATGAAACTATTTAAAAAAATTTCCTGTCTATTTATTATTATAGTTGGCGCCTTTCTACTAAGTGCCTGTACCTCGCATAAAGAAGACAAAGAGCGACTAGTTCGATATCTCAATAACGTCTATGGAGAAAATACTTATGAGATAAAAGAAGATCCCAGGCATCCCTATTATTGGTTTGTGACATTGAAGGATTATCCAAATATTCCCTTTACTTGTAGTGTGTCCCATGATTGGCTAGCAATGGGATCACCTTTTATTCATTCTGATTTTGAAGAAGCATTCTGCACAAGAGCTCTTGCGGAATATAAGGAAAATCATAATCTAGGTGATGATGTCCTTTCCTATCTGCATCCCGTAAATTTTGTCTATTCTACAGAAGTAACAAATTTAGATCAGCTAAAAGAATCCTATGACAAGATGTTGGACTTTATCAACTATACTAGCCTGAAGTATCCTATTTTAGCTGAAACTGATTGTTTCGGGGTACGAATGGATATCAGTGGTATTCGATTAAAGAGCTCGAGGAGAAATCTTGATGGGTCAATCGATACCATTATTTATCGACAAGTTTGCAATGCAGAAAATGGGAAATTAAACATAAGACCTTTTGAAGAAATTCGTCAAGAATTGGAACCCCAACTACGAACACACCCTGAGAATTCAAAGGGATTTGTATTTATAGTAAACACGACTTCCTTTGTACTGGGGAGCGATACACTCGATGATTGCTTATATAAGCATTTCGAATTATCATCTACCACAGTAGAAGAACTTCAAAAGATCAAGTTGCAACCTGGAGAAAGCAGCGAAAGCTATATATTGGTCAAAGACTATAATGATAATAGTTTAGAGTATTATACAAAAGTTACAGTGCAGGTGAAAAATCTAAGTGATAAGGAATGTTCTGTTTTAGATGGAACGTTGGTGAAGGCTATCATCTCTGATCCGGCAAGTATGTATATTGGAGATGTCTATTTTGAATTTGATAAAAGAAAAGAATTAACCGCTGATTTGTATGATATGCTTGAAACAAAAAGGCCCTCCACTAGTGAAGAGGAGAGCGACGGAGTTCCCTATAAAAATATAAGAGTTTTATTTAAGATGAAGAGCTATTTCAAAGAGATAGATAGCGTTACCTTATCCTATCAGGAGTAGGAATTTTTCTCACTCCCAGATTGTATTCTGAGCTCTTACGCCGTATCGATTGGGAGACTGATCATTATTGAAATTCGCCACAAATTGATAGCTGTTCCATAGCACATAGTCAGCAGTTTGCAGCCTCAGACTGAAGTAGGTGTCCTGTTTTACTTCTTTAGCATCAGCAGGTTTCAGTGAAAAGATATCTGTTAATTTTTTTGTTTTAAAGTCATTGATTGTAAGTTTGGAGAGGTCTTGGTTATTGATGTTAACTTGGGAGAGTTGCGGGCTCTCTGCTGAGATTTCATAGTATGTAACCACGCAGTTCTCGAGTTTATCAGTGTCTTTCCACTTTGGTGTAATGCTCATGAGACCGTAAGATTTACCATCTCGGACTATTTCAAGCAGTTCTCCATAATAGAAGTGGTCATTGCGTTTGTTCACAATCTCGCTCTCAGGATTTTTTCCAGTAAAGCTGAACCCCTGGTCCAGTAGTTCTGAAGCCCTTGTTTCTCCGACCACCACATTGGTCTTATCGATTTGTATTCCAAAAGGTTGAGCAGGAAAGCCAGTAATGAAGATGCAAAAAGTAAAGTTGAAAATAGTCAAAAAGACAGCACCAACAACCGCATTGGATGATGAATAGCGGTGATGGTTTTTTCTTGGACGCTTTACTATAAATAACATTAAGTTGATAAGGTTTCTAAACAGCATACTTGCTACAACAATGGCAAATTGAGCCTTTAAACAAGTATAAAGAGCTGCTGGAAAATTGTCCATTTTAACATATAGTGCCACTAAAGTGAGGATATTAGCCAGAACAAAATAGAAAATAAATAGGTTTACTTCTTTAAGAGCGTCCCGATTAGTAATATCTTCATATTCAATATGGTAGCGTCCTTGAAAACCTTGTCCAAACTGATACATCCACTTAGGAACTTCTTCGCCGGAGCTAACAGCACTCGCCAGTTTAAAATAGAGATAAATCGTACAGACTAAGAATAGGAAAAAAATAAAATAAAAAGTCAAAGCAAATATAAAAAAGCCCATCGCCATTCTCCTTTTTAGGCTATAAAACATATTTTGGATACACCTATATTATAACACTTTATAAGGAAAACATCTGAGGATACAATAAATCAAGCAAAAACTAAACCTGGGCGAAATTGAGCTTATATAAAAATGTCATTCAACATAAAAATTTTGGAGGAAAAACAAATGGGAATGATTGCTAATTATAGATATATCAATGATCAGTATTTACATCAAATGAAAAGTTTTAATGCGGAACAAGATGATCAATTTGAGATAGTAGAGGAAGAAGAACTTCTACTTGATATAGATAAAATGTGGGATGTTCTTCATTTTGTGCTTACAGGTGTTGGCACTTCAAATCCTAGCGAAAATAATCCTTTGAGCGTTGCTGTTTTGGGTGTGACTCCCCTTGAAAATGTTACGGAATATATTGCTTATACAGAAAAAACAAAAGTAGTAGAGATTTGTTCAGCTTTGGAAAACTTTGATATTGAAGAAGCCATGACGCATTTTAGTATGCAAGCTTGTAAAAATGCAGATCTTTATCCTGATATTTGGGATTATGATGAAGAAGAGGAAGAAATTATAGAAGAAATCTGCGAGTATTTCCAAGCAATGAAGGATTTTTACAAGAAGATTTTAGAGCTCAATGGTAATGTCATGGTCACTATTTGTTAAAAGGTTTATCAAACGTTTCTAAAAGAATAAAATAGCTTGAGGCAAAAAATGGATAAAGAAGATTTACAAAAAGCATATCTTGACTTGGAAAAAGAAAGCTTTCCTTCTGGTAAAAGAATCAAATTTGTAGCTAGTTTAGGCAGTTCCCAAGAAATCGCATATCATTATGAACTGATTTGCAAAGATTGGAATGAAGGTAGAAACCTGCATTTAGAAGGTAGCTTTGATAAACATGGAAGAGATGGATTAGAGTTTCTATTTGAACAGTTGGATGAAGTTAAAGATGAAAAACAAAGTGTATTGACTGCGTATCTTATAGCGGAAATCCTTTCTAAATCAAAGCATCGAGATTTTTATTGGTCGCTTTGTGACCAACTGATTCCTATTCTCATTTCACTTTTAGATTTAAAGAATCCTATTCTTCGTCAAAAGGTAATCATAGCTTTAGGTTGGGTAGGAACAGACAAAGAAATTGATCTTTTGACAAGACAAATGCTAGGTGATGGAGATGCTTTTTGTCGTGCATGGTCTGCGACAAGTCTCATGCAACTGTCCTTTCATAGAGTAAAAGTAGAAATCATATCCAAAGAAGCAAAGACCAGTTTTATTCAAGCTATTACCGAAGAAAAAGACCTCTATGCTTGCGGTATGATGATAGAAGCAGCTCAAATATTATTTGGCAAGAGATGTATACCATCTTCTGCGGTAGAAAATATGAACCTTGAAAAAATTAAAAAGGCTCAAAAATCTGCTATTAGATTTCTAAGTAAGCATTAGACACCAATCATATAGAAACATTTGAGAGTTATTTGATAGATAAGTTTCTCCAGCTCTAAAACTACAAAGGAACATATTATCAATATCAGCCCCTGAAATGTATGAATGCTGTGGTCATCATTGTTTCTTTCTACATAGTAAGCCTGCAGTACACTGAAACTACAAGCTTTTGTCTTTTAAGTGGTATAATAGAAGAAAAACGAGAAGTGTTTTATATATAAAGGGTTCCAAGATCCAATATTAATCGAGGATGGCATGAGATAAAAAAGATTTATTGGCATTATGGAAGGGAAGAAACTGGGAAAATAATGATTCGGAGATCAATTTTTTAGGGCGATGTCTTAATAAAACCATAAATATTCATTTTACAGGCTATTGTGAACAGGATCTACTCTTGTTATCGGGTGATTTGATGTCTAAGCTCTACAGAGACTTGGAGCAGCTAGATAAAAAAGCTCAAAAGGTTATTCAAGATAACTGGCCTGATGAAGCTATTTCAGAACTGGAATTAACTGAGCTAATCTTTGATAAAAACGGTTCTTATGGCGAATTTGCTCTAGGATATGATGCAGGTGACTCTCCGGCTGGGCCACTTTACCTGCTAGTGAAATTCGATAAACAGTTTCAAGCTACTAGAGAGGTTATTTGTGAAATTTACTAACTTGCCTAAAATTAAAAGTATAAAATAAGGTGATAAAATGAAAGAATATCTGACAGAATGGATACGTTTAAAAGAGGATTTCAATCTTCAAGATGGTGACAAATCAAGCGTTTTAGCTCTCTATCAATTTGCAGATAGACTCTCTGAGATTGAGGAAATAGAAGCAAAGAAGATACTGGTGGATCTTTATCAAAAACTTGGTATGATGGAGAGTGCTTTTAGAGTGTTTTCGAATATCTTTGATAAAGCAGACCGAAAACAACTGAAGAAATTTGCCACTTTACAAGAGTTGAGTAATAATCGTGGGGATGATTTCGCTTTGCCACGTCCACTAACAGTGGTAGAAGAAGCTGAGAGACAGGAATGTTTAAAAGATTTACCGTATTTTCGTTATTATCCTGATCCACTGGCTACAGATGCCTTTGTGGAGGGAGAAGAACAAATCTGTCCTTGCTGTGGTAAAAAATCAAGAGTTTATTATGCTATGCGTCCTTACTGTATCGATGATGTAGACTATCTCTGTCCGATGTGTATCGCAAATGGGGAAGCAGCTAAAAAATTTGATGCAGAATTTGTTCAGGGAGCAGAATGGACTGGAGAGCCAGATGAAGAGAAAAACAATATTCTTTTCTACCAAACACCAGGATATCTAAGCTGGCAGGGAGAATATTGGCTCTCATGCTGTGATGATTACTGTGCCTACTTGGGAACGGTAGGAACTCGGGAGTTGAAAGCAATGGATATTGCTGATGAAGTCTTAGCTGAATACCACGCGCGCGATGAGTTTGCAGATGTAGAAGATTATCTTGTAAAAGATGGTTCCGTTTGTGGCTATCTATTCAGATGTCTTGACTGTAAAAAATATCATCTCTGGGTAGATGCGGATTAGGAAACTAGTGTAAACTGGCCAAGAAATGTTCAAATTATAAGAGAGGATGATGGCATTGGAGAATTTAGAGATTTTTGAGATTGCATCTAAGTATTTTCTAGGACAAATGACTGGGTTCAAAGACTTATTAGCTAGTAAGATCAATCAATTGGATAGTATTGATTGGCTTCATAATAAAGGAAGCGTAAAAACTTGCAAAGCTGATGAAACGGGTCGAAAGATGAGATGTAAGGTTGGATTGGGATATGGTCTAAAAGTCGAATTATCGCTTAATGAGGTTGAGCTGATTTGGGATGAGTTTCAGAAGTTTTTAAAGAAAGCTATTTCGAAAGGATTGAAAGAAATAGAAACAATGAAGAATTAGGAAGATACGAATTTATTGCAAGGACTCCTAAAGGAGATGAAATTGAGTGCAGGATTTACCTAGCTAATGAATGGAATATTCCTCAGATTTCGATTTCAGGCTTTGTTTCTTCTCGCTATAAGAATTGCGATTTTAGCAAGTAATGGAAAAGATGGGTAGAAAAGGTGAGATATGAAGCACTTATACCGGGACAATATGCAAAAAATCCTTGAGGCCTTGTATGTTTTGGATGATTATTTAACAGATCCTTCAAAAGACTATTTGAGATTGATACGAAAGAAAGTAACGGACTTCACTAGCCGATACAGCATTGATAACGGTGCTGGGGATTCTTTGAATGTGATTTTTACAGAAGAAGTGGTCTTGATAAAGGGATTTGATCTTGAAAATAGTCTCAATCAGTTTGCAGCTGACCAATGGAATCAGAACATTATCGACAGGATTTATGAAGGTATTGATGAAAAATGGCTGAATCTTTTAACTTTAAAAGAAAGAGAAGAAATAACATTTTGTATCTGGTATGATGGTACCATTCATCAAAATAACATTGAGAATAATAATGACGGAACTTGGTTATTGGGATACACCTTTGATACATACGATAGGTTTAAAGAATTTGTGACAGAATATTATTCTTTTGAATTTGATGATAAGTTGTTGAAAAAACTCTATACTGATGGTAGTCTGTCTGATAGAGAATTAGCAGAACTGGCACATGAATATCGAGGTTAGAAAATAATGGAATTGACGATAAAAAGCACCCCAGAAAAATACAAAAAATGGTAGATGAACTTTTACCTCCATTATTGGAATTATTACAGAAATTAACCTTTTTGGAAGAAGAAATTTATGAACGCAACAAGGAACTCGATGCTGAAAAAAGCTACTCAAGATACCTTCACATCAGATTCATCCCGAATGGAAGGAACTGATGAACGAATACCATCAACGCTATCTGGCTCTCCTGTATGGCTGTGTAAGCGAGAAACTCTTATCAAAAGGGGCTAGGAACTCCTATGGCCATCCAAGTGAGTATTCGTATTTACGTGGCGAAAATTTTTCCGTTTGGTTTACCATGTGAAAAGGGGATCTGGCAACGGTCATACTATACTATGAGGAAGCTTTGGAAATGAAACATAAGTTTGTGCTTAGGTTGATAAATGACAAATGGATGGATTGATGAGAAATTCTATGGATTTGGCGATGAAAAAATATGATATGTTGATATACTCTGAAAAAAAGCCCTATGTACCCTTCTGCAATAATCACAAATTATCTAGACTGCAATTCATTGAATTAGAAGATTTTTAATTCGTTCTCCAAGCTTTAGACGAGGTTTTATATGAAAGGTCATAAGCGAAAGGATTACCTCTATCGGTATCTACTCTACAGATTTGAAAAGGAAACTTGTAAGAATAGTGCTTTGGAAAGGATCAATCAGGAGGCCAAAAAAAGAATCTGTCAACAGGCGACAAAGACCACCAGACGGATTAGTGTATTTGTCGGTCTGGTCTACTTGATTCTGTTTTGTTTGATAATTATCTGGCTGAATGCGAATTGCTCCCAAAATCCATTCTTCCGATGGTACCAAGGCTACATAGAATCACTATTTCCATTGATCAATGGTGATTGGGGGAGTAGTTGGATTGAGAAAAAAGGGACGATTTTATGGATTGCTATTAAGGCCTTCCCCATATTTGTTCTTAATGGGATCCCCTTTCTTTTACTCGTGCTACTGATTGCGAATAGAACTTTAAAAAAGAAAATAAAGGCTGAATGTATCAACTAAGGAGAAAATAAAGATGGGCAGAATGGTTGCAATCGGATCACTGGCTTTTCTTGGACTAGCGTTTTTGGGGATTGGACTCGGAATGTATATCTTCCTCAAAAGGCTGGTAGTGAATGGGAAATCCGTCTTAGACGAGCCAGTAAATGAGCAAACTCGTACAGATAAGATGGGGCTTGGCGAACTTCTAGTTTACTTGTCGATAATTGCGATTGCTGGCGTTTTTGTAGTGCAAATAATGAGTAGGGGAGGAACTGGTAATGCTATCTTGGCTAGAATTGTCATCCTACCACCAATTATGGCACTTTTTAATGCTAGAAAACGCACGGGCAAAGCGATGATTGCGCTTGTGGTTTCTTTTATGGTGGCATTATTTGTTATGATTGCATACGGTCAGATCGGTTCACCTCCCAAAGCGCCTGAACTAAAGATAGATGATAAGCCAATCACGCTAACACAAACAAGTGTGAGTGACCTTCTAAAAGAAGGTTTTGACATCTACATCAGGGAGAATGACAGCTTTAGTAACGATTATGATGAGGCTCTTTCTTCGGGGAAAATCAAAAAATATCAGGCTGATAAGAGTATTTTTATCGAAAAAGGTTTTCATCGAGATAGTAATGCTGTGTCGTATGCTCCCTATCTTCTTGGAAAAGATGGTTTAATCCTTGGAAGTATTGCATTATATGGAGATGAAATAAAAGAAACTGTCTTAGAGGACTGTAAAATTATCCAGTTTAAGCTGGATGAAGATCGTATCAAAGCAGCAAAATCAAAAGCTATCTCCTATAAGCTGAATGGTGTAGATTTACTGACTAGAATTGAAGAAGGAGCTATGCGAACAACCTTTGGTAATAAATTATGGTCAGTTCCGCCTGCACATCCTGTCGATTTGACCCAACTATGGTATGGTATCCAGTGGAAAAGTCACAGTGACCACCTGTTTTGGAATGAGTATTTCTCCTTAATTCGCTTGGATGAGAACTACCATATGATAGATTTTGAGCTAGTTGGAGAAGTAGCGCGTGATGATTAGTGAAATAAAGATCTACTAAGTTTTTTTGATGTTATTCTATTTGTACTTTGGTCAGGATTAGTATATAATTTATCATAGAGTCATTTACCAACTAGGAGAAGAATCATGGAATTAAAAGATTTTACTGAAAAAGAACAGGACATGATAAAGCAGGGACTGACAACATCTGAAATTAGCGATAAGGAAACCGCTGAGAAAATCCTTGCCCTAGTACCTCAGGAATGGATCAAACGTATCCCATTTTTTGTGAGAAAACACGCAACAACTCGGACAATAAAGCGAATTTCTATCGAACATCCAGAGCTCTACGCAGTTGCCAAGAGAAGTAGTGAGATTCCTGAGAAGGAACGAGAAGAATTGCGCAAAATCATTACAGACATTTTTCAGGAAAAAATGAATAAGCATAAGATTAAATAATCTTGAAATGAACTAAAAAAATTAGTTCATTTTATAATCGTTTTCAGTTTGTTAAACATGAACTTTTTGGTAGCAATTTAACTATTCACGAACAAAATTTAAGAAAATTCAAAAAAGGTACTTTACAAGCTCTTGTAAACATGATATAGTTATAAGGCTTAGAAAATGAGAAGATGTTTTCTAGTAAATATAAACCCGAGTAAAAAATGCCTACGGACAGGCAGGGTTGAATGCCGAAGC
>ERZ773069.834-NODE-834-length-19166-cov-7.652451_pt1 | contig 19166 bp, 12 predicted proteins | sample MGYA00580619_ERZ773069 | MGnify/ENA primary metagenome ERZ773069 (study PRJEB29015, sample SAMEA2738007) | human oral metagenome | biome: human oral; feature: human-associated habitat; material: dental | place: China | collected 2108 ...
GAGATGAACCGCGTCGCTGTCGAGACAGCGACGGTGAATTGGGAGGAGGCGATGCCCGAGGGCGAAGCGCTGCACGAGGCACTGCTGCACATGGCGGATCGCCCCGGTGTCGTCTCCGCCTATATCGGCAGGGCGGACGGCAGCGCGGCGACGAGCGCGTCCTTCCGCGCGGGCTACGACCCGAGGGAGCGCCCGTGGTACAAGGAGGCGGCCGCTGCTCCTGACAAGACGATCATATCCAAGCCGTACAAGGCGGCGTCCACGGGCAAGCCCGTCTTGACGATCAGCCGTGCCATCGAGAAGAACGGGGAGATCAAGGGCGTCGCCGCCATTGATATTTCGCTCGAATCCGTCGGGGACATCGTGCGGGACGTCAAGGTCGGCGAGACGGGAGCGCTCGTCATCCTAGGGCCTGAGACGGAGTACATCTACCACACGAAGTATACGGTGGACGACCGACTCAACGAGATCGACGGCGGCGCTTACAAGGATCTGGCGGCGAAGCTTACGACAGGCAAGCCCGAGCAGATCGAAGCCGACTATCAGGGCAGCAAGAAGTTCTATGCGGGCGTTCCCGTCGGGGAGACGGGCTGGACGGTGCTCATCGCCCTGCCGCGCGACGAGGCGAATGCCGCCGTCACGCACATGAGCATGCTCGTCGTCGCGATCTGCCTCGCGGCTCTCGTGCTGCTTCTCGGCATCACCTATGTATTGCTCCATGCGGTGACGACGCCGATCGGCGTCCTGTGCTCGCTGATGGAGAAGATCGCGGGCGGCGACCTCACGACGCATCTGCCCGCGAGCAGCCGCTCCGATGAGATCGGCGCCCTGCAGAACAGCTGCCGCGACATGATGACGAGCCTGCAGACGATGGTCAAGACGACGAAGGAAGCCGCCGACCATGTGTCGGAGTCGAGCGAGGAATTGACGGCAAGCTCCTCGCAGTCGGCGGACGCGGCGCAGTCGGCGGCGGAAGCTGTCGTCGTCATCGCCGAGGAGAGTGCGCGTCAGAGTACGATCGTTGAGGATGCAACCGAGAAGGTCATGGGCGTCAACGACGAGATGAAGACGATTCGCTCGGCGGTCGATAAGGCGCAGCAGGCGGTTGCCTCGACGGGCGAGGCGACGCAGGAAGGCGCGGAAAAGCTCAGGGGCGCGATCCGAGGCGTCGAAGGGCTGGCCGACGGCTCGGCGAAGACGAGCGCGGCGGTCGAAAAGCTCTACGAGGGCTCGAAGAACATCGCGGAGATCAACGAGCTGATCACGAGCATCGCAGGACAGACGAAACTCCTCGCGCTCAACGCGGCGATCGAGGCGGCGCGCGCGGGCGAGCAGGGCAAGGGCTTCGCTGTCGTCGCCGACGAGGTGCGAAAGCTCGCCGAGCAGAGCGAGCAGGCGGCGCAGGAGATCGGCACAGTCATCGGCAAGAACTCGGAAGAGATCGAGCATGTATTCTCGCTGACGAAGAGCCAGCAGGACGATGTGCGCGAGAATGTGCGAGAGGTCAAGGAAGCGGGCGAGAAGTTCCGCCGCATCATGGGGCTTGTCGAGGAGCTTGAGGGCGAGATCGAATCCGTCGTCAAGATCAGCGAGAAGGTGCAGAAGAGCTGCGCCGAGACGGCGGCTGCCGTGCAGGAGATCAACGAGGTCTCGCATACGGTGCAGCAGAAGGCGACCGACGTCTCCGCCGTATCGGAGGAGCAGGCGGCCTCGACCGAGGAGATCGCCGCCGCCAGCCAGACGCTCGCGCATCTGGCGGAGCAGCTGCAGCAAGGCGTGCAGAAGTTCCGACTGTGAGATAGGGATCGAGAGAAGGCTGTAAAGAGCATACAAGCATAGAAAAAGAAGCTGCCGTCCGGCAGCTTCTTTTTCTATGCCTTGAAATGCTTTCATCAAAATGTCCAATTCACGCCCACGCTTCCTGTGAAGCCTTCGCGCTTGCCTTGCCAGCCGCTGACATTGAGGTCGTAGCTGACGCGGCTGTCCTTCGGCGCGAAGCGGTAGCCGAGTTCGAGCATGGCGCTCGCGCCCTTGAGCGAAGGGCTTGGCGTCGTCATGCCCTGGTAGGTGGCGCGCGCCTCGCCTTCGAATTCATAATCCCAGGCAAGACCCGCATAGAAGCGCCCATTTTCGCCCATGTCGTGCGCGTAGCGAGCGCCGAGGCGCAGACGATGTGAGTTGACGGCATCGAAGTCGTAGTCTTCTCCCGTTGAGAGCTTGGCGCTTGTGCCGCTTTGATGCGAGTAGAAGTACTTGAGGTACGTTTCAAGCGAATCTCCCGCGCGGAGCTTCCGTTCCTTTCCCATGCCAAGGTGAATCGCGTAGTAGGGGTTTGAGATGTCGTAGCTCGTGGCTTTTTTGGCAATGATGCCCGCGTAGTCGCTCTTGATGCGGCCGCCGCGAACGCTGCCTTCGATGTAGAAGCCGCTCTTTTTGTCCTGCCTTGCGAGAAGGCCTGCGCCGACGTAGCTGACCTTGCCGTCGCCATGCGTGGCGGCGGCATCCTCAAGGTAGGAATCGTAGCTCGCCCTGCCGTATTCGACGAAGGGGCCGAAGGTGAGGACGCCGTCCTTTGTCGTCTGCTTGCGCGCGAAGCCGACGTTCAGCGTGTAGCCGTGCGTGTCGACGTAGGAGCCGGAATGCACGCGCATGGAGGAGCCGCCCTGCGCCGCCCATGATGTATAGGCGCCTGTCTGCACATTTGCGGCGGCTGCTGTGACGGCGGAGGCGATGCCTGCATCGGCGAGCAGGCTCATGCCGCCGCCCAAGACGTCCGTCGTCGCCGCCCTCGTCTCAACGAGGGATTTCGTCTCGTTCTTGAGCGATGTTTCTTCGACGGCGGCGATGATTTCGTCCGTGTTCTTCTTGCGCACGCTGAATTTGTAATCGAGCGATACGCCCTGCGTGCCTGTGATCTCGCCCGCAATCTTCTCGTCGGTTGTCAACGTGCCGCCTTTGGCGAGCTTCATGAGGCTGAACGTCTCGTTCTGCTGCAGCCGCTTCGCCGCGCCCGAGAAGTCGACATCGACGTGGAGTCCGCGGATGTCCTTATCCTTGACGCCGAGCTTGAGCATCGTCGCCATGGAGGAAGTTGCTCCTTCGGGCAGGTAGAACTTGAGGTTCTGCACGCCCGTGAAGTCATGGATCTCTGTGCCGGCGGAGCGGATGGTGAGGATGTTCGCCTTGCTGCCCGAGGCGACAGGCGCTGTGCCGCCCGTGACCGTGCCGTGGATCTTCGTGCCATGGAGGTTGATGATGTTGCCTTCGGTCTTCTTTCCGAAGCCGCCGCAGACGTCTGCATCGATGGTGACGGCTCCTAGATAGAGGATGTTGTCCGACGCTTCGCCTTGGGCGGCATGACCGCCGCAAATTGCCGCCTGTGTGTCCTTTCGCACATCGACGATGTTCGCCGTCGCATTGCCTGCGCCTTCGGCGAAGCCGCCATAGGCATTTTTGACTGTGCCGCCCGCGAGGACGAGTGTGTTGCCTGTGACATTCCCCTTGGCATTCAGGCCGCCGTAGGCGCTTTCGAGTGTGCCGCCCGTGACGGTCAGCTTGTTCCTCTGCACGGTGTTGCCGATGAGCGAGCGTCCGCCCCAGGCGGCCTTGTTGTCGCCCGTTTCATACTTGGCATCGCCGTTGTTCTGGAACCGAAAGCCGCGGACGACGACTTTCTGCGCTGCCGCGCCCTTCGTATCCGTGTCAATCGTGTATTCATAGTCGCCGACGGTCTTTTCCTTCGCCTTGTCGTATGTCGTGCCGAAGTCGAGTCCCTTCGCATTTTCCATGAGCGAGAACAATTTTTCTGTGAAGGGCGAGGTCAGCGTCTTGAGGCGATTTTCGTCCAATCCCGAGGCTTCGAGCTTCTGCCAGTTCAGACCCGCTGTCGCCGCGCCGCCCTTGAGCGTCAGGAGCGTGTCGTTCGCCTTCGCCATGCCCGCGTCGAAGTGGAGCTTCTCGAAGTTTGCGATCTGTCCAGCCGTGCGCTTGCCGCTGACGGCGAGGGTGTTTTCCTTCACGTCCTTGGCATCGCTGCCGCCGTAGATCGTGCCCGTGACCGTGCCGCCCGTGAATCTCACGGTGTTGCCCGTGGTCTTGCCCGTGCCGCGCGTGTAGCCGCCGTAGACCGTCTTCACGATGCCGCCCGTGATGGTGACGGTGTTGCCCGTGGCGCAGCCCGCATTCTTGTCGCTGCCGATGAAGCCGCCGTAGACATTTTCGATCGTGCCCGTGCCCGTAGCAGTCCGGGCGGTATTTTTGTATGCGGTGCTTTCGACGCGCACCGTGTTGTTCTTGGCGTCGCCCGCCGATCCTTCCGTGCGCCCGCCCGAGATGTACTTGATGGTCTTGCCTTCTGCGACTCCCGTGACGGTGATCGCATTGTCCTCCGTCGTATGCCCGCCGTAGGAAATGCCGCCGTACGTCTTGGCATCATGCACGCCGTCATAGGTGACGCTGCCCTTGCGGAAACGGTTGGCGTCGATGAGGACAGCGCTCGCCGTGCCCGTGTTCGTATCCGTGCGCTGGACGATTTCGTAGTCGCCGCTCGTCGTGCCCGTCTCGTAGCCTTTCGCCGCGTAGTTCTTGAATTTCAGTGCGCCCGCTGTCCCGCTCTTCATGAGCGTGAGCGTGCCGAGCGTCTTGTCGGCGGAGAGTTTCGATGTGTCGACGGTGACCTTGTTCCAGTCGATTTCCTGCCCGCTCGCACCCTTGAGCGTGAGCATCGTGCCTCGGCTTTCGGTGTAGCTGTCGTCAATCTTGCCGCTCGAAGGTTTGTCCGCAGTGATGTGGTCAGTCAGGTGGAATGTGTAGTTTTCAAAGTTCTCTGCGCTCTTGACGGCGGCATCCTTGACGTAAACGTTCAAGGTGTTGCCCCTCGCATCGTCTGACTTGCTGCCGCCGTAGAGTGCTGTATCTTCCGTATGTGTGCCTGCGGCGAGCGTCGCAGCCGTGCCGTCGCCGAGATTCACGGTGTTGCCCGTGGTCTTTCCCGTGCCCGAGGTATAGCCGCCGTATACGCTGCCGCCGATGCTGCCGCCCGTGATGGTGACGGTGTTGCCTGTTGCGTCGGCATGGCCGGCGGCGTTGTCGATGCGCCCGCCCATGAGATCGTGCAGCGTCGCGCCGCCCGAGAAGGTCACGGTGTTTCCCGTGACTGCGCCCGTGCCCGAGGTATAGCCGCCGTAGACACTGCCGATCTTCTCTGTGCCTGTCGCGCTGACAGTCACGCGGTTGCCTGTCGCGCCGCCCGCAGCGCTCGTGGCCTTGCCGCCATAGGCCGCCGTGACGCCGCCCGACGGCAGTCCCGTGATCGTCAGATGGTTGTTTGCCGCCGTATTTCCCTTGTAGGAGATGCCGCCATAGATTTCGCTCGTGCCGCCTGCAAGCGGTGTGGCGGCGGTCGTGCCGTCGTAGACAGCCGTATTGTTCTGGAAGCGGTTGTAGTCGAGGAGGACGGATGACGCCGTCGCCGCATTCGTATCGGTGCGAAGTGTCGTTTCGTAGTCGCCGCTCGTTCGGCTCTTTGCCGCATAGTTCTTGAATTTCAGTGCGTTCGCTGTCTCGCTCTTGAGGAGCGTCGCCTTGCCGATCGCCTGCGTGTTGGCGGCATTTGCCGCATCAAGGCTGAGTTTGTCCCAATCGACGAGAGCGCCGAAGCCGTCCGCCGCCTTGAGCGTCAGCATGGGCTCGGCGCTCGCTGCATCGCCCTTGAGGTGGAACACGTATTTGTCGAAGTTTTTCACGGAGTGGACGACGGCATTCTTCGCGTAGACGTTCAAGGTGTTGCCCGTCACATCATCTGTCTTGTTGCCGCCGTAGAGAATCGCATGTTCGAGGTTCGTACCCTCCGCGAGGCGGTCGTGCGCCGCATCGCCGAGATTTACGGTGTTGTGCGTTGCCTTGCCGTTTCCTCTGACATAGCCGCCGTAGACTTGCGTGCAGTTGTCATCGTCGTTGGCGGCAAGCGTGCCGCCTGTGATCGTGACGGTGTTTTTCGTCACGATTCCTGCACCGTCGCTGACTCCGCCGTGGACGAACCCTTGGACGCTGCCGCCCGAGATTGTGACACTGTTGCAGGTGACAATGGCGGTATCGCGTTGATCGTTCGGGTTATGCCAGCCGCCGACTGCCGCCAGCTCGACTTCGCCGCCCGAGATCGTGAGGGTGTTGTACGATACTTTGCCCGTACCTACGGTCGCACCGCCATATATGCCATAGTACGCTTTTCCGCCCTCGACGACGGCATGATTACCCTCTGCAGCGCTGTCGCCGCCGACCGTGCCGCTGCCGCCCTGCGCCACTGCGCCCGTGCCCCTGGAAATTTCGCCGCCCTTGAGCGTGAAGGTGTTGTTTTTCAAGTCGCCCGTATGGGATGCCGCAGCAAGACCGCCGACAGCTGCGCCGCGTATTCCGCTTGAACCGCTCTCGAAGGTCACCGAGTTGCCCGTGATCGCGCTCGTCGGAGCTGTGGCCGTACCGCCGACGATCTGTCCGTTGATTTGATGCGCAGTGCTTGCAAGACGCACGTTGACATGATTTCCCGTCGCGCTGCCCGTGCCTTCTGCCTTGCCGCCGTATGCGTTGCCAGTGAACGTGCCGCCCGTGATGGTGACAGTGTTGTCCTTCGCATGGCCGCTGCCGTTGGTGCAGCCGCCGACTAGATCGTCTGTTTTTCCGCCTTGGAACATGACATGATTTTCTGTGGCGTTTCCCGCTAGGGCAGCGGTGCCGCCGTGCGCTGCATTTGCCACCGTGCCGCCCGTGATGGTGACGATATTGCCTATGGCAGAGCCGTCCCCTTCGGTATAGCCTCCGTGAATCATCTGTGTCGTTTTGCCGCCTGAGATCGTGACGGTGTTGCCTGTCGAATCGCCCGTCTTGGCTGTGAGTCCGCCGATGATCCCAGCTGTTGTGCCTGATGTGAGATTGACCTTGTTGCGCTTTGTCGCGCCGTTGCCTCGGACATTCGCACCGTAAACGACATCTGTCACTGTGCCGCCTGTGATGTCAGCCGTATTGTCTGCGGCAGTCCCTTCCATCGAAAAGCCGCCGAGCATATACCTTATTGTGCCGCCGGAAAGCTTTGTGACGTTTTTCGTGACGTCGCCCGAGCCGAACGATATGCCGCCGACGAGGGACTCGGCCTGTCCGCTATGCATCGTCGCCGTATTTTCTTGGACTGCGCCCGTCGTATGTTCGGCTGCATAGCCGCCTGTCGTGAAGTCGCCCGTCGCCGTGCCGCCTGTCACGGTGACGGTGTTCTTCATCACCGCGCCTGCGCCTTCTGTGTAGCCGCCATAGATGGATGTGACCTTGCCGCCTGCAAAATTCACCGTGTTTTCTGTCGCCGAGGCAGCACCGCATCCGCCGTAGACGGCATGAGGGGATTCTAAGAGGACGCTCTTGATGTCGACGAGGTTTTTCGCCGCATCTGTCGCACTGCCGCCGATGATGTTTCCCGCGATGACGGGATGCCCGCCGCCGCCTTCTGCGCCGATCGTGACCTTGTTGCCGTTTGCAGCACCGCCGTCGACGTCCGCCGTGCGGTCGGTCGTGACGTTTATTTCTGCCGCGCATGCCGACGACGGATGGACGGCTGTTCCCAACCCTGCAGACAGTGCCAGTGTCACCAAAAAGGAAAGCCGTTTTCCTGCAGTTTTCTTCATAAACACGAAATAATCCCTCCTTGTGTATTCAAGAAGCGATAGCCAGCTGCTTCTTTCTCCTTACCATCCCACATACCCAGATGGACAAGTACCGCACACCGAAACGTTCGTTTCGGTGTGCGGTATTGCTCGGATATTATGATATCATTTTCCTAGCTATTTGTCTATAATCTTTCTATTTTTTTAAAAATAAATGAGGACGATTGCTGCGGCGCTTTGCTCCTTCTAATAATATAAAGGAAAATAAGAGAGATTTTTCTTGTTTTCAGTCCTGTCCTTTGGTGCTATAATGCGAGGCGGATTTGAATGAAGACTTATTGGAGAGGAAGAAGCAATTCATGGAAAGAATGAGCACGCTTTGCTATATCGAGCGCGAGGGCAAGTATCTGATGCTGCACCGCACAATCAAGGAGAACGACGTCAATCACGGCAAGTGGATCGGCGTCGGCGGTCACTTCGAGGCGGACGAGTCGCCCGAGGAATGCCTGCTGCGCGAGGTGGAGGAGGAGACGGGATATCGGCTCGTTCGCTGGCAGTTCCGCGCGCTCGTCACGTTCGTTTCGGGCGACGGGGTGACGGAGTACATGCATCTCTTCACGGCGGATCGCTTCACGGGAGAGCCGATCTCTTGCGACGAGGGGGAGCTCGCCTGGGTGGAGAAGGAGCGCATAGAGAGTCTGGAACTTTGGGAGGGCGACCGCATCTTTCTGCGCCTTCTGGCGCAAGATGTGCCGTTTTTCACATTGAAGCTCGTCTACGATGGTGCGGGAGGGCTTCTTGAGCATCGTCTGCATCGCTATGCGTGATGAAGGGCAAACGAGGAGAAATATAAAGTTAAGAGGATAAAATGGAAGATATTGGTTGAAAATTGGAGTAAAATAGGCGATACTCTCCTAAATGAACGATTTCTCTCGACAAAAGTAGGAGAAGAGATAGGATTGATTTTCTATTTCACGCTTATTGAGAAAATTCTCAGGAAAATGAGGCAGGAAAAAGAGTCGATTTTGCGAATATGGAGGACTAAAGGGCAATTCGTGGGTGTTTCTGGGGAATTGATATTTAATTAAAGAAATATCCAGGGAATGGGTAAGAAAGGACAGGGATGAATTGTATGAAATTAAAGCCCAAGATGCTTTTGGGGATCGGTGTGCCGCTCGTCGTGATTTTCATCATCATGGGCGTCGCCATCAACATGATGGCGAGCTCGGCGCTGACGGCATCCAAGCAGAAGAGCATGTATGAGCTTGGCGAACACTACGCGAACGAGATTGACAAGATCGTCGCCTCTGATACCGCCGTGGTCAATGCGACGGCGGCCGCTTGGGGCGAGTCGATGCCCGAGGGCGAGGCGCTGAAGGCGACACTCACCCACATCGCGGATCTGCCGGGCGTTGCCTCTGCCTATATCGGCAGGCCGGACGGCAGCTATGAGACGAGCAAGCACTTCCCGGCGGGCTACGATCCGCGCACGCGCCAGTGGTACAAGGCTTCGGCGGCGAACCCGGACAAGGCGATGATGTCGAAGCCGACGACGGCAGCTTCCGACGGCAAGACCGTCGTGACGCTCAGCCGCGCCATCGTGCGAAACGGCGCGCTCATCGGCGTGCTCTCCATCAATATCGAGCTTGACGCCGCGCGCGAGGCAGTCAAGGATGTGAAGGTCGGCAAGACGGGCGCATTGATCATCCTTGGCCCCGATACGGAATACATTCATCATTCGACGTACACGCTCGCGGATAAGTTCAAGGAGATCGACGGCGGCGCTTACAAGGAGATCGCGGAGAAGCTCACGTCGGGGACTCCTGTGCAGCTTGAGGCAGAGTATCAGGGCGAGGCGAAGTTTTACGCGGGCGTGCCGATCGGCGAGACGGGCTGGACGGCTCTCGTGGCTCTGCCGGTTTCCGAGGCGAACGCCGCCGTCACGCAGATGGAGATGGCGCTGTTCGCCATCTGCATCGTCGCGCTCGCGCTCATCTTGGGCGTCACCTACGTCCTGCTGACTTCGGCGATCACTCCGCTCGGGCTGCTGTCCTCTCTGATGGAGAAGGTCGCGGCAGGCGACTTGACGATGCAGCTTTCCTCCGATGTGCGCCGCGATGAGATCGGCGCCCTGCAGACGAGCTGCCGCACGATGCTCGAAGGACTGAAGCGCACGGTCAGTTCGACGCGCAAGGCGGCGGGGCAGGTGTCGCAGGCGAGCGAGGAGCTTTCGCTGAACGCCGGACAGACGGCGCAGGTCTCGCAAGTCTCTGCTGAGGCTGTCACGGACATCGCCGAGCAAAGCGCTGCACAGAGTCGGATCGTTGAGGAGACGGCGGAGAAACTCGTGGACGTCGACGAGCAGATGAAGACGATCTCGCAGGCGATTGCGGAGGCCGGGCAGGCGGTCGCGTCGACGGGAGAGGCGACGAAGGAAGGCGACGCGATGCTCGATCAGGCCATCGCGGGTGTCGAGGGACTCGCGGACGGCTCGGTGAAGACGGGCGCGGCCGTCGAGAAGCTCTATGCCGGCTCGAAGAACATCGCGGAGATCAACGAACTCATCACGAATATCGCGGGGCAGACGAAACTCCTCGCCCTCAATGCCGCCATCGAGGCGGCGCGCGCGGGTGAGCAGGGCAAGGGCTTCGCCATCGTCGCCCAGGAGGTCCGAAAGCTCGCTGAGGAGTCGGCGGCGGCGGCGCAGGAGATCAGCGGCGTCATCGCGCAGAACGCCGAAGAGATCGAGCAGGTCTTCGCGCTGACGAAGGCGCAGCAGGAAGAGGTGCGCGAGAACGTCGGGCAGGTCAAGGCGGCGGGAGAGAAGTTCCATCGCATCATGGATCTTGTCGGCGATCTGGAAGCGGCCATCGTGCGCATCGTCGACATCAGCCGCAAGGTGCAGGCGGACTGCGATGCAACGACGGCGTCGGCGCAGCGAATCAACGATGTCTCGCACAAGATTCGCAAGAAGGCGTCCGATGTATCCGCTGCCTCGCAGGAGCAGGCAGCCTCGACGGAGGAGATTGCCGCCGCCAGCCAGACGCTCGCGAGCCTTGCCATAGAGCTGCAGAACAGCGTGCAGGCATTCCGCCTTTAATATTTGTTCACGATAAACTTCCTGAAAGGGAATTTTGTCCATATCTGCGGGATATGCACAAAACAAGAATAAGGGAAAAAGCGGGGGAGGACGCATCCTTGCGAGCCTCCTTTTCTTTTTGTTTAGTAAAAGTAGGTATAAATACCTATAATTACTACAGAATCAAGAGGGGGACTTTTTCGGAACAGACATACTAAAGCCAGAAAACATAAGAGAAATACATATCATGTGCATAAGTTATTATAGGCTCATCGTACCCCCCCCCCTAAGTCGTAAAATAAACGACTTTTTTACTAGTAACAAGCAGGAAAAAGTCGCATGGATGGCGAATGAAAAACATGAAGGGGAAATCTCTTTTTAGTATGCACTTTTGCCTCGTTTGTCCGCTGCTGCCGGAGCAATAGGAGAAGGGTATACTTACAGAGTGTACATGTGCTCATAGAAGCTAGGCTGGGAGGTTCATTATGAAACTGAAAGGAAAAATGCTCACGGGGATCGGCGTGCCGCTCCTCATCGTATTCGTCATCATGGGATTCGTCATCAACACGATGGCGACGGACGCTTTGTCGACATCTAAACAGAGGAGCATGAGCGAGCTTGGCTCGCGCTATGCGAATGCCATCATCACGATCGTTGAGTCGTCGCGCGTTGCCGTCAATACGACTGTCATGAATTGGACACAGAGTATGCCCGAAGGCGCCGCGATGCAGGATTCCGTGCGCGAGATCGCCAAGATTGACGGCGTTGACAGCGCCGTCTTCGGGAATGCGGACGGCTCCTATGTGGCATCAAGTTCGCTTGGCGCGGGCTACGACCCGAGGACGCGCGCGTGGTACAAGGAGGCGGCGGCGCAGCCGGGAAAACTCATCATCTCGAAGCCGTTCAAATCGGTCAAGGGCGATTCGGTCATCAGTCTGAGCCGCGCGATCGTGCAGAACGGCGCAGTGCGCGGCGTCCTCTGCGTCGGCATATCGCTTGAACCGGTGGGAAATCTGCTCAAGGACGTCAAGGTCGGCGAGACCGGCTCGATCATCGTCCTCGGCCCCGATACCGAGTACATCTATCATCCGAAGTATTCGGTCGAGGATAAGTTCAATGAGATTGACGGCGGTGCTTACAAGGACTTTGCCGCCAGATTGACGACGGGAAAGCCCGAGCAGATCGAAACGGAATTTCAGGGCGTGCAGAAGTTCTATTCCGCCGTGCCTGTGGGGGAGACGGGCTGGACGCTCCTCGTGGCTCTGCCGGTCTCCGAGGCGAACGCCGCGGCTGCGCACATGAGCTGGGCGCTGCTTGCGATCTGCGCCATAGCGCTCGCGCTTTTACTGGGCATCACTTATGTCCTTTTGACGTCGGTGACAACGCCGATCGGCGCTCTTTCGGGACTGATGGAAAAGATTGCAGACGGTGATCTCACGGCACATCTGACGAAGAGCGACCGCAGCGACGAGATTGGCACGCTGCAGAACAGCTGCCGCGATATGCTCGAAGGCCTGCAGACGACGGTCAAGTCGACGAAGGCAGCCGCCGAGCAGGTGGCCGCGTCGAGCGAGGAACTGACGGCGAGCGCTGCACAGACGGCGACGGCGGCGCAGTCCGCCGCCGAAGCCGTCTGCATCATCGCCGAAGAGAGCGCAAACCAGAGCGGGATTGTCAATGCCGCGACGCAGAAGGTCACGGGCGTCAACCAGCAGATGAAGACGATCTCGGAGGCGGTCAGCACGGCGAAGCGCGCCGTGAACCTGACGGGCGAAGCGACGCAGGAAGGCGACGAGAAGCTCGACCTTGCCATCGAGGGCGTCGAGGGTCTTGCCAAGAGCGCGGCGACGGCGAGCGCGGCGGTCGAAAAGCTTTACGACGGTTCGAAGAACATCGCGGAGATCAACGAGGTCATCACCTCGATCGCAGGGCAGACGAAGCTCCTCGCCCTCAATGCCGCCATTGAGGCGGCGCGCGCAGGCGAGCAGGGCAAGGGATTCGCCGTCGTCGCCGAAGAGGTTCGAAAGCTTGCCGAAGAGTCCGAAGCGGCGGCGAAGGAAATCAGCGGCGTCATACAGAAGAACTCCGAGGAGATCGAGCATGTCTTTGAACTCACGAAGAATCAGCAGGGCGAGGTGCGTGAGAACGTCGGGCAGGTCAAGGAAGCGGGAGAGAAATTCCATCGCATCATGGATCTCGTGGCGGAGCTGGAAACGAGCATAGAGAGTATCGTCGAGATCAGCGAGAAGGTGCAGGCCGACTGCAGCGAGACGACGGCTTCCGTGCAGAAGATCAACGACGTCTCGCATACGGTGCAGCAGAAAGCGACGGACGTCTCCGCCGTATCGGAAGAGCAGGCGGCATCGAACGAGGAAATCGCCGCCGCCAGCCAGACGCTCGCCGACCTCGCCGAACGTCTGCAGGCGGGCGTGGAAAAGTTCCGCCTGTGATGAGGGCTTGCTCCAAATTCCCTTGAAGCCCTGCATGTAAAATGTTAGAATGACTGTAAAAGGTGGAAGCGGTTTGGAGCAGGCAAAAAAGCGCGACAGAAAAATCATGATCACGGATGTGGCGCTGAACAAGGTTCCGCTTGTGCAAGTTCCGGAGTTTACGCAAGTTGAATGTGAGACTGTTGCTGCTGAGCATAGAACGTTGCTGCGTGTGGCAAAGGAAAAGAACCACAGCAACGAAGTGTTGTCGGTAGTTTCGTTCAAGCAAGTGCGCCGAGCCATGGTGTTGGGGGAGGCAGCAAAGGAGGGCTTGCTTATGTTGAAGGTTGAACTTCCGCAAATCAAGGATCAAGCAACACGCGAAGAGCTTGACGAGATGGTGAAACAGATGATGCAGGAAAAGCAGCCGCTTGATTTGAAGCAGGCAATGACTGTAGAAACCGCACCGAAAGAGGCTGTTCCTATCCTGTACCGCGAAGCATGAAAGATCAGCCGCAGGCAGATGAAATTTCCTTCGTACGATGAGGATGAAAATCGCTCAAAGCCTTGAAAATAAAGGCTTTGCGGCACTTGACAGGGACGGATTCTGCGCTTATAATAAGCGGAAATGCGAGGATATGGACGCGGTCTGCTCACGGGGCGGATCGCCTCCTGCGAGGAGGCGTTTGCCGCTTCGTTCCTCAAGGAAATCAAAGGATATATGGAGGTAACATCATGGGTGATCTTGGATTTGGCAAGCCGATTTTCTGGGTGGGTCTCGCTGCGGGCATCGTGGCGGGTGCGCTCGGCTATCGCTGCGTGCAGAAGCGCTGCGCGGCGAAGAAGGCGGCTGCTGCCGCACTGCCGCAGGCATCGCTCGAAGAGCTTCTGCAGCAGAAGGCGGAGATCGAGGCTCTGATCGAGGCGCAGCAGGCGTAAGATGGGCATTCTCTCGGCGTTGGGCATACCAACGAACAAGTTCGATCTCTTCCTGCGTTCCGTCGAGGTCTCGTCCTATATCCCTGGGCGCATACGGCTGCACAGCAAGATGCTCGTCGGCAGCCCCAAGGTGGAGAAGGAACTTCTGACGTATCTTCGCTCGTATTCGGAGCTGAGCGAGGTGGAGACGAGCACGGCGACAGGCTCGATCCTCATCAAGTACACGCCGCAGCTTCTCCATACGAACGAGGAGCTGACGCGTGCGGAAGCGTACATCAAGGAGCACGCGAAGAATCGCAAATGAGCGGAAAAATCCGCCTGCCCCGCTGTATCGGACAGCGAGACGGGCGGATTTTTTTTAGAAAACGCTGATAAAACGAGGTTGCCCGAATTTGACAGGCGGGCGGCGGCCTTTATTCACGGTTTTTCAATAGAGCTGCGCCTTCCAGTAGGCGAGGTCAGGCTCGTTCAAGGGCAGGTCGACGCTGTAGCCGTTGTCGTAGCGGATCTTGACGCGAACCTCGTCGGCCTTTCTGAGGAGCGGCAGCAGCTGGGGCGAGACGTTGAGGAAGAATTTGTTCGTGTTCTTCAGCGAGGTCTCGGGGCTGTATTCCTTGAGGTCGTAGCTCGGCGGCTCCTGCTTGACGATGGCGTCGATGTCCCAGGCGTCGCCGTCGGCGCTTATGGTCACGAGCGGCTTTGGCTTCGCGCTGCTGTAGCGGTAGTCCCACATCGTGAGCGTCGCGCCTTCGACGCGGCCGCTTTCGTCGTAGGAGCCTTGGAAGTCGATCTTGCAGTAGGCGGAGAGGCTCTTTGCCGTGCGGTGGTCGGCGGTGTAGGTGTAGCCGAAGCCGAAGGCGCCGCAGAGGATGAGGAGGAGGCCGAAGTAGAGGAAGATTTTCATAGGGGTTCTCCGTTCCGCCCGCGCCGCTTCTGCACGTCTTTCGGAGAGAGTTGTTCGCGATGCGGGCATGTTTTCTTCCTCCCATTATACTTTATGCGCCGCGCCTTGTCACTACCATTGCGCCCGTGCTCCTCCTGTGCTATAGTGGTAGGAACGATGTTCAATATTTTCGAGGATGGGAGTCCATGGAAGAAAATTTCATTTGCTTGGATATTGGCGGCACTTCGATCAAGTATGCGCTTGCCGCGGGAGGCAGGCTGCGCGAGAAAGGTTCTGTGCCGACGGAAGGACGGACGGCGGGGGCGCAGGGCGTAGCCGAGAAGGTGCTCGCCATCGTCGATGCTTTTCGGGGAAGAGGCGTCGCGGGCGTCGCGATCTCGACGCTCGGCATCGTCGATCCGGTCGCGGGCAAGGTCATCTATGCAGGTTCTAGCATCAAGGACTACACGGGATTTGCCCTCAAGGCTCTTGTCGAGGAGTCGACGGGGATTCCCTGCACGGTTGAGAACGATGTGAACTGCGCGGGGCTTGGCGAGTATTGGCTCGGTGCAGGCCGCGGCGTGCGTTCGCTTGTCTGTTTGACGGTCGGCACGGACGTCGGGGCTTCCATCCTTTTCAACGGCAGGCTTTGGCGCGGCGCGAACTACAGCGCGGGCGAGGCCGGCAGCATGAGGCTCGCGGGCGGCAGGCTCGGCGACCTCGCTTCCGTGCGCCGCATGGTACAGAGCGCGGCGAAGGCGCACGGCATCGCCGAGGAGCTTGACGGTGAGACGGTGTTCGCATGGGCGCGTGCGGGCGACGCCGATGCGGTGAATGCTATCGCAGGGTTAGTCGCGCCGCTCGCCGAGGGGATCGCGAATATCTGCTACATGCTCAATCCCGAGCGCATCGTCCTCGGCGGAGCGGTGATGGCGGAGCGCCAGTATCTGGCGCCGCGCATCCTCGCGGACTTGGAGGAGGCAGTGCCGCGCCCGTTCCGCTCCGCGACGCAGCTCGCTTTCGCCGAGCTGGGCAACGATGCAGGACTCATGGGAGCGCTCTATCACTTCCTTCAGCGCCGCAGGGACGCGCAGGAGAGAGCACAGAATCGAGAAACGGGGGAGGCGGGAAAGGTCAGATGAAGGCGATCATCAATGGACGGCTCTTGCTGCCGAACATGGAGGGAGATTTCCGCGTCATGGAAGATATGGCGCTTCTCTACGACGAGCGCATCGAGAGGATCATCGACATGGATGAGGTGGAGGCGGAAGCGGGCATCGACGAGGTGCACGATGCGCATGGGCTGTTCGTCTCGCCGGGCTTCATCAACGTGCATGTGCATGGCGCATGCGGCTGGGATGTGATGGACGTGGCGGCGGAAGAGGCGCTGCCGGCCATCGGCCGCTACCTCGCACGCACGGGCGTCGTCTCGTGGCTCGCGACGACGATGACAGCGGGAGAGGACGCGGTGCACGCTGCCTTCGAGCGCGTGCGCAGTGCCATGCGCATGACGCCCGAGGGCGCGCGCATCCTCGGCGTGCATATGGAAGGCCCTTTCATCAGCAAGGCGTATAAGGGCGCGCAGGCGGAGGAGGCGATCGTACGCGCCGACTACGATTGGATCGAGTCCTTCGAGGATGTCGTGCGCATCGTGACCTTAGCTCCCGAAGAGCTGGACGGCAAGTATACGTTCATCGATCGCTGCCGCGATGCGGGCATCCTCGTTTCGATCGGCCATTCGAGTGCGGACTACAGGACGGCGCTCGAAGTCATAGAGAAGCACGGCGTCACGCACATCACGCACTGCTTCAATGCCATGAGCGGTCTTCATCAGCGTCATCCTGGTATCGTCGGCGCGGCACTCGATACCAAGGTCAACTGCGAACTCATTGCGGACAATATCCATGTCGATCCTGCGGCACAGCGCATCCTTTATCATGCGAAGGAGGGCAGGAACATCATCCTCGTGACAGATTCGATGCGTGCGGCCGGCATGGGCAGCGGCGTCTTCGAACTGGGCGGGCAGGAGGTCACGGTCAGGGGAACGCGTGCAGAGTTGGCGGACGGTACGCTCGCGGGCAGCGTGCTTGCGATGAACGAGGCGGTTCGGAACTTCGCGCGGACGACGCGCGCGCCCATCGAGCGCGTCGTCGAGATGGTCACGCGCACGCCCGCGGAGGAACTCGGCATCTATGAGGAGACGGGTTCTTTGGAGGAGGAGAAGCGAGCCGATCTCACGCTCTTTGATGATGATCTCAACATCGCCGCGACGATCGTTGGCGGGCATCTCTCCTACATCGCCGCGCCTGACGCCTTGGACGGCGAGTGGAGGAACAGAGAGTAGAGGGAAGGCTTCAAGAAGGCAAGGGAAGGGGTCTGGCGGATGGCAATACGCATGATTGTGACGGATATGGACGGCACGTTGCTCGATGCGAAGAATGGCATCTCCGATGCGAATCGGACGGCGCTCAAGGAGGCGGCGGCAAAGGGCGTCCATGTGGCGATCGCCACGGGACGCATGCACCTCTCAGCTCTGCCCTACGCGAAGGAGATCGGCGTCACGACGCCGATCGTTTCGTGCAACGGTGCTCTCGTCAAGACGACGGCGGGTGAGGAGCTTTTCGCTTCGCCCATCGCACCTGACGTGGTGCGAGAAATCCTCGACTGCATGAAAGTGCGCGGTTGGTACGTGCAGCTCTATACGGACGAGGGGCTTTTCTTTTGCGAGCGTGACCGTCGCACCTGCGCCTACGAGAAGAGCGCGGGCATCGAAGGAAAGGTCGTCGGCTGGGATGGCCTCTATGCACTGGGGACGCGCGTCTTCAAGCTGCTGTCGATCAGTGATCGCGCCGAGGAGACGGCGGCGCGTGCGGCGGAAATCTCGCGCATGTTCGAAGGCAAGGTTCGAGCCGTGCGCTCGAAGGAGAAGTACGTCGACATCATGGCTGTGGGCGTGTCGAAGGCGGCGAGCATCGAGCGCCTTGCTGCAAGTCTCGGCATCTCCCTGAAGGAGGTGCTGGCGCTCGGCGACTCGGACAACGACTGCGAGATGCTCGCTGCCGCGGGCATCGGCGTCGCCATGGCGACGGGCACGCCTGCAGCACAGGAGGCGGCGGACTTTCTCGCAGAAAACGGAGCGGCGGACGGCGTGGCACGGGCTGTGCACGCCTATGTGCTGGAAGGAAAGTGAAAGAAAGCATGAGGGATAGAGGATGGCAATTCGGCTGATCGTGATGGATCTCGACGGCACGCTCTTGACTTCGGAAAAGATGGTGTCGGACTACAGCAAGGACGTCTTGCGGCGGGCGATGGAAAAGGGCGTCGCCGTGACGCTGGCGACGGGGCGCATGCTGCTCTCGGCGAGCTACTTCGGCAGGATCATCGGGGCGAACGCGCCGATCATCTCGTGCAACGGCGCTCTGGTTCAGGCGCTCGATGCGACGGAGCCGCTCTTTTTGCGCTCCTTTTCGCCCGAGACGGTGGCGGAGCTTCTGACGTTTGCGCGGGAGAACGGCTGGTACGCGCAGTGGTACATCGGCGACGACATCTACGCTGAGGATTTCCGACCCGAGTATTTCACCGCCTACCGCACGGTGCAGGGCTTCGCCGTGCACGAGGTCGGCGAGGATTTTTCGCCGTACGTCGAGGGCGTCGCGCAGGTCGTCGTGCGCGACCTCGCAGGCGGCGTCGGCGCTATCGCTGCGTCGATCCGCGAGCGCTTCGCGGGACGCGTTGATCCGCAGCAGTCGAAGGGCTACACGCTCGACCTCGTGCCGACGGGCGTATCGAAGGCGACGGGCATCGAGGCGATCCTTCGTGCGACGGGCATCCGAGCGGACGAGGTCATGGCGTGCGGCGACTCGGACAATGACCTTTCCATGCTGCGCCTCGCGGGTACGAGCGTCGTCACGGCGAACGGGCAGGAGGAAGCGAAGGCGCTCGCGACATATCTTGCGCTGGGCTGCGACGAGGACGGCGTGGCAAGGGCGATCGAGGAGCTTGTTCTCTAGGGCTGGGTTTTTCAAGGGATTCTTATCAGTTTGCAGGAGTGGAGAGCATGACGAAAGAGAAGGATTTCAAATTTATCATCGTGACGGGGCTTTCGGGCAGCGGCAAGACGCAGGCATGCCGCTTCCTGGAAGACCTCGGCTATTTCGTGGTGGACAATCTGCCGCCGGTGTTCATCCCGA
>ERZ773069.838-NODE-838-length-19145-cov-15.416606_pt1 | contig 19145 bp, 14 predicted proteins | sample MGYA00580619_ERZ773069 | MGnify/ENA primary metagenome ERZ773069 (study PRJEB29015, sample SAMEA2738007) | human oral metagenome | biome: human oral; feature: human-associated habitat; material: dental | place: China | collected 2108 ...
GTTTCATGGGATATTTAAAAGGTAAAAGCGCTCTAATGATGTTCGATAAACACGCCAATCTGAAATATAAGTTTGGGAATCGACATTTTTGGGCAGAGGGCTATTATGTTAGTACAGTTGGCCTCAATGAAGCCACAATAAAAAAATACATTCAGGAACAAGAGCGAAAAGATATGGCTTTAGATAAGTTGAGTGTAAAAGAATATGAAGATCCCTTTAGGGATGGTGGCAAGTAGTACGTACGCCTCTTTGAGAGGGTTGTGACGAGTCAAATGCAATAAGGCTTGAACAAAGTAAAAGCCAGCGTCTTTAGGCGCTGGCTAGTTATCTGGGCTTATAGCCCTTGTACAAACCACCCGTTTGACGGGTGGTCATGATTAAATACATAGAAAAGGTATATTGATTTTTATATGATTTACTGAATAATTTAAGCTATAAAAAGTAGAAAATTTTTCCAAAAAATTGAGCAAATTGAGCAAAATGTTTGGTATTCAAGGGCTGGCATGATAGAATATATCAGTTATTAGTTTACGAAATATAATGAATAGTAAATGTATATTTATTCTAAACTAAGTTAAATTTTATGCAACTTGGAGGTAATGTTAGTGAAAAATGATCTGTTTAATGACCGTATTAGTCGATTTTCAATTCGTAAGTTAAATGTAGGAGTTTGTTCGGTCCTACTAGGAACTTTAGTCATGCTTGGAACGGCTACAGGAGTAGCAGCTGAAGAAGTCGCTGAGAATAAGCAAACTGACGAGGTTGCTGTGACGACTGAAAAGGAGCAGCCGGAATCTCTTTCTACATCTCAAGCTGCGAAAGAAGATGTTACAACTTATCAGGCAACTCCAGTTGTTCCAGGTACAACTGAAACTAAGCTGAAACTAGATGAAACAAGATTGCAAGGCTATGTTGCTGAGATTGAAGCAAACTTGGCAAATGGTAAATACAGTAACAAGACAGATGAGAGTGTCGAAGTTCTTAAAGCTAGTCTTGCGAACGCTCAGAACGTTCTTGCATCTGTTACAAGTCAAGCTGAGTTGGATGCAGCTTATCAATCACTTGTAACAACTGTCAATGCTAAACTTAAAAACAAAGAAAAAGTTGTAGCTGAAGAAAAAGTAGCAACTGCTGATAAGACAGAAGCAACAACTGGAAAACCTGCAGAAAACACAAAACCAGCTGAAGGTACAAACTCAATTGCGAATACAGGTAAAAACGACCCTCGCAATGGTAAAGAGATTGACAAGAATACTGCCTTCCGTGCAGATACAGCAGCGACTACTGGAATTGGTGCAGACGTTGAAGATGCAACTTCAACTCCAAAAGTTGAAAAACCAGGCTTTACAACAGATCTTGATGCCAAATCTATGACTAGCCAGATTACTTGGTTGGACTTTGGAGATGTAGCCAACTGGACAGGGGCAAAAACAGTCATCGTTCCTAAAAATGACCAACATCCTGATCAAGATTTAGAAGAAAAATTAGCTCTTCAAGTTGGCGCTACTTATACCAAGGAAATCATGCCTGGCTATGTAGTCACTGTAAAAGTCAAATCCTTGAAGCCTTTCCAAGCAACTGAGATCTATAAAAAACGGATGGAAGAGCAAGGGGCTACAGAAGCTGAAAAAGCAACCTATGATCCAAATGCAAAAAATGGATATGTAAAGGGTGTAACTTCAACAGGGGCTAAAAAAGCTTTTAACGATGGCGAAGAAGCCGACATTGTCGCTGATGCGCAAAATGGTTGGACTGAAATCAGATTTGAGAACGTTGATACGAAAACCAAGAAGACTACCATGGGTTCAGCTATGAATGGTGGAAATATTGGAGTTCAGTTTGAAATCTCTGCAACCTTCCGTGGCAAGACAGTGAAGCCAGCTGTTGTCATGGCTGATGGCGAGTCTGCTAACCCTGGTGAATTTGTTATGTTCACTACCAACGGACAAGGTTGGCAGCACATTGGGGAATGGAAGAAATTTACCAGACCATCCACCTCTGAACCTTATGTTCCGCAAGATACAGATAACCTTTTGGGGCCTACACCTAAATATAATAACATTAACCTAAGACAACTTCGTGATTCTACTCAAGTTGGACCAGAAAAGAAACCAGTAGCTTGGAAATATTTCGGAAATCCTGACCAAGTTACGGGTGGTCTAGGAACTGGTATCTTTGGACCAAACATTTCTGCAGGTAATTATACTGTTCCAATCGTGATGACACGTGGTGCCTCTGAAGTGGGGCTTTATATCGCTTCAGGTGGGAAACAGTCCGCTATGCTAGGATTCTTCCCACTTGATGAAGGAGATGCTCCTGAGTCATATGGTAAGGCGGTCCATACCATTGCAACTGTAGACGGTGTTACTGGTGGCAAAGTAAACCAACCCTATCTCGGACATTTGAGCCCTGATATGGATGAAAACAACACCCTTGATTGGACTGGTGACGATAAAGCGACAACGGCTGATGAAGGGATCGACCAATTGCTTCCAGATGATCTTAAAGGGAAAACCAATGAGATGATCAAGATGGATCGTACAAAACCAGGTAATTATAAGATTTCTGTTGAAGCCCATACTGATGGGGCTGCACAGACAAACATCTATGGTTGGGTTGACTTCAATCAAAATGGAACCTTCGATGAAGACGAGCGTTCAAATTTAGCTACTATTACGAAAGATGGTATAGTTGAGTTAACATTTACAAACAGCAAAACTTATATTGACCCTAGTGTTACTGAATTGGGGGTTCGTCTTCGTATCGCTAAGAATGCTAAAGAAATTGAAAGCCCAACAGGTATGGCCTTCTCAGGAGAAGTAGAAGACTTCAAGACTCAAATCACTCACCCACCAAAAGGAGAATTCAAAGAAACTTCTGGTCTTCAAGCTGCTAAACAAACAGCAACTGTAGCCTTTACTGCTCGAGGTTTGCAAGGCTATAGCTTAACTGAATCAGCAAAAATTGATGAAACAGTAGCACCATACATTGTCGATGCAAATGGGAACAAGGCTACTTTGGATGCTGAAGGCTACTATGTCGTACCAGGTCAAGGTAAATATAAGATTACCGCAAATGGTAAAGACGTAGATGTAGAATTCATCCCTGAAGATAATTTCTTAGGAACAGCTGATGGAATCTCTATCCGTCGTACAGATAGTAATGGCTACGACACAGGTTGGTCAACTAAATTCCCTGATAAGGAAGCCAATGTTGATACAGTATTAAACACAATGGATGGTCTTTACATCCCGACTGTAACTCCAAAAAATTTGGAAGGGCTTGATAAAACTTCAACAGACGTTCAAGGAGCTAGTCAAATAGCCGCTCCAGAATTTGCTCTTGAAGGAACAAATAGTAATGGTGAGAAAGTTAAAATCACACCTGATTTTGATTATCCAGCTAAGTTTGTGAGTCCTACGACTGGCAAGGTTATCAATGACCCTGTTCTAACTGTAGAAGGGGAAGGGATTTACTACTTAGACGATTTGACTGGGAAAGTTACCTTTGTACCGGAACCAGGATTTACTGGCACTGCTAAGGGAGTAACAGTTTCACTTACTGCTCCTGTTGGACGTGATAAAGATAAACAAGTTCAGTCAGAGTTTATAAAAACAGCAACAGCTAAGTACACTCCAACTGTAACGCCAACTACAATCACACCTACTAATAAGGTTTCTGAGGATGTGCAAAATGTCCCTCAAACTCAAACGCCTACATTTGAGTTAAGCAATGACAAGGCTACGAAGATTACTAGCAAGAAATTAGTAGATCCAGCAACTGGCCAGCCTACTGATGAAACCAGTGTGAAAGTAGCAGGCGAAGGAACATATACAATCAATCCTACTACAGGTGCGGTTACATTTACTCCTGAAAAAGATTTTGTTGGAATTGCAACAGGTGTAACAGTTCAAGCAACTGCTACAATTACAAATGCCAACGGTAAGACTGCAACAATTACATCCGATGCAACCTACACACCAACAGTTGTAGCGGCTGTTCCAACAGCTCAACCAGCTACATCTAAAGATATCCAAGGTGCGACTCAAACAGGTACACCAACCTTTGCAGGAACAACTGTCCAAGTAAATGGTCAAGATAAACCTGTAACCATTAAATCAAATAGTTATAAGCTCTTGGATAATGATGGTAACGAGGTAACAAGTACACCAGCTTATGCTGCTGATGGTACAACCGAAATCGGTACTTTCACGATCGATTCAGCCACTGGCCAAGTAACCTTCACACCGTCAGACAAATCATACACTGGCGTTGTAACACCAGCCAAGGTTAAAGCTGAAAGCTCAAACGGTATCAAGGTGGATACAACTTATACACCTGAAATTGTTCCAGTAACCCCAACAGCGACACCATCTGAATCAACTGACATCCAAGGTGCAACTCAAACAGGTAAACCTGAATTCAAGGATGGAACAGTAACCGTTGATGGTGTTGAGAAAACAGTAGCTATAAATGAAGATGTTCCAGCAACATTTGATGATGGCTCAACTACTAAGACAGTTGACGGAATCGGTACATACACAGTAGCAGCTGATGGAACAGTAACCTTTGTCCCAGAAAAATCATTTGTCGGAACTGCTCCAGCAGTGACAGTGGTTCGTGAAGATAAGAACGGAACAAAAGCTTCTGCCACTTACACACCAACAGTAACTCCTGTGATTCCAACAGCTACTCCAGCAGAGACAACAGACATTCAAGGTGCAACTCAATCAGGCAAACCAACCTTCACAGAAGGTGATAGCCGTGTGCCTATGAACGATGACGTTCCAGCAACATTTGACGATGGCTCAACAACTAAGACAGTAGACGGAGTTGGCACTTACACAGTAGCAGCGGACGGTACCGTTACATTTGTTCCAGAACCAAGCTTTATTGGTACTGCCCCAGCAGTAACCGTTGTTCGTGAAGACAAGAACGGAACCAAAGCATCTGCGACCTACACACCAACAGTGACTCCAGTCACTCTTACTCCAACAAATAAAGTTTCTGAAGACATTCAAAATGTTCCTCAAATTGAGACTCCAACATTTGCTTTGAGTAATGATGAGACTGCTCAAATTACAAGTAAGAAATTGATTGATCCTGCAACAGGTCAGCCAACAGATGAAACAACAGTAACTGTAGCAGGTGAAGGAACTTATACACTTGATCCAACAACAGGAGAGGTAACCTTCACACCTGAAAAAGACTTTGTCGGAACTGCAACAGGTGTAACAGTTCAAGCAACTGCGACTATTACAAATGCGAACGGTAAGACTGCAACAATCACTTCGGATGCAACTTACACTCCAACTGTTGTAGCAGCTGTTCCAACGGCAAGTCCTGCAACTTCAAAAGACATCCAAGGTGCAACTCAAACCGGTACACCAACCTTTGCAGGAACAACTGTTCAAGTGAACGGTGAAGATAAAGCCATTACCATTAAAGATAATAGCTACACACTTTTGGACAAGGATGGTAATGAAGTGGCGACTATGCCAGCTTATGCGGCTGACGGTACTACTGAAATCGGTACTTTCACAATTAATCCAGCCACTGGCCAAGTGACTTTCACACCGACTGATAAATCATACACTGGTGCCGTAACACCAGCCAAGGTTCAAGCTGAAAGCTCAAATGGTATCAAGGTAGATACAACTTACACGCCTGAGATTGTTCCAGTAACCCCAACAGCGACACCAGCTGAAACAACAGATATTCAAGGTGCAACTCAAACAGGTAAACCTGAATTCAAGGGTGGAACAGTAACCGTTGATGGTGTTGAGAAAACAGTAGCTATCAATGAAGACGTTCCAGCTACTTTCGACGATGGCTCAACTACCAAGACAGTTGACGGCGTTGGTACATACACAGTAGCAGCGGACGGAACAGTTACATTCGTACCAGAGAAATCATTCACAGGCACAGGAACAGGCGTAACAGTTAAACGTGTAGATAAGAACGGTACACCAGTAACAGCTAAGTACACACCAACTGTTACACCGGTAACTCCTACAGGAACACCAGCTACAACTATTGGACCAAAAGGTCAAGAACAGTCTGGTAAACCAACATTCAAGGAAGGCGATAGCCGTGTTCCAATGAATGATGATGTTCCAGCTACATTTGAAGATGGATCAACAACCAAGACAATTCTTAGTGTTGGTACTTATACAGTAGCCCCAGATGGCACAGTAACCTTCAAACCAGAACCAGAATTTACTGGTACTGCACCATCAGTAACTGTTGTCCGTGAAGACGTCAACGGGACTAAGGCTTCTGCAACATACACGCCAACAGTAACTCCTGTTACTACATTTGTAGACAAAGAAGGTAAAGCAATTCCAGGTTATCCAACAGAAGACGGCGAACAAGCTAAGAAAGATATCCCAGGCTACCGCTTCGTAGAGACTAAGAAACTTCCAAACGGGGACACTGAACATGTCTACGAAAAAGTGAAGACTCCAGATCCAGAGCCAACTCCAGATCCAGAGCCAACTCCAGATCCAGAGCCGACTCCAGATCCAGAACCAACTCCGGATCCAGAGCCAACTCCAGATCCAGAGCCAACTCCAGATCCAGAGCCAACTTCAGATCCAGAACCAACTCCAGATCCAGAACCAGCTCCAGATCCAGAACCGACTCCGGATCCAGAGCCGACTCCAGATCCAGAACCAACTCCAGATCCAGAACCAACTCCAGATCCAGAGAAACCAGAAGTTCCAGAAACTCCTGCTAATCCAGCTCCTGTGGTCGAAGGAACAGTTAAGACTACTCCTCAATTGCCAAATACTGGTACTGAAGATCATGCTGGTCTTGCTGCCCTTGGTTTAGTAGGTATCTTGAGTGGATTCGGACTTATGGCTCGTAAAAAGAAAGAAGACTAATCAACTCTGTAAAGTATTGATAAAAGTCAACTTTCTAATAAGAAACTAGTGCATCGTGCGATGCACTAGTTTTTTTGATGCTTGTACTAAAGATAGAACTATGCTACAATCATCTAAAAAAGCAAGGAAATTAAAACATGAAAACAGAATATCAAAAAATGATCGCGGGAGAACCCTATCACCCATTCGACCCAGACCTCCGTTCTCTAGCACAAACAGCGCGACAAAAGCAAGCCGCTTTTAATGAAGAGGTAGATCCAGTAAAAGGTATGGAAATCATCAAAGGATGGTTTGGTTCTACTGGTGAAAATCTCTACATCAACACTCGCTTGATGGTAGATTACGGGGTCAATATTCATCTGGGAGAAAATTTTTATTCCAATTGGAATTTGACCATGTTGGACGTATGTCCGATTACGATTGGTGATAATGCCATGATTGGTCCTAATTGTCAGTTTTTAACACCTCTTCATCCGCTGGATCCCGATGAACGAAATTCGGGACTAGAATTTGGCAAACCCATCACGATTGGTAAGAACTTTTGGGCAGGTGGTGGTGTCATTGTCCTACCGGGTGTTACTTTAGGGGATAATGTCGTTGCAGGAGCAGGAGCGGTCATTACAAAATCCTTTGGTGACAACGTAGTTCTAGCAGGAAATCCAGCACGAGTTATCAAAGAGATTCCAGTGAAAGGAAATTAAAGGTTGTAGAAAGAGAAAGTGAAGTCTTTTTCAAAAGAGCTCTTTGGAATTGGAAAGCCTTATCAGTGTCAGTATCAAAAACTTATTGCTAGCAAAAAACGAGGTCGGAATTTTTATCCCAGCCTCGTTTTTCGTCTTTAGAGATTTTTTCTCTTTTTAGCTTTTTTAGTCAATGCCACATCGCATTGATCGATATTTTGTGTAAGATAGCTAGTCACTTGGAAATCATCGACCTCTGTTTTTAGCTCGACTTCATAGACAATGCTAAGGTTGTCCCCTGCATTTGTGCTATTGATCGTAATCATGTCAATTTCTGAGCAGAATTGGTCAAGAGCAGATTGGATAGCATCTTGAATCTTCTCTTGATTGGCTACCGTGATTGTCAAAAGTCTACGGCGTTGATTGTCAGTTTTGACCTGTTGATTTTCCAAAAGGAACCAAACACCCAAGATAAAGAGGGTGAAGAGAATAGCCAAGAAGAGATAGCCTGTTCCACAAGCTAGACCGATAATCATGGCTAGGAAAATCGCAATCAGTTCTCTTGAACCACTAGTTGCAGAACGGAAACGGATCAAACTAAAGGTTCCGGCTACAGCAATTGACGTACCTAAGCTCCCATTGACCAGAAAAATAACCAAGGTCATAAGGCAGGGAAGCAGAGTCAAGCTGATAGCAAATTCTCTGGTGTAGAGGGTCCGATATTTGTAGGTCCAAGTAAGTGCCAAACCGAGGACTAGACTGACTAGAAGTGCCAGCAGTAGTTGGAAGGGATCTGCACTTGCAGTGGCGTTGTTGAAAATGGAATTAAATAGATTAAGCATAAGCGATACCTGCGCTTTCTATACTGGGACGTGGTGCATAAGGAATCCCTTGAGATTTGTGGTAAGCACAACTGTATTTTGAAAATTTGTGCTCCATCAAACCATACTTGTCTAGAATGTCTTGTAACCACTGAGGTTTGTTTCCAGGAGCTTTAATCTCCATAATCACAGTATGGTCATTCAATAGAGGAGCCCCCTGATTTCCAGAGAAAAGATTGACATTTTCATCTCTATAGATTAGATTTTGGTCAATGGTGATACGAATTTTGTTATAGTCGTAGCCTTCGATGTATTTTTTCTCTTTTAATGAATAACGATCGTAGTAGATGTACATACGAGGCTTGATAGCCTGCTTGTAATCTTGGTGAAGCTTTTTCACTTTTTCAATGACGACTGTATCAGTAATACTAGCATCCAAGTGCCCTTTGGTCATAAAATTAAGGATAGAAATAGGAGTTGAGAGTAGTCTAAATTTGCGACCAACTCCTTCTTGATCCTTGGTTTTTATTTCTAAAAATACTTGACTATCTGCTTTGGGTTGGCTGAGATAGGTCCGCATCCGAACCTTTTCTTTTCGCTTATTTCCAAAATCATCATCTTGGAGCACAGCAAAGTCTTCCGTATCAAAGTAGATATTTGAAATAGTTGAAATTGGATAGTCGTCTTCTACTAAATATTCCTTTAAATCTTGGATGAGTTTGTCTAGTTTATCTTTGGAGACAATATATTTGGTTTCAATCCGCTTAAAAGTTGTTTCTAATGGTTTCATAAGTCTTTCTCCTCTTGCTTTCAGTTATACTATTTTTAAACAAGGTGAACTTGCTTGTCAACAATTCTAGAGGGGATTTCTAAAACTTTTGTTAAATTTAACTTAATTGAAACTAAACTTAAGAAAACTTTCAGAAAAAGTTTAGGCTTCTTTTAGGAAAGTTCCGTAGACTAAGTGCATGTAAAATGAAAGACGAGGAAACGAGCATGAAAGCAAAAAAATGGACATTCCTATTAACAAGTATAACAACTCTAGCACTGGTAACAGCATGTACCCAGTCAACTTCAAATACAACAGCTAGCAATAGTACTGCAACGACAACAGTAACTACCAATAAGAAAACATCTAGTTACTTTACAGATAAGGACTATGATACTTCTTATGATGAAACAACAGCTGCAACTGTAACTTTGTCAGGATCAACGGCGACGGTATCAGGTGACGGAGTGGCCGTATCCGGATCTACCGTTACAATCTCTAAGTCAGGTACCTATGTGATTTCTGGTCAATCTGATGGAGTTCAAATCAAGATCGAAGCTGGAAGTTCAGATGACGTACACATCGTTCTAAATGGTGTAACAATGACCAACGCCAATGCAGCTATTTCTGCAACATCAGCTGGACATGTTTACCTAACTCTAGCAGATGGCACAACCAATAGCCTTTCAGATTCAGCTTCAAATAGTGATGACAAGGCTGACGCGGCCCTCTTCTCTAAAGTGGACTTGACCATCAATGGTAAAGGAACTCTCAATGTAGATGGCAAGAAAAACAATGCTATCAAGGCCAACGACACACTTCACATCACAGGCGGTACCTACAATATCACAGCAGTCGGAGATGCCTTTAATGTCAATGACGAACTTAATATTACTGGAACAACCATGACTATCGATGCCAAGGAAGACGGAGTTAAGGTTGATAATGATGACGATACTTCTGTAGGAACCATGTATCTCTCTGATAATACTATAACCGTTACTGCAGGGGACGATGGTATCCACGCTTCAGGTGATTTGGTCATCGATAGTGGTACTTATACAGTCAAGAATTCTACAGAAGGGCTTGAAGGTAAGTCAATCACTATCAACGGTGGAGACATCACCATCTACTCAACAGATGATGGAGTCAATGCAGCCAACAAAAATGCCCAACAAAGTGAAATTTTCTTCACTATGAATGGTGGGAACTTGACAGTTGAAGTTGGCCAAGGGGATACAGATCCAATTGACTCAAATGGTAATATTACAGTTAATGGAGGAACCATTAAAATGACAGGTCAATCAGGATTTGACTTTGATGGGACAGCGACCTATACAGGTGGCGATATCTACCTCAACGGTGAAAAACAAACTGAAATCGTCAATTCTATGCCTGGAGGCGGAGGAGCACCTGACGGTGGCCCTCAAGGAAATGGAGGCCCTGGTGGACGACCATAAAAGAAAATCTCCTTTCTCGAAAGAGAAGGGAGATTTTCTTATGTTATTAGGACGAAAAAGAATTATTCTCCGTCTTTTTTAAAGATGTTTTTTACGCCAGATACTGCACCTTCGACAGCTTCTTTAGCATCTTCGGCAACTTCTTTAGCTTTTGAAGCTACTTTTTCTGCAGCTCCTTCTGCTTGAGTTTTAGTATCGCCAGTAAGTTTACCAAAACCTTCTTTAACAGAACCTTTAGCTTGGTTGAATTTTTCTTCGATTGACATGGGGGATACCTCCGTTAAATTTTTGAATTGTCTAAACTAATACTCAATGAAAATCAAAGAGCAAACTAGGAAGCTAGCCGAAGGCTGTACTCTAGTACGGCAAGGCGAAGCTGACGTGGTTTGAAGAGATTTTCGAAGAGTACAAACTAAATCAGATATTAATTTAAGTATATACCCTTTTATGTAAAAAAGCAAAAAACTGATACGAAAAGCATCAGTTTATTTTTTTTAATAGGTTACAACATTCAAATGACCTTTATCATATTCAGCGATAAAGATATTTGAGACTTCTTCGAAACCTTCTTCTTTCAATTTCTCAGTTAGCCACTCCTCGGATTTGCCAATGGTTTCTAGGATTTCAACTTGGACAACACCGTCGGTAATAATTGGATACTTAGGATTTTCATCGCCCATTCTTACGACAATCAGCTGTCCATTTTGCTCAATTACAGCTCTCTTGACATCCTTCAGTTGGAAGATTCCTTGAGAGCGCAATTTAAGAGCTACATCTGCAGCCGCAAGACCTTTTGAGCGACAGGCTTCAGGATCTAACTTACCATTTTTAATGATAATAGTTGGTTTCCCGTCAATTAAGTGTTTGATAAAAGAAACATTGGTATTCAACCATTTAAGGAGCAGGATGAGAATAGTCCAAATAATGAGGATAACAATGTATTGGATGATGGTAATAGAACTATTGTAGATAACCCCACCGATAATAGCCCCGAGAACAAAGTTCTGGACTTGGTCCACCGCAGAACTTGGTGCTAGATTTCCTTTACCTGTTACGTTAATAACAAAAACAAGAGACAGAAGCCCCAAGGCTAATTTAATCGCAATTGTAGCAAAAAAGCTTATCATTTTTCAACCTCCACGAGTTCAACATCTGATTTATAGAGTTCCATTTTTTCCAATAAATAGCTATCTGGGTCTGTTCCGCTAATAGCGCGATAAAAATTGTCGCCAACCTTAATAATAGCTCCATCAGTTGTAGCTGATGTATTGACATAAACATTCTTTTTGTCAACACCTAACTCTTTTGATACAATCTCGATGAAGTGTAAGGAACTACGAAATTGATTATCATTGGATTGGTTGTTTTGAAGATTCGTAATGCTTATCAAAACGAATGCGATTAAGGTCAAAATAGAAATGAGCGATAATTCACGGAACTTGCTCCCTTTTTTATCTTTGAAAGCTTTAAATGCAAAAAAACCTGTCACAATTACTAAGAACGTCGACACAATCATCATGGCCCAATTCTGTTGACTGATCTGACTGAGAACATAGTCGTATGAATAGAATTTCATAAGATCCCCCCACTTTTTTTAATTCAATCTATTATAAGATAATTCCTAAGCTATAGCAATTTTATTATGACGAAAAAAGCATTTAATTGTTGTTTCCTACTTAAGGTAGGTTTTTCTGATTTGACTTAGCCTCCCATCTTGACTTTCGTTTTGCTTTTGTTATAATAGTACAAATTTAGAGGAGGTGTTCTATGATTCAAAAACATGCCATTCCTATTTTAGAGTTTGATGATAATCCTCAGGCAGTCATCATGCCAAATCACGAAGGATTAGATTTACAGTTGCCAAAGAAGTGCATCTATGCATTTTTGGAAGAAGAGATTGACCGCTATGCTCAGGAAGTAGGGGCGGAGTGCGTTGGGGAGTTTGTTTCTGCCACTAAAACCTATCCAGTTTATGTCATGGACTACAAAGGCGAAAAAGTTTGTCTGGCTCAAGCGCCTGTTGGTTCTGCTCCAGCGGCCCAGTTTATGGATTGGTTGATTGGCTACGGTGTGGAGAAAATCATCTCTACAGGCACTTGTGGAGTGTTAACGAATATAGAAGAAAATGTCTTCCTAGTTCCAGTTAGAGCGCTACGTGATGAAGGGGCTAGTTACCATTATGCGCCACCTTCTCGTTATATGGATGTTCATGTAGAAGCTGTTTCAGCCATCGAGCAAGTCTTGGAACAACTAGGCATTCCTTATGAAGAGGTTATGACTTGGTCGACAGATGGTTTTTACCGAGAAACAGCTGAAAAAGTTGCCTATCGTAAGGAAGAAGGCTGTGCAGTTGTGGAGATGGAATGTGCAGCTCTTGCAGCAGTTGCCCAGCTTCGAGGAGTAGTTTGGGGTCAACTTCTATTTACAGCCGACTCTCTAGCGGATTTAGAAAATTATGATAGCCGCGATTGGGGTTCAGAAGCTTTTGACAAGGCCTTAGAACTCTGTCTTGAAATCGTTAGTCATATGTGAGTATTCTCAGCTTTTTGTGGTACAATGTAGCTATGTTATTAAAATCAATTGTTGAAAAAATAAATACCATTCTAGGGCGTTTATCACCCGCTCGGAGAATCTTTTTAAGTTTTGCTTTGGTTATCCTCTTGGGTTCTCTCCTTTTGAGTCTGCCATTTGTACAAGCGCCAACATCTCATGCCGGTTACTTTGATCATTTATTTACAGCCGTATCCATGGTCTGTGTGACAGGACTTTTTACCTTACCTGTCGCGTCGACCTACAATGTCTGGGGGCAGCTGATCTGTATGTTCTTGATTCAGATTGGTGGTTTGGGTCTCATGACTTTTATCGGAATTTTCTATATCCAGGGCAAGCAAAAACTCAGTCTTCGAGGTCGAGAAACGATTCTGGAGAGCTTTAGTTTCGAAGAAACCCAGTCCTTGAAGGATTTCTTACGTTCCATCTTCTTAACGACTTTTTTAGTAGAAGGTTTAGGGGCCTTTCTGCTGAGTTTTCGTTTTATCCCCGAGTTTGGCTGGGGACGGGGAATTTTTACTTCCATTTTCGTAGCTATTTCAGCTTTCTGTAATGCTGGATTTGATAATTTTGGTAGCACGAGTTTGCTAGCCTTTCAGACAGACCCATTGATTAATCTAGTGATAGCAGGCTTGATTATTACGGGTGGTCTAGGTTTCATGGTTTGGTTCGACTTGGCTACCCAATTAGGAAAGAAGAAAAAGCGTCGTCTTCGTTTCCATACTAAGCTAGTCCTCTTCTTAACAGCGGGGATTTTATTTGCTGGAACAGTTTCAACCCTCTTGATAGAGTGGAACAATTCGGGAACGATTGGCAATCTCAGCTTCCCAGATAAATTGCTGGTTAGTTTCTTCCAAACTGTCAGCATGCGGACGGCAGGATTTGCTTCTATTGATTTTACTCAGGCTAGGCCTGTTACCTTGATGATCTATATTTTGCAGATGTTTCTGGGTGGGGCACCTGGCGGTACAGCAGGGGGACTAAAAATCACAACCTTCTTTGTCTTGTTGGTATTCGCACGCAGTGAACTTTTAGGGTTACCTCATGCAAATGTGGCTAGAAGAACGATTGAACCTCGGACAGTCCAAAAATCATTCAGTGTCTTCATTATTTTTTTATTGACTTTTCTGGTTGGCTTGATTTTACTAGGAATAACAGCAGAAGGGAATCCGAAATTTATCTACCTGATGTTTGAAACTATTTCAGCGCTTGCTACGGTTGGAGTAACTGCTAATTTGACACCAGAGTTAGGTAAGCTAGCGCTTAGTGTCATCATGCTACTGATGTTTATTGGGAGAATCGGACCTCTGACGCTATTAGTTAGTTTGGCTGAGTATCGACCAGATAAGAAAGATATGATCCACTATATGAAAGCAGATATTACCATAGGATAAGAAAGGATAAACTATGTCAGATCGGACAATCGGAATTTTAGGCTTGGGTATTTTTGGGAGTAGTGTTCTGGCTACTCTCGCCAAGCATGATATAAATATTATCGCTATTGACAACCATGAGGAACGAATCAATCAATTTGAACCAGTCTTGGTGCGTGGTGTTGTTGGAGATATCACAGATGAGGACCTCTTGCTATCAGCTGGAATTGATACCTGCGATACCGTAGTCGTCGCAACTGGTGAAAATCTAGAGTCTAGTGTTCTTGCAGTCATGCATTGCAAGAGTCTAGGGGTACCGACTGTTATTGCTAAGGTTAAAAGCCATACAGCAAAAAAAGTCCTTGAAAAAATCGGTGCAGACTCAGTCATTTCACCAGAGTTTGAGATGGGTCGTTCGTTGGCACAGACGATTCTCTTTAATAACAGTGTAGATGTCTTTCAGTTGGACAAGAATGTCTCAATTGTCGAGATGAAAATTCCACAATCGTGGTCAGGTAAGAGTCTAAGTCAACTTGATCTTCGAGAACGGTACAATCTCAATATCCTCGGTTTTCGTGACTACGAAAATGCTCCCTTAGATGTACAGTTTGGACCAAATGATTTATTAAAACCGGATACCTATATCATGGCGGTGATTAATAACCAATATTTGGATACCCTAGCAAGCCTTAGTGAGTAGAAGAGGAATGACTATTCTTTTTTTTCAACGACTATTGAGTCAATATAAGTATTTTATAAGAGGGATTTAAGAAAAATTTTAACTTTTTCTTAATCCTTTTTAATTTTAGGAGATTATACTAGAGTCCTCAAATAAAGAAAAACTCTAAGGAGAATCCTATGAAATTCAATCCAAATCAAAGATATACTCGTTGGTCTATTCGCCGTCTTAGTGTCGGTGTTGCCTCAGTTGTTGTGGCCAGTGGCTTCTTTGTCCTGGTTGGTCAACCAAGTTCCGCACGTGCCGATGTAGTCAATCCGACCCCTGCTCAAGTCGTGCCAGACGCAACTTCAGTGAGTGCAAAGAGTGACTTACCAGTAGAGCTTCTCAAAGAAGCAGTGGATACTACTCTTCATTCAGAACAGGCAGACTCAACACCTAAAGTCAGCTTGGATACTACAAGCTCTTCAGAAAAAGTGAATGTAGCTGATAAAGACCAAGTAGTAGCGCCAAAAGAAGAAGTGCAAGCAAAACCAGAATCTGAGAAACAAACAGAAGATGCGGTTAAACCTGCGACAAATCCTGCGCCTATAGTTTCTGGACAAGACCGCGAAGCCAGTGAAGCGCAACCAGTAACCACCTCAGCTGAAGTCCAAAAGGGTGTAGCTGACAACACCAAAGACACAGTAGATGTCCCAGCTGCTTACTTGGACAAAGCCAATTTCCCTGGCCCGTTTACAGCCGGTGTCAACCAAGTCATTCCATACGAATTCTTCGCTGGTGACGGTATGTTGACTCGCCTTATCTTGAAATCCTCTGATAAGGCTCCATGGTCAGACAATGGAACAGCTAAAAATCCTGCTCTCCCACCGGTAGAGAAATTGGGCAAAGGCCTTTACTTCTATGAAGTAGACTTGGCAGATACCCAAGGAAAATCTGACAAAGAGTTACTTGACCTCTTGAAACAAAACGGCACTCAAAGCTATAAAGCTACCATCAAAGTGTACGGTGCTAAAGATGGCAAGGCAGACTTGAGCAACCTAGTAGCGACTAAGGATTTGGATGTCAACTTGAACGGCTTGACCACTCCAGCTGAAGTGCAAAAAGGTGTAGCCGACAATACTAAAGATACGGTGGATGTCCCAGCTACTTACTTGGACAAGGCCAACTTCCCTGGTCCATTCACAGCCGGTGTCAACCAAGTCATCCCATACGAGTTCTTCGCTGGTGACGGTATGTTGACCCGCCTCATCTTGAAAGCCTCTGACAAGGCCCCATGGTCAGACAACGGTTCAGCTAAAAATCCTGCTCTTCCACCAGTAGAGAAATTGGGCAAAGGCCTCTACTTCTATGAAGTAGACTTGGCCGGCACTCAAGGAAAATCTGATAAAGAGCTTCTTGATTTCTTGAAACAAAACGGCACTCAAAGTTATAAAGCTACTATTAAAGTGTACGGTGCAAAAGATGGCCAGGCCGATTTGAGCAATCTTGTAGCGACTAAAGATTTGACAGTGAACTTGAATGGACATCCGTCTCTTGTTCCGATGCAGTCAGGTTCCGTCCCATCTTCTAATGGTTCAGCTATGCCGGCTCCAATGATGAATAGTCATCAAGATGCGTCTAAGATGAAATCTAAAATGCCAGCTACTAGCCAGCCTATGGCAACACCAAGTATGAAACAAGATCAAGTTCCAACAGCCACAAGCAAAATGCCTGATGAAGGCAAGATGGCATCTAATAACAAGATGTCAAGTCCGATGATGGCTGATCAAATGAAAGGCAAAAAAGACATGCTTCCATATACTGGTGAAGCCCAAACATCAATGGCTCCTATTGGCTTCTTTGGACTCGCCTTAGCAGGATTGTTAGGTGGACTCGGTTTGAAAGCTAAAAAAGAGGATGACTAGTCTAGCTACAGATTTTCTATCTAGGATTTGAAAAATTCAGATATGGTTTAGAATGTTCGTAAAGCGATTAAAATAGTGTTATACTATTATAGTATAGCACTGTTTTTTCAAAGGAGAGACAGATGGGAAAGACCATTTTACTCGTTGACGACGAGGTAGAAATCACAGATATTCATCAACGCTATCTGGTTCAGGCAGGGTATCAGGTTTTGGTGGCTCATGATGGAGTAGAGGCCTTGGAAATCTTCAAGCGAAAACCGATTGATTTGATTATTACAGATATCATGATGCCTCGGATGGATGGTTATGATTTGATTAGTGAGGTTCAGTATCAATCTCCAGATCAACCTTTTCTATTTATTACGGCTAAGATAAGCGAGCAGGACAAGATTTACGGCCTAAGCCTGGGGGCAGATGACTTTATTGCCAAGCCATTTAGTCCTCGTGAGCTTGTTTTACGTGTCCACAATATCTTGCGTCGCCTTCATCGTGGGGGTGAGATAGAGGTTGTCAGTCTCGGGGATTTACGGATGAATCACGGTAGTCATGAGGCTCAAGTAGGAGATGTAGCACTTGATTTGACAGTCAAATCCTTCGAGCTTTTATGGATTTTAGCCAGCAATCCAAAGCGAGTTTTCTCTAAGACAGATCTCTATGAAAAGGTCTGGCAAGAAGACTATGTGGATGATACCAATACCTTAAATGTTCATATTCATGCTCTTCGACAGGAGTTGGCTAAATATGCTAGTGCAGAAACGCCCACCATAAAAACAGTTTGGGGCTTGGGCTACAAAATTGAGAAAGCACGAGGTAGTCAATGAAATTAAAAAGTTATATTCTAGTGGGTTATATCATTTCAACACTCCTAACGATTATCGTAGTTTTTTGGGCAGTCCAGCGAATGCTAATTGACGAAAGAGAAATTTATTTCCTAGTGGGGATGACTCTCATGGCTAGTTTTGTCGGTGCTGGGATTAGTCTCTTTCTCCTATCACCAGTCTTTACTTCATTGGGTAAACTCAAGGAACATGCCAAGCGAGTAGCTGACAAGGACTTTTCTTCAAATCTGGAGGTTCAAGGGCCTGTGGAATTTCAGCAATTAGGCCAAGCCTTCAATGAAATGTCCCATGATTTGCAGGCGACCTTTGATTCCTTGAAAGAAAGCGAACGAGAAAAGGGCTTGATGATTGCCCAGCTATCGCATGATATCAAGACCCCAATCACTTCGATCCAAGCGACGGTAGAAGGAATTTTGGATGGAGTTATCAAGGAAGGAGAACAAGCCCATTATCTAGCAACCATTGGGCGCCAGACAGAACGGCTTAACAAACTGGTTGAAGAGTTGAATTTTTTGACCCTAAATACAGTTAAAAATCAGGCGGAGACGACTGGTAAAGACAGTATTTTTCTGGACCAGCTCTTGATTGAGTGCATGAGTGAATTTCAGTTCTTGATTGAGCAGGAGGAGCGAGATGTCCATTTGCAGGTAATCCCCGAGTCTGCACGAATTGAGGGAGATTATGCCAAGCTTTCTCGTATCTTGGTGAATCTGGTCAATAACGCTTTTAAATACTCTGCACCAGGAACCAAGCTGGAAGTGGTGGCTAAGCTGGAGGATAGCCAGCTTTCAATCAGTGTGACCGATGAGGGACAGGGCGTTGCCCCAGAGGATTTAAAGAATATTTTCAAACGACTTTATCGTGTAGAAACTTCTCGTAACATGAAAACAGGTGGTCATGGCTTAGGTCTTGCGATTGCGCGCGAATTGGCCCATCAATTAGGTGGAGAAATCACAGTTACCAGCCAGTACGGCCTAGGAAGCACCTTTACCCTCGTCCTCAACCTCTCTGGCAATGAAAATAAAGCTTAAAACCCCTTTACAAATCTAGCCATTCATGGTAAAATGGATTTTGTGTGAAATATCAGCAGGAAAGCATGAAGCTCGTCAACAGATGTCTTCTGATAAGTAACCTTGGCTGTTTAGGCGAAGGGCATCTGCACGAATCAGGGCTTTCTAAG
>ERZ773069.850-NODE-850-length-18966-cov-6.938078_pt1 | contig 18966 bp, 7 predicted proteins | sample MGYA00580619_ERZ773069 | MGnify/ENA primary metagenome ERZ773069 (study PRJEB29015, sample SAMEA2738007) | human oral metagenome | biome: human oral; feature: human-associated habitat; material: dental | place: China | collected 2108 ...
GAACCCCGAGGGTTGTTGCATCTCGAACCCCGGGGTTTCCGTTCCGCCAGTACCCGCACCGACCGCGACCGGCTGCGGCATCCTCACCTGCTGTCTGGGAGCCGTGGACCGGGATGCGGGACCACCGTAGGCGGGGGGCGCGAACGCCGATTCCGGGGTCACCCGCTGGGCCGGGGCACTGAACGGGGAGACCGCATACGCCTCCACGGGCTGCGGCATCGCGGCCCCGCCACCCACCGCGACGGCCTGGGCGACGGGTTCGGGGGGAACCGGATCGGCCTGGGCGGACGCCCTCTTGTCGACGGCAACCAGGTTGAACGCCCTGTCCAGCCAGTGCTGGCCATCCTTGTAGGTGAAGTAGTAGGAGATCGTCCCCAGCAGCAGGGTGACGCACTCGAAGATCACCTGGACCAAGAACTTGGCCAGCATCATCGAGCCCTTCGGCTGGTTGGTGTGGCTGTCGACGAAACGGTACCCGAGGAGTTTTCCTCCAAACGATGTGGACCACAGGAGCGCCGCAGCAAGGCTGAGGACGACAACCACGCCCCCCAGGATCATCCCACCCAGGCTCAGGGCCGCGGTTATCTCCTCGGAACCGAGGAAGGTCCCGCTGACCGCGAGCAGGGAAGAAATCAGCAACCCCACCACCCAGAGCAGGTGTCCGATCACCCTGCGGCCGACGCCGACAGGCGTGGCCTTGTTGCCGCCGAACTGTCCAGGCATCATTCTCTCCTCATTTCTTCGGTTCTCCGGTGGAATCTTCGTTCCTCCCAGCGCGGTCACTCGCCTGCGGTTTCCGGGAACGCCGCTCCGTTTCCACCCCTACCCGCCGAAGCGATTTGAGGGAGAAGAAGACGGCGGGCCGAGCGTACCAAGGCTTCGTGGCCAAAAGTGAACTCCTGAGTTCCCCCCCCTGCTTCCAGACCGAGTCACGAATCTCCGTTTCAGGCTCCTCCGGTCCGAAAACGGAGGCGTCCACCCGATCCGCCATGGATCTGATGGGCAGATCCGGGTAACCCTCCTGGAGATCATCGGCGGATTCCCTGCGCGTGTGGTTCGTGACTGCCACGAAGCCCAGGTCCCTGGCACGGTCCACCACCTCGTCCCAGGCCCCGGCCACCTGGTCCGCGACCTCGCCCTTCTTGCGCCGCCTGGCGGCCCGCCGTCCCTTGAGGATTGCGATGACGATCAGCGGGGACAGCAGGAGCAGGACACCACCGGCGCTGGCGGCGATCACGATGACCACCTGCACCCAGTCCGGGGGCTGCTCCTTCGGGTCGTCGAAGTCCACCTCCTGCTGGTCGGCGACGACGGTCTCGTCCTCGACGTGCTCCGGAGGGGTCGGCGGTGGATCGACTCGGGGTTTCGGTTTCGGTTTGGGCTGGGGATTCTCGGAGCTCGGCACCCGGTTGCGATCCGGTGTGGGATCGAAATTGACCCAGCCTGCGCCCTCCAGGAAGGCTTCGACCCACACGTGGGCCTCGGTGCCACGCACCTGCCACCCGTTGCCCACATCGGTGTCGGAGGCAGGGTAGAAGCCCATCACGACCCGGGTCGGGATGCCCAGCTGCGTGGCCATCAGAGCCATGGATGCAGCGTACTGCTCATCGTCGCCAACCCACTGCTCCTGGTTGAACATGTAGGCCAGCCGCTCAGCGGTGTGCCCTGCCCTGGAGCGGTTGTCGGATCCGTCCGAGTAGAAACCCTCCGTCCGGAGTTTCTGTTCGATCATCGACAGCTGCTCGTAGGCGCTGGTCGCCCCCTGGGTCCAGTCCGTGGCGTTCTTGACCAGCACCTCGGGCACCCGGTCCACCCGCGCCAGGGGCGCCGCGCCGCCGCGGGCGCCCTTCAGGCCCTCCCGCTGGGATTCACCGAAGGGGAGGGTCACCACACCTGTGATCCGCAACATGCTGCCGTCGCCGATCCGGGCCGTGGTGAGCGTCTGCTTGGTGTTGCGGTTGAAGTACAGCCCGCGCGCCTGCCTGGTGGCCTGTTCCCCCTCGAACTCGATACGGGACGGTTCCCCGAAGCTCGGCACCCAGACGTCGTCGTAGGCCTGCGCCGTGATCTCCGAGACCTGGGTGGCGACCTCCGGTTGCCATGGCAGTTCCCGCCCCACCCGCAGATACTCCCCGATGTTCTGGGAGACGTTGAACACCACGCCGTTCCACTCATCCATCACGGCAAGCCGGAGCCTTCCCCCGGCGGGCATCCCTGTAACCCGGAACAGCACGTCGTTCTTCTGGTTGAGCTCGTACAACCGGTACTTGGTCAACGGGCTCGGGTATTCCTGGAGTTTCAGGGGCGGGGCCACCTGGTCGCGCAGCACCTGCCGGTGGACATCGTTGCCGGTGACCACGTTCACCCCGAGCGCAGTCCCGGAAGCAAGAGCGATCACCAGCATCGCCGAGAACCCCTGCCAGGTGCGACGGGACAGGCCACGGGGCTGGCGCACGAGGAACTCCGCGTTCGCCGCCCCCATCCGGCTGATCCTGTGGGCCGCGGTCCACAGGAGCAGACCGGCCCCGAGCGCCGCCCCCAGCCACAGGGCCATCGGGGCCTGCCGGATGCCGAAGGCGATCCCCAGGGCCAGCCAGAGCGTCGGCAGCAGCATCGGCCACACCACGGCCCGCGTGAACCTGACGATACCCACCAGCGCGGCGGAGAACAGGATCCCGCCGAGCAGGGGCGCAGCCTGGGGACCCGAGAGATCCCCCGCGGGGGTGGCCACCGTCAGGATGTCGTACCAGCCCTGATAGGTGAGCTGCATCAGCCGGGCAAGAGTGGTGAGGCTGGGGACGAAACCGTTGATCGTGGTCTCCGGAAGCGCCAACGGCCCCCCCAGGAGCAGGTAGAACGCGAGGATCGCGAAGAACCACAGGGCCGCGCTCCACCGGAACCGTGCGGCCAGCAGGGGAACCAGGGCCCCCGCCGTGATCCCGGCCAGAGCAGGCAGGTATCCGGGGGTCCCACCGAAGACCGGCTGGAAGGCCACCACCCCGGGCAGCAACAGCAACCAGGCCCCGGCGACCCGGGACAGGGAAAAGGTGCCCTCGCGTCTCATGTCAGGCTCCCGACCGCGGGACGCAGGTCGTCCAGTTGCGGGATGTCCAGGACAACCAGGTCCCCCACCCTGCGTCTGGCCAGTTCCTCACCCCCCAGGCACCTGACCGCGAACGGGAACACCCCCGGCGGCAGGGCGAGCTGCGCCGAGCGCAGCATCGCCGGGCTGGGGTTCCCCGTGACGAAGGCCGCCACGGAAATCCCCGGCATGGAGCCTTGCTTGACCGCCAGTTCCCGCAACTCGTGGCCCTTGTCATCCAGGTCCACCCCGGAGAGCCGGTCCAGCAGGCCCATCGTGTTCGGGAAGGGAACCTCCCCCTTCGATGTGCAGAGGGTGACCTGTTTCTCCTCCCGCAGCGCGGCGACCCCCAGGGAACCCGCCACGGAAACGGCGAGTTCGAAATCCTCCGGGGATGCGTAGTCACCGGGGAGGGTGGACAGCAGGATCAGCAGATGGGCCCTCATGGTCTCCTCGAACTGCCGGACCATCAGCTTGCCCGTCCGGGCCGTCGTGCGCCAGTGCACGGATCTGCGGTCGTCCCCCGGGACGTATTCCCGCAGCGCGTGGAAGGAGACGTCCGAGGAGGAGAGGTTCTGCGTCGCGATCCCCTCGATGTCCCGCAGGAAACCAATCGTCCGGGTCTCCAGGGGCACCACGCGCGGATGGACGAACAACTCGCTCACATCCGAGAGCACCTTCTTGCGGCTCACGGCAGCAAGCGGATCCGTCATGGCGGATCGCACCGGCCCCAGCAGGATCACCCCACGGCGCCGGGCGGGAATCGAGAAGGGTTCCTCGTGCACCTGGCCGGGCCCGAGCGGCGGCACCCGGAAGGAAGCGACCTCCCCGTTCACGGGGAACTCCAGGGTGGCCGAACCGGATGACCTGCCCGGCTCGGAACGCACCTGCACATTCCCCCTGGCCTCGTCGCCCACCTGGACCCTGGGGCGTTGCAACTCGAACAGCACCTCGTGTTCCCGTCTCCCCAGCACCGACAGTACCGCCACGACCATCACCACGACACACATCACGGACAGGGCGCGGAACTCCAGCCAGCCGAGCCACCAACCCGGGATCCCGGTCACCACGATCCCGATGAGCAGGGCCCAGCCCAGCGCGGTGACGGACGCGACAAGACGGGAACGCGAGATGCGCCGCAGGACCCGGATCAGACCGGGCCTCCGGGAAACGGTTGCGGTGGCGACGGGTTCTGGCACGGATCTCACTCAGGCGTTCATCCGGCTCGTGGGGGCCTCCACGGATGCGAGCACCCGGGCAATCACGTCGGTCGGCTGCACACCGGCGAACTCCGCCTCGGGCGACATGATCAGCCGGTGCGTCCAAACCGGCGCAGCCAGCTCCTTCACGTCGTCGGGCAGGACGTAGTTGCGGCCGTGGGCGGCCGCCCACACCCGGGCCGCCCGCACCATGGCGATCGCCCCACGGGTGGAGACCCCCATCGATGTGTCCTCGTCCTCCCGCGTGGCCTCCACCAGCCGCTGCGCGTAGTGCAGCACCGAGTTGTCGACGTAGTTGTCCTTGACGGACTCGATCATCTCCGCCACCGCCTGCTGTGCGAGCACGGGGTTGAGCCGCTTGGAACGGTCGGGCTGGGAGGAACCGGCGAGCACGTGAATGGCCGCCTCCGTGTCGGGATAGCCGACGGAGGTCTTCATCAGGAAACGGTCGAGCTGCGCCTCGGGCAGCCGGTAGGTGCCTGCCTGTTCCACGGGATTCTGGGTTGCGATGACCATGAACGGGCGCTCCGTCGGGTAGCGCTGGCCGTCCACCGTGACCTGCGACTCCTCCATCACCTCCAGCAGCGCCGACTGGGTTTTCGGAGAGGCGCGGTTGATCTCGTCGGCCAGCACGATCGAACTGAAGATGGGTCCGTGGTGGAAGGTCCAACGCGAGGTGGCCTGGTCGTACATGGTGATGCCCGTGATGTCGGAGGGCAACAGGTCCGGGGTGAACTGGATCCGGTTGTGGCTGCCGTGAACCGAAGCGGCGATCGCCCTTGCCAAAGCGGTTTTACCGGTGCCCGGCGCGTCCTCGAGAAGCAGATGACCCTCGGCCAGCATGCAGGTCAGCGCAAGGCGGATCACCGGGGCCTTGCCGAGCAGCGCCTGCCCGACGTTGTCGGTCAGCCGCGCGAAGGTGTCCGCGAAAAACGCGGCCTGTTCCGGGTTCATGGTCATCTTGGGTCAATCACCTTTGTTTTCGGTCGGGACATTCACCTGCACCGGGCAGTGATGTCGAATCCCTCTGAGGGGACGTTGTAGTTCTCCGGGAACACCCAGTCCGAGAACTGCCTGCTCGCGTTTCCGCTGGCGTCAACCGGCCCCACCTTGACCTTGGCCACGTCATCCTCATCGACGGGGTTGGGCAGCTCACACTTGACGCGTCCCCCGGGTTGCCAGTTCTGCAACGTCACCTTGAAGGCATTGCATCCCCGTCCCTTTCCGTCCGGGCACTCGGCCGAATCTCCCTTGGACAGGGTCGCCTTGGTGTCCCCCCAGGTCGAGGCGCAGGACTCGGCGGAGTAGTCGCTCCAGTTGCCGTGTTCGTTCTGTGTTCTTGCCTTCACGCAGACATTCTGCTTGCGGTCGTTCCCCTTGTCCACGGAGCCGGAGAGATCGGTGGTCGTCCACGTCTCGGTGCTGGGATTCCTGCCTTCGGCCTTCACCGTGCTGGTGATCTCGACCTGCTTGACCCGGGCACCGTTGCTGGAGCCGGGCACCTGCCAGCGCAGGGTCACGTGATCCACACCGGCCTCGCTGTTCACCACGGGCGCCTGGGGTGGTCCGTAGGCCGTCACGGTGGCGGTCGCCGCCTCACCCTCGGAGGTCTGTCCCAGCACGTTCGCCACGGCCACCAACCGCACGGTCACCGCCTGTCCCAGCTGGAAGGCGGGACTGCTGATCACCGTCGTGCCGGGTCTCACCGTGCCGGAGTGGCCGCCGGCGCTCCACCGGTAGGTGATCTCGTCCGCCCTGACCCCGTTACCGGAAGCCGCGCCGAAGCTGAACTCCACCTCCGACCCCCTGCCGGTCGGCCTCAGGGAGAACCCGCTCGGCGCACCCGGCGGCTGGAAGGCGCGCACGGCGTTCGAGGCAGGTGAGGCCGCGGACCACTTGCCGGACTTGTTGGTGGAGCGCACCGAGAAGGTGACGGTCTCGGTGGAGGGATCCATCGGGGTGGTGCAGCTGGTGTCCTGCTGTTCCGGGCACACCTCCTTCCCGTTCGCGTCGGTCACCACGTAACGGAAGTTCGAATCCCCGTTCGGATTCCCGGGTGGGGACCACTTGATGTTCGCCCTGGGCTTCACCGAATTCGAACTGCTGTCCATGCTCACGGTGGGAGCCCCCTGGTCCGACGGCGCACCGGCCGGGGTCTCGGGCCGCGACTCGTCACTGGTCGGCGGGGTGAGCTGACTGTTCTCGTCGGTCAGCCGGTTGTGGGCCGTGACCGTGAAGGTGTAGGCCTGCCCGTTCGTCAGGCCCGTCCACGTGAGGCTGGTTGCGGTGGTCTCCTGTTTCTGCCCTCCCGGGTACATCGTGACGGTGTAGCGCGTGACGGGGGAACCACCGCCCGGGACGGTGGCGGCCTCCCATGTCAGGGCGATCTGCTGGTCCCCGAAGGCCGCGGTGGGGGCGGATGGTTTCGATGGCAGCGCGTCCACCAGGATCTCGTTGCTCGGCTCGGAACGCGGGCTGCGGGAGTTGAGGTCGCCCTCGGCCACCTCCGCCTTGACGGTGAAGGTGTAGCGGCCGCTGTTCGCCAGCCCCGGGATGTCGCAGGTGGTCTGGAGGCCGCAGTTCTTGCTGCCTCCCTGCCAGAAGACGGTGAATCCCTTCGGGGTGGCGCCGCGCCATCCGCTGTGGGTCCAGGAGACGCGGGCGGTCTGGGAGCCCGCGTACTGGGCCGTCACCGCGGTGGGTGCCCTGGGAACGTCCTTCACGACGATGCGGATCACTCCCGTGCGTTCCCTGGAGGGATCCTTCGTGGCGTCGGCGACCCGGAAGGTGACCAGGACGTCATCGACGGTGTCGGCTCCGGTCCCGGAATCCGTGGGGGTGACATTTATGACGTTGCCCTCGCTGGTGACCGTGGCCGATCCACGGACCTGCGGGCTGCCGACCAGGGTGATCTCCCCTCCCGCGTCCGCGAACGGGTTGGTGACCCACCGGGTCAGGTCGAAGGAGGCCGTGTTGCCGACCCGCCCGTCGCGTTCGACGATCTCCGAGATCGTCATGGGAGGCCGGGTGGAGGCTATCACGGTGACCGGGATGGTCATGTTGACCGGATCGGTGGAACCGTCATGGACCTGGACGACAACCGAACCGGTGGAACCCACCGGGGTGCCCTTGGGCACGGAAACGCTGAGTTCCTGCCCGGAGACGCTGGCCTGCACCGGTCCGTCGGTGCTCACCAAGGAGTAGGCCATGGTGTCGTTGTCGCCCGGGTTCGGGTCCGAGACCATGCTGCTCAGCGAGATCTTCTGGGGTGCCTCGTCGGGGGCCACCCTGAGCTGGGTGGGTCTCAACTGCGGGGGTTGCTGCCCGTCGCCCTCGACGATGACGCTGAGGCTGAGTTTGCTCTTGAGCGCGGTCGAATCGTCCATGGATTTGCCGTCGGTGACCTCGAAGGAAACCGTGGTCTGTCCCGAGAAGTCCTTGGCGGGGGTGAACTCGACGGTCTGATCGTCAATCACCCGGACGCCGTTGTTGCCCACCTCGGGGCTGCCCCCCGGCCCGGCGACCACCGAGTCGACACTGGTCAGGTGCGCCGCGCGCCCGGGCCTGGTGACCACCCAGTCCGCGAACCGGATGGTCAACGGCTCCCCTGCCTTGACGCGTGCCTGTCCCCTGCCCGTGTTGATCGCGGGTGGAATGGCCTCACGACCGGGCACCACGATGGCGGCACGCGAGGAAAGCCCGTCGGAGTCGGTGACGGTGTAGAGCACGATCTGCCGGTCATCAGCGAGGGGCACCGTGACCGTCCCCCCCTTGACGGTTGCCGGGGACTCGGCGGTGACCTTCAGGTCGGAGACCACCCCGTCCGGGTCGGAGTCGTTCTCCAGCACGGGCACCTCGACCTGGTCCACCCCTGCGATCGCGGAGGTGGGAACCACGTCGTCGTTGGCGACGGGCGCCTTCGGTGGCACGTCCGAGGCGACCCGGACCGTGACGACCCCCCGGTCCGAGACCCCGCCACCGTCCGTGATCGTGTAGTACAGGTGGTAGATGCCCTCCTGGGCGGGGGTGACCACGACGATCCGCTGCCCCTTGGTCTGCGCCTTCGGATCCCAGCTGTCGTCAGTGGCGGCCGCGGAGCCCTTCACCAGCTGCAGCTGGTCCCCGTCGGGGTCGATGTCGTTGGCCAGGGCGGGGATCTCCAGCCTGGTGGACGGCCTGGCCGCAACCTCGTCGGCCACCGCCACGGGGGCCTGATTGGCCGCCGGGGGCGGCACGACGCCGACGCGGATCAGCCCCTCCCCCTCGGCCCCGAAACGGTCGAGCACCCGGTAGGTGAAGGTGTCGGTGCCGGACGCCCCCTTCGACGCGTCGTAGACGAGGTGGTTTCCCTCGACCTTCACGGCCCCGAGTTTCGGCACCTGGCTCCCGAGCCCGCCCAGGGTGACCGAGTCACCGTCGGGGTCTATGCCGTCCAGCGGCACCGGTATCCGCACGGAGGAGCCTGCGAAGGTCCTGGAGTCGATCTGTTTCGGGGTCGGTTGTTCGTTGTGCTCGTCCTTGGCGCGGATGTTCACGGTCACCGTCGTCGAGGCCGGGTTGCCCTGCGAGTCCCGGACCGTGTAGATGGCCTCCGCGGTGCCGGCCTCGCTGCCTGCCCGGAACCGGATCGCGCCGTTGGAGACGAAGAACTCACCCAGTGCCGGGTCGGAACGCACATCGAGGTCCGGCGACAGCGAGATGTCCAGATCCGCCGGGGAGTAGTCGTTGCTCAGCACCGGAACGGTGACCAGGTCCCCGACCCGCACCACCGAGCTGTCGGGAGCGGCGACGGGAGACTGCACCGTGGAGGGGGGTTCCTTCGGGATCACCAGTACCTTCGCCGTCGCCGATGCGTGCCCGTTGCTGACGGTGTAGGTGAAGCTCTGCGGTGAATCGATGCCCGCCGGGGCGGTGACCCGGAGCAGCGAGTGCTTGATCACCTCGATGTTCAGTCCGGGAGCCCCGGCCTGGGACACCCCTTGGATGGCCAGCACCCCGCCAGCGGGGTCGAAGTCGTTGTCGAGCGCGTTGATCGTCAGGGAGCCGTTCGCGGGCAGCAATCCCAGGTCGTTCTCGGGCACCGGTTGGAGTCCCGACGAGTTCGGGTCGATCACATCGACACGGATGCGGCCCTTCGCGTTGTTGGGGCCGTCCGTGATCCCGTAGACCAGCGTGTAGTTTCCGGCCTTCGAGGCCGTGAAACGGATCGTCCCCGCCTGGTAGTCGGGTTTGAGCTCCACCCCGTCGGGGGCGGCGGAGACCTCCACGAGCTTCAGGGAATCGGAGTCGGGATCCGTGTCATTGCTGCGTGGGTCGAGGGTGATGGCGTGCCCGACGGTGGCGACGTAGTGGTCGTTGTTGGCCACTGGCGGGGAGTTCGTGGAGCCAGGTGATATCTGTGCCGTCAGTTCCCCTGAGGCCGCGTCCCTGCCGTCGGAGACCGTCAGGTTCACCGAACGCCGGCCCGGACCTCCCCTGCCGAGGTCCTTCACGGAGACGTACCCGTCGGGGCGCCACGTCATCTCCAGGCTGTCATCCTCGACGGTGGCCTGTTGGAGATAGATGGGGTCCCCGTCCGGGTCCACCCAGTCCGCGAGCACCGAGTATCCCGCGGAGGCCCGTTCGCTGAGGTTGACCTGGCTGTCGCGGATCTTGTGGGGGGCGGAATTCTCGTTCTCGGCACGGATGTTGACCTTCACGGTGGCGACGTTCGACACGTCCACCCCGTCGAAGGCCTGGTAGGTGAAGGTGATCGCGTCCCTCGCATCCGCGGGCACCTCGATGCGGAGCGCACGGCCCTCCTTGGCCTGGGAGATCTTCACACCTGAGGGGACGTCCCGGATTATCGCTGTCAGCACGTCGCCGTCGAGGTCGATGTCGTTGCTCAGGACGGGAAGCACGGTGGCGGTTCCCGGCCGCGCCCCCAGCTCGTCGTCGACGGCCTGCGGTGGGTGCTGTTCCTCCGAGAACTCCCGGGTCTGGGACTTGTCCGTCTCCTCTGATTCCTTGTCCCGTTTCTCGTCCACCAGCTGGGACTCGACCTGCTCCCAGTTGTTCACCTTGACCATCTGCTTCAGGGGCAGGAAGACGTCACCGGTGACCTCGTCGTTTATGACGATCACCTTCCGGTTGGTGCGGAAGACCGGCTGCTTGGCAGCGGCGAGCGCGGGATACTGGGCCCGTTCGTAGTCGTCCCCCCCGCAGTCGCGGACGTAGTAGCCCGATTCCGCCCACAACGCATAGGTGCATCCCTCAAGCTGCACGGGCGCGGCGGGTTTGCCGTTCGGAATGCTCTCCCGGGTCACCTGCTCCGAGGAGATGTCCACCTTGAGCAGCTCCGAGGGCGTGGCCACCACCACTGTCCCGGAGGGGCCCGACGGTTGTTGGAGAACCCCACCCGCGAAACCATCATTCGTCACGGGGCGCCCGTCGATGGTCAGGGTGGTGCCGTCCAGCACCACGATCCTGTCCCCCACCACCGTCATCTGGGCGGAGTCCGAGAGCCTTCCCTCCAGTTTCCGTCCCTGTGCCCTGGTCACCGCCTCGTTCCCCGAACCTGTGACGGTGTACAGCTGCCCGTCCGCGGTCAGCACGTACCCGGTGCCGTCGGCGCCGACAGCGATCCTGGGTGTGTCCAGGCCCTTCAGGAGCGGGTCCGCGGTGAGACTGAAGCTCGCGGCCCCCCGGGTGTCGGTGGCCCACACCCGTCCCTCGCCCTGGTCCGCGAAAAGCACCTCGTTGCCGCCGTGTGCCGTCAGTACACCGGCCACCCCGGCTTCACCCAGAAAGGTGAGGGAGGCCACGTCCACGGGATGCACGGTGTCCGAGCTGCGCACCAGCACGTTGCCCGCGGACTGGGTCACCCCGAAGGAACTGCTGGGAGGGCGGAGCGCGCCGTCTATGGTCTGGGATTCGTGGTTGAGGTGCCCCACCAGCCGCTTGGTCTGGTTGGTCACCCAGACGCCACCGTCGTTCAGGTCGACGTCGGCGGCCGGAACCCCCCGGTGAATCAGCGCGAGGATGCCGAGAGAGAGCGCGACGAGACCAACCAGTAAGGTCTCGACGCGTTTGCGCGTGACCAGGGCCATGCGTCCTTCTTCCTACGTTATCCCCGCCAAGTCTTCAGTCCAGGCACCCCCCGCCCAATTAACCTTCCGGCACGTGCCCGGACTGAGTGGAACATTAAAGGGTCACCCGGGCCTGTCTCCAAACCAGGTGGTGTACGGACCTGTACGAGAGTAGCTCATACAAACATAACCCGTAGTCAAGCCCATTTGCTCTTTCTGTCTTAGGTCTACATCTGCTCACCCGGACAGGGCGATCCGTGCACATGGTCCTCCTTTTAGATGACACCCTTTAGGGTAGTCCACATGCTCCCCCCTCTCAGCCGCGATGCCCTGACTCAGCAGATGGCGGCCGCTCGAAGCAGGATCGGGCTGTCCATCAGGCGTGCCGCTGCGATAGCCGAGGTGCCCGCCTCGACCGCTCAGGGATGGCTCGAGGGCAGGCACCTGCCAACCCCTTCGCTGATGCCGCAGTTCATGACCCTGCTGCGCGCGCTGCAGCTCGTCACGGTACAGAACGAAACAGCCTGGGCGGAGGCGCTGGACCGGATGCGCCGCTCCAGCATCGTCGCGGAGTCCCCCTATGTCGGCCTGCGTCCCTACGCGACCACGGAATCCAGTCTTTTCGTCGGGCGGGAGCGCTCCCTGGAGGAACTCCTGGCCGCGTGTTCCCGGACCCGGCCTCCCCGGATCGTGATGGTCGTCGGGGCGTCCGGGACGGGCAAGTCCTCCCTGCTGGCCGCCGGGCTGATCGGCCGCGGCACCGCGCCCGACGGCCCGTTGTCCCACCTGAACCCCGTCCAGTCGACGGTACGCGACCTGCTGGGCTGGAAAACACCCACGGACGAGACCCTGCTGGTCGTAGACCAGTTCGAGGAACTCCAGCAGCTCGACGCCACCGAGGCCGGGGAGCTCGTGGACACCCTGTGCCGGCTGCCCGATCACGTGACCTGCGTGATCGGCCTGAACGCGAACGCGGTCGGGACCGTGCTCCGTCAGGAACGCCTCGCCCCGTTCCTGGCCTCCCCCGTCCTGGTTGGACCCCTCACCACCGCCGAGTACCGGCAGATCATCGAGGTCCCGGCCCGTCACCACGGCCGTGCGGTCTCCACAGAGCTGACCCACGTGCTGATCCGCGACCTGCACCAGTACGGCTATCCCGACCCGGGGATCGTGCTGCCGCTGCTGTCGAACACCTTGAGACGCTGTTGGAACGCCGCATCGGGAGAGACCCTCACCACCTCCGACTACTTGGCCTCGGGTGGCCTGTGGACCTCGCTGAACGATGAGGCCGAGGCCGTCTGGCAGGGTCTGCCTGCACAGGACCGTCCCTTGGTCAGGCGCCTGATGCTGTCGCTGGTGGTCGTGGACGCGAACCGGCTACTCCGGCGCTCGATCCCTTTCGGTTCGTTGTCGTCGCAGATGGTTCCGGTGGCGGAGGCCTTCATCGCGTCCCGTCTCCTGACCCACGGCGAGGACCATCTGACCATCACCCACGAGGCCCTCCTGACCCGCTGGCACCGGCTGCGCGGCTGGGTGGAGCAGGAGGAGGCGACACTGCTGGTGGGGCGGCGCATCCACATGGCGACGAAGCTCTGGGATGAGGGCGGCCGGGCGCCGGAGGGGCTGATGCCCGTGGAGGCGGAGATGTGGCAGTCCTGGGCGAGGGCCGAGGACGCCCCGGTGCTCTCGAAGAACGAACACGAGTTCATCAATGCCTCGCTGACGCTCGGACGCACCCACGAGGAGGAACAGGAGAACCGCCTGAAACACACCCGCAGACAGCGGCGAACGGCTTTGGGGATTGCGGCGGTCGCCGTCGTCCTGGCGGTCGTGGCCGCCTTCCTGGGTATCCATTCCGCGGCCCTGACCCAGCAGGCCCACACCGCGGCCCGCACCGCCCGGGCCCAGCAGCTGGCCCTGGTCTCGGACCAGATCCGCAACACCGACCCGAACGAGGCCGCGCAACTCGCCGTCGCCGCCCACCGGTTGGAGGAGAACCCCCGCACCCGTTCCACCGTCATCGAATCCGCCGGGGGAACGGCACCGCTGCGGATCAACGGCGCCGCGGGAAACACCATGGTGGCCGTCGCGCCGGGAAGCGACATCGTTCTGCGGGGCGACAGCCAGGGCAACCTCACCGTCTGGCGCGACGGGAACCTGAAATCGGAACCCGAGCTCGTCGAGACCGACGGCGGGCAGTTGTTCGCGGTGCAACCGGTCCTGCGCGACGGGCGGTGCCTCGTGATCGTCGCGGGGCAGCGGACGGCATCGGTCTGGGACCTGACGACCTCCGCCCGCAAACTGGGTGAGTGGGCGGTCGCGGGAGTAACCTCCTACAGCGCCGCCTGGCAGGGAACGGTGGCTTTGATCGGGAATCTCCACGGTGAGGTGCAGCGCATCGACCTCACGAACCCGGAACGCCCCGAGGTGCGCACCCCACTGCTGACCGGCGAGGATGTCGCGGTGACGGCGCTCACCGCGACACCCGATCTCGTCGTGGCGAGCGCCTCCCGCAACCGGCTCGCCCTGTTCGACTCGGCGGGAACCGCCCTGCCGGATTTCCAGGTGCCCGGTCAGGTGATGTCCCTGGACGTCTCGGAGGACGGCAAGGAGATCCTGGCGGGCAGCAGCGCCTCGAAGGCCCTGCTGCTCGAGGTCTCCGGCACCGCGCTGCGCACCAACCACGAGTTCCTCATGAAATCGGGAGTGCACGCGGTCAGGCATCTGGGTGACCGGGTGGCGATGGGCGGTTCCCAGGGTGAGGTCGTGATCGCCAACAGAACAGGCGAGATCACCGAACGACGTCCCCTCCGCAGCGTCGTGACGAGCATCTCCCGGGGTTCCGCCGGGCTCCTGACCGGAACCGCGGAGGGGACCCTCTCCCTGTGGCCACCGCTGCCCACCCTGCTGCGCACGAACGGCGTCAAGATCCACGACATCAGGCGGATGGGCGGGAAAACCATCATCACGACCGCGGACGGACCACGTGTCCTGGACTCCACCACCCCTGGTTCCCCGGAACTGACGGTGCCCGCCAGCCCCGGCGGGGGTGGATACCTGCCCCACGTGGCCTCCGATGTCACCGGCAGCACCCTGGCGACACAGTCGCGCGACGGCAAGGTGGTGCTGCTCCGGTCGGCCGGCAGCGGATACGAGACGGAACAGGTCATCGACGAAACCACCACGGTGGTGGACCTGGTGCTCTCCCCCGACGGCAGGCGACTGGCCATCGGACACAGGAGCCAGGTCGGCTACGACATCTATCAGCGCGGGAACACGGGTTGGGAACCCACAGGAACGCTCCACGCCTGGCCGGGTGGGCTGGCCTTCAATTCCGATGGCACGCTCGTGGCCGCGATGAGCGCCGACGGCACAGGCTACGTCGTGGCTGCCGTCACCGATTCCGGCCCGGAGATCCTGACGGAGGCGGGGCTGCCCGACCGGGTGGTTCCCAGCGCCTTCGAGTTCTCCCCCTCGGGTCTTCTGGCCGTGGGCGCGTTGAACGGTGGGGTGTCGATCATTGATCTGAGCGACCCCGCCAAACCACATGCCACGGCCCAGGTCTTCGACGCCCACGCCTCCTTGGAACGGTTGAGATTCAGCCCGGACGGGAACCACCTGCTGGCCACCAGCGTCGAGGGGGACCTGTGGGTCTGGGAACGGGCGGGGGAGGTCCCTGCCCTGAGCCTGCGCGTCGAGCACCCCTCGGCTTCAATCGCGGGAGCCGACCTGGTCGACGGCCAACTGCTGCTGGCCCTCTCCGACAACACGGCCGTGGCCTGGCCGGGCAATGCCGCGGCTGCGGCCGCCGACCTGTGCTCTCGCCTGGGGGATCCCCTGACCAGCCAGGAATGGGCCCAGCTGGCACCCGGTGTTCCCTTCATGAACGGCTGTTCCTGAGCCGGAGGATCACCTGCACGGGCCTTCATCGTCCATGAATGATTGCAGGAAATGCCGGGTCACGATCCGTGGAACGGCACGTCGTTGATGAGAAGCGACGCCCCGTCCGAGCCGTCATGACCGGGAGGCGATGTGGGCGATGGCACCCACTCGAAGAACTCGTCGACAACTTTTCTTCTCATACCGGGAGTGGTGTCGACCACTTCAGCCCAGCTCCGGGGAGTGACGATTTCCTGCCCGATGCGCCGCGGGTTGACGAGTCGGGCATAGCACTGCACCCAGTGATGCGCCGGGTCGCCGCTCCTCGTCGAACGCGCCCGGGTTTCCCGGCGCAGCGACGAACTGAGACTCGACGACAGGAAGGATTCCGTCACCTCCTTCCAGTTCATGATGATCCAGTGGTTGTAGTGGTTCTGCTCCCCGTTGACCACGAAAACCTCGAAAACGTCGTCACCACGGTGCCTTGCCCACAGGCAGGTGAAGGCCTCGCCGCCATGCCGCCGTTCCCGATCGCTCACGCCACCCTCCCGCTGAGACATGGCCGTTGCCGCGAGCGCCCCCAGAAGCCAGGGGAAAACGCTTGCGCTCTGCACGATGCGAGGCATTGGTTCGGTCACCTTGAAAGCCAGGATGGCGAGGAGAAAAACGACCCCCAGGATGACGAGGACATGGACGCGGAGTTTCCTGAGGAGCAATGAGAATCCACAGCCGATCAGGAAGAGCGGCAGGGGGATCCAGCAGTGGCTGGCAGGAACGATGAGGGATACCATCAGGGCCCCGAAGAGGCAGGCGGATGCAGCGAACTTGTTGATCCACGTGACCTTCCCCCGGTCCTCCCTGCCCCTCGGCAGGAAGTCATTCTCCCGGCGCCACGAATGCGTGAGTTCGAACCACAGTCCACGCAGGCGCTGCTCGCGCTCTTTCTGATTCCCCGGGGGGAGGGCATCCGCCAATGACTCGCAGGCCTGCGTGAATCCGCCGTTCCGCGAAGAGGGCACCGCGGATTGCCGCGCCACCTCCTTGACACACTCCGAGGCGACATCCCAGCGGTCCTCGGTGAGCATCGTCCGGGCCTCCGTCAGGACGGGTTGCAGGTCCGGGCGCTCAATGCGCTCGCTTTCGAGCAGAAGGAGCTCCACGCACACGACCGCGATCCGGTTCGGGGGCTCCAACCGTGGTTCTCCCACGTCCCGGAAGGGCATCGGGGAAGGATCCGAGAGACTCTCGCCATCGCCGCGCCCCGATGGCTGATGGGATTGTGGTCCCGGGGGCGGGGGATCCGGCGCTGCCGCGGAACACCTTGGTCTTCCGGGGCCTCCTCGTTTCCCGGGCGCGAGCAGTTCCCGGACATCGATGCCGAGAATCTCGCCCGCCTCGATGACCGCCTTGGTCCTCGGCCAGTCAAGTGGAAGCCTTCGTTCGTGGACCTGGGTGCACAAAACGGTGAGAGCAGCTGCCCACTGCCTTCTCCCCACCAGTTGAATGACATTTACGAAGTCGGATTGAGGTAGTTGCGGGACCTGGGTGGCGTTGATGAGAAGCCTGCGAAGGATCCTGTCATCGAAGCTGTCGCGTCCGGCGCTGTGGTTCGCGCTCACCACCACACTGTCGTGTTCATCGACGAAGGCCTGTGCGTCGATGCCGTCCACCCGCGCCTCGACCACGTGTATCGCGGGGCGGCCGTTTCGCGATTTCTCGCTCCGGCGAGAGCCCGTGAGCTTTCGACGGGACCGTCCGGATGATTCGAGGACACTCGCCGCCAGGGAGTCCACGTCCTCGACGTTTTCGCTGGCGCTCCCGGGTTCGTTGAAACCGGCGCGAGGAGGTGGTGGAAGTTTCGCATCCGTTTGCTCCATCACCCGGTTCGAACACGCCTCGGGTAGTCCCAGGGCCAGCACGAGATCCGTGAGGTTTTCTGATTCATCACCGGAGATCCTGGAGTTGTTCTCGTGGAGCCCAGAACAGATCACCTCCACCGCGGTTCTGTACTCACCTGCGGCAGTTCTCTCAAGCGCGTCGGCGATCTCCTTGGGCGACAATCCGTCGGTTGCGGCCAGAAACAGGAGCAGCCTCCTACGGGTGTCTTCGCCGTCTTCCGGGCGGCGCGGTTTGCTCATGGCGTGCACACCCCCGTCATCCCGGGGATCGCAACAGTTCTGTTCGAAATTGGTTGTTTCACGGCCATGAGCGCAGGGATCGTGTCCAGGTCACCACTCACGGTCCGGCCTGAAGGACCAGACCAAGTCCTTGTCGAGCGCGTTCCAGAAGTCCGGAACGGATACCACCTCCGATATGTTGTAGCATTTGACCGCCCTTCCCGGTTTCCTACCATTGACGTCGAGCAGCAGCACACCGTAGCTCGGGTCCTCGTGGAAGATGTAATGGCCTCGGAAACGTTCATACAGGGGCATCCCGCTTTCAATGCCATCCATGTAGTCGCTGTCATTGAATCGTTCAACGTCCTTCAGCTCCTTGATGCCATCTCCGAAAGAGACGGAGTACAAACCGTCGTGAATCTGTTCGTAGAAGGATTTGAGTGGCTCCGGGACCAAGCTCCAGACAGGGCGGATGTTCTTCGAGTGGTGTTGCTCGTCATCCGGGGTGGGCCACGTCGGCTGGAAGGGATTCCCGCCGTAGAAGTGCTCAACCTCTCCGCGGCGATCGACGAGGGTGTAGACGACGATGTAACGCCCGCCCAACAGCGCCAGCTGCGCATCGGCGCAGCACGTCTCCATGATCCCTAGGGACTCTGGCAGCACATCGCCGACGCAGCCGCGCACGAGGGAGATCATCAGGTGGACGCGCTCGGCTCGGGACAGTTCCGGCAGCCACCTCCAGGCGCCGGGAATGGGCGCCTCGGCGGGGACCGGATCCTCGACGAGACGTACGAGGTCGTGCCCTTTCGTGGGTGCGGTGCGGTATCCCGAGAAGAACTCCGACCTGTCGGGAAGATTCCTGCGTCTGAACCGGGAGAAGAACTTCATCACCGCTCCCTTGAGTGATCGTGTCCTGCTTCGCGCCAACGGCGCGGGCCGCTTCAGTTTATCGGTGAGCCGCTCAACGGCAGGGAACGGCGTTGCGAGGGGCACCGTGATGGCTGACGGCCGGGTGGGGCAACAGGGCCTGGGTTCTGTTGCGAATAGTGCTGTCCGGGCGAGGAAGCACCGGGCATGACTTTCGCAACAGGGCCTAAGCTCGCTGGGTGCCGCATTCCCTGAACCGCCGGATCCTGGAGCTGGCCCTGCCCGCCTTCGCTGCGCTGGTCGCCCAGCCCCTGTTCGTCATGGCCGACACCGCGATCGTCGGACAGCTGGGCACGGATCCCCTGGCCGGGTTGGGGGTGGGTTCCACGCTGACCCTGGCGCTGGTCGGGGTGTTCGTGTTCCTCGCCTACGGTTCCACCGCCACCGTGGCGCGCCTGGTGGGGGCGAACCGGGAGAAGGAGGCGGCGGATTCCGGTGTTCAGGCCATGTGGCTGGCCCTGGTCCTCGGCGCGGTGACCGGTTTGATTTCCTGGGGATTCGCGCCGCAGCTGGCCGCTTGGCTCGGCGCCGGCGGAGCGGTCCACGAACAGGCCGTGGCCTACCTCCACTGGTCGCTTCCGGGGCTGCCCGGGGTGTTCCTGGTGCTGGCGGCGACGGGGACGCTACGCGGAATGGCGGACGGCCGCACCCCCATGGTCCTGGCGATCGGCGCC
>ERZ773069.865-NODE-865-length-18795-cov-6.389328_pt1 | contig 18795 bp, 26 predicted proteins | sample MGYA00580619_ERZ773069 | MGnify/ENA primary metagenome ERZ773069 (study PRJEB29015, sample SAMEA2738007) | human oral metagenome | biome: human oral; feature: human-associated habitat; material: dental | place: China | collected 2108 ...
AATCTGCCCGTCCTCCTGCACACAGATATGATTGAGCAGCCCGCTCCACAAATCCTCGTCAAACTCAAGCTGCTCTCCGTTGATACCACATACCACTTGAATCATGCCCTCTATGGTTTTTCTCTTGCGCTCCTTCTCGGCAATTTGCCCACTCAAGTTTTCCAAATGCCCCTGCTTTTCCACATAGCGTGCACGAATCTCGTTTTCCTGTTTCAGATATGCCGTCTGATCCTGTGCTACCCGTGCATTCTCTCGAATCAGCGTTTCAAGGCGTTCTGCCAAAACGGCAAGTTCCTGCTCTACTCTATTGTGTTCCTCCATCAGCTCCTCTGTCTGGCAAAACTCTGGCATACCCTGCCGTTTTACGTCGCCCATGCACCGCTGCCGTCTCTGACCGAAACACTCTGGGCGTTGCAGGAATCACCCGCACTGTCTTTGCCATCGGTATGCGCCTCCTTCTTTCAAATGGAAAATCACTTCATCGGATATGGAAACCCGCTCGACGTTCTGCACGATCTTGCCCTCGTAGCAGTCACCGAACAAGGATTCTGCCGCTTCCTTGAGTTCGGATTCGGGCAGCCGTTTCAATCCGCATTTCGTGCGCGGCTGACTGCAAGACCACACCTTAGTTCCCTTCGTCCAAGTGTCACGCTCACACTTGCTGCCGCAGGAGGCGCAGTACACTTTGTTGGTGAAGGGATCTCCTGAAACATCTTCACTACATAGGAGAGAAATGCTTTCTTGCTTTCATGCAACGAGGGGCGTCCGCAGTGTTCGCGGTTGCTCTCGTATACTTCCTGACCGTTGACAGCTCTGTATCCCACGCGCTTCCCGTTGTGGAGCAGAACTCTGCCCCGCCTCAGTTCGTTGTGTACGGTGTTGGGCGCGCAGCCGATCTCCTGTGCGATGCTGCGAAGGGAGCGTCCGTCTCTATGTCTGATCTGGATGATGACGCGCTCTTCATAAGTGAGATGTGCCCCTTTGCGATGCTCCGATTTTGTGGTACACTCTAGTTGTTCCATAGCGTGACTCCTTTGGTAGATTGGTCTGTTCAACTCTATTTTACCATAAGGCTTCCGCTATGGAATTTTTCCTGTGCAACTTGATTTTACAACCTACAAAAATTATTTTTCCAGTGCCTTTTGGAGTGCGGCTTTCATCCGTGTGATGCTGTCTGCGCCGGCAATGCGTTCATCACCGATGATAAAGAGCGGCACGGAGCTGACGCCACGCATATAGGCCTCCGTTTCATCCTGCTGCACTTCGTCCAGATAGAGCGTGTCGAACTTGATCACTTTTTCCGCTTCTTCCATATTAAGACCTGCCGACTGTGCCGCACAGCGCAGAACATCGGGTTCGGAGAGGGCGGCATTTTTGCCGAAATAGGCATCCATGAGAACCTCGATAAGACGGTCGGCTTTCTCCGGCTCTTTGCTTTGTGCATACTTGGTCAAACGATGTGCATCCACGGTGTTGACAAACTGGGCATCGACAAAGTTGAAGTTCAGTCCTTCCTGTCTGCCCATGGCAGTAATGCTGTCGATGCGCTTTTCTGCTTCATCTGGCGAGAATCCGTACTTGCGTACGAAGAGGTCGGTCATGTTGCCTACGGATTTTCGCGGTGCATTTGGATCAAGCTGGAACGCTTTCATTTCAAGTTCAATCGGCTCGGTGGTGTCCATCGCGGCAATGGCTTTTTTCATGCGTGTCTCTCCGATGTAGCAGAAGGGACAGGCGTAGTCGGACCAATATGTGATTTTCATGTGGCATCACCTTTCGTTATGTGATGATAGAGTGGGTTCTTCCTGCGGCAGAGATTCTGCCTGTGTCGTGTGTTGATGCAGATAGTCGATGTAGCGGTTTCCCCACACTTCAATGCAATCGAGGACGGGGGTGAACGCGTAACCGATTGGCGTCAGCTCGTATTCGACGCGCGGCGGGACTTCGGGGAAGGCGGTGCGTGTCAGCAGGCCTTCATATTCAAGCGTTTTCAGCTGTGTGGCAAGTGTCGCCTGTGTTGCGCCGACTTCCTTTTGAATTTCGCCAAAGCGCCTTGCACCGGCGGCAAGGGTACGCATGATGAGGATCGCCCATTTCCCTGCGATGAGTTTTTGCGCCGTAGCAAAGGGACAAGAACCGAATTTGTTCATCTGTCGATGGGGGGGCTTTGTCATGGTGATTCCCTTCTGTCTGCATATCGTTCATACGACCTGTTAGAAATAATAGCACAGTTCTTTTGTTAATGCAAGTCGAAAAATTAAAGTTAGTGTTTTTTATGTGTTTCTGATCATATTATTGGGTGGACTGTAGTATAATGAAAATATATAGAAAATCCAACGAAAGTGAGGTAGATACACACGCTCCTTTCCCTGCCCTTTGTAGGCATAGACGTGGAGCGGCAATCCTGCGATGGATTCGGCGAGGATGCGCACACAAGCGTAGACTGCCGTTGTCTGCATCGCAGTGCGCTCGTTGACCGCCTTGCCTGCCGCCGTCTGCTCAAACAAAAAGGACAAACCGCCGAGATGATTCGTAGGCTTGTCCCGCGAACGAAAGAGTTTGCTGAATAGGTTCATAGGATTCTCCTTGCACGATGATAGCTTTTATGCTATCATCAAAGTGTCTTTAAGAGGGAGTAAAATATGTATCGAATTGAGTTCTACGAGAAAAGAACCGGGACATCCGACGTATGGGATTTTCTCGAAGAGTTACGTGAAAAGAGCAAGACAAACAAAGATGCGCGAATTCAATATGATCAGATCATCTTTTACATCGATCTCTTGGCACGCAACGGAACAAAATTGCCGAGCAAGATCACAAAATATCTAGAAGATGACATATGGGAACTTCGCCCCGGAAACAACCGCATCTTTTATTTTTATTACGCAGATGGTCAATATGTTCTGCTGCACCACTTTCGCAAGAAAAGCATGAAGACACCGCCGCGCGAACTTGCCCGTGCAAAAGAAGCACGAAACGATTACCTTCGTCAGCAAAAGGAGCGAGGAAAATGAAAACATGGGATGATTACAAGAATCATGTAAAATCCATTGACGCAGAGAGCCGTCGAAGTATGGAGGAGATTGAAGAAATTGCGGCTATTGTTTCTTCGATGATTGAGCGGCGCACCGCCCTCGGCATCAGTCAGAGAACACTAGCGCAGCGCTGCGGTTTGCCCCAGTCCTCTGTCGCACGCATCGAATCTTTCAAAACGACACCAAAAATCGACACCCTGCTCAAGCTCATGCAGCCGCTTGGATTGAAACTTCAAGTTGCCGCACTGTAAGCCGAACCTCGAATCATAGCAACAAAATTCCTCGCTCATCATAAACAGATGCTGAGGTATCATTCCCGCAACGGATCGCACGGTCGAGTGCCATGATGAGCGCAATCACACCGTCGATCTTCTCGGTGGACTTCTCTTTATCCGCCTTGATGTTCCCCGCAGGGTCGGTGCGAATGAAGATATTGTCTGCCATCCAGCGCATGACGGGATGCCCGCCGTGCGCTATTTTCTTTTCCAAGGTCAGCTTCATCAGCTCCTTGGTCGGCGGACTCATATCCTTGAAACCCTGCCCGAACGGGACAACAGTGAAGCCCATCCCCTCAAGAGTCTGTACCATCTGCACTGCGCACCATCGGTCAAAGGCGATCTCGCGGATGTTGTACTTCTCACCCAGTTTCTCGATGAACGCCTCGATGAATCCATAGTGAACCACATTCCCTTCTGTGGTCATGAGGAATCCCTGCTTCTCCCACACGTCATAGGGAACATGGTCGCGCCGTACACGCAGATCAATATTCTCCTCGGGAATCCAGAAGTACGGAAGCACGGCAAACGGCTCACCCTCCTCGGTTGGTGGGAATACGAGCACAAACGCCGTAATGTCCATCGTCGAGGAAAGATCAAGGCCTCCATAGCAGATGCGTCCCTCTAATTCTTCTGCAGCCACGGGCATGGCACACGCATCCCACTTGTCCATCGGCATCCACCGCACGGACTGCTTCACCGATTGATTCAACCGCAGCTGACGAATGATCGCCCATCATGGGCATTGGGAGAATGACCGGAGCCCGGAGAAAGTGGAAAAAATTTTGCCAAACGAGTTCTGGATAAACGCTATGGAGAAGGAAACTACAAAAAAGGTGCTAAAAGTGAATATAGTCAATTAAAGAAATGGGGGGATCGCGGTGGAAAACGCAAATAAACAACGTGTGGTGTATATGCTCCTACATGTATATGATCTAACTAAATACAATATAGAAGCAAAAATGATTGGTATATATAGTAGCCGCACCAATGCAAAAAATGAAGCAAAAAAATATATGTCACTCGAAGGATTTCGAGATTATCCATATTCCTGTTTTTGTGTGATTGAATATGAACTGGATACCTATCACTGGCAAGAGGGCTTTATCAGCCGGATGACTCCACAAAATATATCCTGTGATATCCCACTATGGGCGAGTGAAGAGCACATACAAAAGGGAGAACGTCCAAGGGCATTTCTTAGGAGACTCTTAAACAAATATGAAAAATCTGAAAAACCAAAGAGTAGATTGTTCAGTGAAGAATTTGGGGCTTTAATACGATATGCTAGGATTGTTTTTGAGGCAAAGGAGCAATAAACATGAAATACACTTACCTATTAGAGCATTCATATGAAGATGAACGTGGCTTTGATATCTACAAAACACTTGGTATCTTTTCAACAAGGGAGAAAGCTGAAGCCGCACAGGATATGTACAGCAAAAAGCCGGGCTTTCGAGATTATCCGATGGATTGTTTTTGCATTGATGAATATCCCATCAATGTTGGACATTGGACAACAGGTTTTATTGACGACGACGATGCAGATTTCGACGAATAAATTATGCGTCCCTTGATAGGTTATTATCGGCGCATCTTGGAGCAAAGGAACCATCGACATCCGTGAGAATCCGACACAGGACATCTCTGCCCTCAGCAGAGATACTGCAAACGCACTCGTCGAGGAACAGAAGGAACTTGTAAACGTATTCCATGAGGAGGCATTCCGTCTCCTGCACGATCTTCCCGACGATGGCAGCGGACGTAAAGTTTTGCTTCATTCCATTGTCGGCGGACTCATCAGCCAGTTCGCAGGAGCGGGCTTTGCTTCGGGTGCAGCAGGTGCCGGTCTCAACGAAGCACTGATTAACAACCTAAAGGGACTTGACCCTACGCTTGCACAGTTAATTAGCGGAGCGATCGGAGCGGCTGCCGCAAAAATAGTCAATGGAGATGCAACAGCAGGAGCAACGGCAGCGGCAAGTGGAACGAAGCATAATTTCTTTGGGGGTGCCGCAACCGGTTCTATAACCCCGCAGATCATGGCAGCATTAACAGGGTATGTGATCGTAGTTTATGCAGGTGTGCAATATATCCAAAATACTGCCACAAACGAGATTGTAGCGCAACTGCAACAGGACGGAAATTGGTTGTTGAATAACGTGGATTCTACTCTTGAGTCTGTTTTTAAAGAGCACAACATACCTTATTCTCAACCACAGACACTAAATGGTCCGCATTACTATATCACACAACCAATAACGGTGAATCCGCCAGATCATGAGCACTTCCCCTTTGATCTCTCTCCCAATATTCTGGATCTTAAATACAAGCCCTATACCAATCCCTTGTTCGACTTTAAGGAGCAATGGAGCAGTCAAGACTTCTCTGTTGGTAACAGATTCTTTTCGAAGGGAGTTGAAAAAGAGAAAGCAGATAAAGCTTATCCCCCTTCTAATGAACATTCATCTACCAATAATCGCAAAGATTTCAAGACAACCGGCAAGCCAAATTCATCGAAAGACCGCGTAGATGAAAAAGGGCGAATCATCACAAGACGTTTTTATGATGGGAGTGGTCGTGCGAAAAAAGATGTAGATTTTACAGATCATGGAAATCCCAAAGCCCATCCCAAAGTTCCTCATGAACATACATGGGAATGGGATAAGAATAGTAATTCTAGCAGAAAATAGGTGAGAAACTTGAATCATATGAGAAAAATAAATTTCATCATTCCAAATGAGTGGGGGCAATATTTATATCGTATTCTTTCCCCCATAAAGGAGTTGGTTGATGGCATATGGGAAGTTGATGATATAGGGGAAGTCGATGATCTTCAGGCATGGGAAAACATAAACGGTGAAATGGTTGATTTATTTGATTCTAAGTATTTTTCAAACCAAGAATTTTTTTCATTACTCGGGTCACATGTGTATTATATCGTATCGGGTAAATTCAGTTTAAAATCGCCCCACGAAAACAGAAAGGATAATATGAATACACCTTATTTAGAAGTCATTGTAACAGATAGCGTATATATAGATATCTCTTCTGTTGATGACAAGATATTATTCGCCCTATATACGAATGCCGTGAAACAAGGATATGAGAATATTGAGATGGATGGATAATTTCATCATTCTTGAAAATTCATTTTAATCTTTCCTCCCCTGTTATTCCCTATCAAACATATAGCGAAGGGGAACCTTAAGGCAGTTTCTCCCTATTCCACATGAGGTGACTTCACTTGATACAACTCAACCGCCCCTCTTTCCTCCTCATCCCCCTCCTCTCCCTCTTTGCCGTCCCAGCTATCGCTGCCCCTGCACAGCAAGAGCAGCTCGATCAGTCACGGGCGCAGGAGGCGGAGCGGCAGGAGCGTCTCGGTGAGGAGCGTGTGGAGACGATTGTTCCCCCTCCCCCATCTGCTGATCTTCCCGCAGATGTGAGCGTCCGATTCTACATCTCTCAGATCACGATTGAGAACCAAGTGGAGCGATTCCGCTTCCTCGAACGCCTCGCTCGCCCCTATGTGGATAAGGAGCTGTCTCTCAGCGACATCAACAAGCTCATCCATGCGATGAATCAGTCTCTTAAACTAAATAAGCTATATTGGTTTTAAAAGGAAGGAGTATGATCATCATGTCAACTGTCCCCACTCAAATAAGAATTGACCGGAACATAAAAGAACAGGTCAGTGCTTTGTTTTCCGAGCGGGGTCTAAATATGTCCGGTGCCGTTAATATGTTTCTCCATCAGTGTGTCCTTCGCGGCAGCATCCCGTTTTCTATCGAAATGCCCCGTTATAAGCAAACTACCTTGATGGCAATGGAAGAAGCAAGAAGAATCTCCCGCGCCCCGAATGTCCCTAGCTATGACAACATGGATGATTTAAAGAAGGCATTGGAAGAATGACCTATCGCATCAAATTCACTACCACTTATAAGAAAAGTTACAAGCGTGCCAAAAAACGCGGCTTGAACCTCAAGCTCCTGGATGATGTTGTCGAGGAATTGAGATAAGGGAACAAGTTGGATGCCAAATACAGTGACCACGAACTCCATGGGAATGGGGCTGGATTTCGCGAATGCCATATTCAACCGAATTGGTTGTTGATATACTTCGTTGAAAACGATATCTTAACCTTGACTCTTGTCAAAACTGGAACCCATGCAGATATATCCGATGAATAAGCTGTTTGGTCTGCCCCCTAGAGAACGGACAGTAAAAAGATCCCTCCTGTTGTAAAATAAAAATTACAACAGGAGGGATTCGTCTTGTCTAGGAAGTATACAAAAATAGGAATGTTGTCAGATGAAATTCTCCACTGCATTGAACGGTGCAATGCAAAACTCCGTCAGCCTATGTTCACGCGCCGTAATCGCTATTGGGAGAATATCGCTGCTCAGACGACAGTTCTCGTCGAGAGAGCTCCGCAGATTTACAGCAGTGTCAGCAGTCCCCGATGCACCTCATCCCCGACACGGGTCTCTGTGATGCGGCAGTCGATGTCATAGAACCGACGAAGGTTCTCCTCGATGAGCAGGCTTTCCGTCGGCCCAAAGAGCTGCTCGCCGCGCCGCATGAGCAGGCTCCTGTCCGAGATCTTGAGTGCATTCTCGGGCGAGTGCGTGTTCATGACAATGGTCATGTTCTGCTCTGTTGACAGCTTCTTCAGCAGGCGCAGGACAATCATCTGGTTATGAAAGTCCAGATGTGCCTCCGGCTCGTCGAGGATCATCAACTTCGGCTCGACCGCGAGTGCGCGGGCGATGTAGACCATCTGCAGCTGTCCGCCGCTTAGCTCGGTCGCGGCACGCTCCGCGAGCGGCAGGACTCCGACCAGATCGAGCAGCTCCGCAACGCGTACACGGTCTGCCGCCGCAGGTGTCCGAAATAGTCCGATGCGCCGCGCACGCCCCATCATAACCATCTCAAAGACAGTGTAGGGGAAAGCGGGCGCATGGCTCTGCGGCACATAGCCGATCACATCGCTGACCGCAGCAGGGTCGGGTCGCTGCCCGTCCACCAGACACTCCCCGCGCGTCCACGGCAGAATGCCGAGCAGACAGCGCAGGAACGTCGTCTTGCCGATGCCATTTCGTCCGAGAATGGTGAGAACCTCACCCGCCGCGAGGGAGAAGGAGAGATCGGAGAACAGCTCATTTCTGCCGTCGTAGGAAAAGGCGGCATTCTTCACCGTAATCATGACCAATCCCCCTGTTTCTCCCGCGTACGCTTCAGCAGGAAGGCAAAGAACGGTGCGCCGAGGAGTGCCGTGAGAATGCCGATTGGCAGCTCTGCCGCAAGGAGACTCCGCGCACAGATATCGACGAGTGCGAGGAAGATCGCCCCCGTAAAGCATGCAACAGGCAAAAGCCGTGCATGATCGACACCGACCATACGGCGGCACATGTGCGGGATGACGAGCCCGACCCATCCGACGATGCCGCAGGCCATCACCGAGAGTGCCGTGAGCACCGTCGCCGCGACGATGGCAATGTTGCGGATGCGCGCAGGATTCACCCCGAGGCTGCGTGCCTCCTCCTCGCCGAGCGAAAGGATGTTGATGCGCCAACGGATCGCAATCAGGAGCACCCCTGCGGCAATCATCGGCAGCCCGATGATCTGGATTTTATCAAAGTCCGCCTTGCCAAGACTGCCCATGAGCCAGTAAGTAATGGCGGGCAGCTTGTCATAGGGATCCGCGACATATTTCACGAGCGAGATGAGCGCGGAGAAGATCGACGAGATGATGATTCCCGAGAGCACGAGCGACATTATCGAGACAGAGCCACGGCTGCGCGAGAAATAGTACGCGAGTCCGACACTTGCCATGCCGCAGACAAAGGCGATGACCGAAGTCCCCGTGCCTGTCCCCCAGAGGAGGATGCCAAGCACGGCACCGAACCCTGCACCGCTCGAGACGCCGAGCACGTCGGGGCTGACAAGCGGATTGCGGAAAATGCCCTGGTAGACAGCCCCCGAGAGCGAAAGCCCCGCGCCAACGAGCATGGCGAGGATCGTCCGCGGCAGGCGCAGCTCCAGAACGACAGTCGATGCCATATCCGTACCCGCATTGCCTCCAGCCGCACGCATGAGAATGTCACAGACAGCCGCCGGCTCGATCGCAAAGCGTCCTGCTGCAAGCGAAAGGAAGAACACAGCGATGAGCAGCACCGTCATGATCGTCCAGAGAGCTGCATTGCTTTGTTTCATCGGGCAGCTCACTCATGCAGAATCATCTTGAGATCGGCATCCGTCAGCGTGTATGAGAAGAATTTTTCATAGAAGCCGCGCAGATCGTCCGTCAGACGGTAGTCATTAAAAACATCCGGATGCAGTTTCTGCGCGATCCACTTGATCATCAGCGGTGTCTCGACACAGGGTGCATCCCAGCGGTACAGACCAATCGGAGCCTTGTAGACACGCCCCTCGCGCACCGCCTTGATATTCTTCCAGTTCTGTCCCTCAAGTTTATCCTCGAAGAGATCGGCCGGCTGAATCGGGTCAAAATTGCTGAGGATGATGACATCGGGATCCCACGCGGCAATCTGCTCCATTGTGACCGGCGTCCACTGCCCCTGCACATCCTTTGCGACGTTCACACCGCCCGCCGTCTCGATCATCATCGTGTTGACGGTTCCGCCCGCCGCAACCTTGAGATCGCGATCGCGCAGGTAGAGCACCTTCGGCTTTGCTTTGCCTTCGAGTGCCGCCTTTTTCGTCTCAAAATACGCCATGATGTCCTGCTGAAAACGCACCAGCTCCTCGGCACGTTCCTCCTTGCCGAACACCTGCCCGATGACGCGGATGCCCTGCTGGACGTCCTCCAATGTACCGTACTTCAGCGCAATCGTGGGAACCTTCAGCTTCTCGAGCTGAGCGATCTCATCCTTCTGATAGTTCCAGACGATGATGGCGCTCGGATTCAGCTTGCCAAGCTCCTCCATGTGGATGGAGAAGTCCTGCCCGACAAAGTCTGTTGCGGCATTCGCCATCCCCGGCGCAAGCACCTTGAGCATGGACTTCTCATACGACGCCTTCGCCGACGGGTGCATGCCCGCAATGCGGTCGGCCGAACCGTCTACCGCAAAGGCAACAGATGCCCACGGAATCGGCACAACGGCGATGCTCTTAACCTCTTCCGGCAAATGCACCTCGCGTCCGGCCGTGTCCGTCACGACCCGCTCCGCCTTGGGCGCGGACGTTTGCTGTGATCCGCATCCTGCGAGCACAGCGCATATAAGCAACAGTCCCGCAAGGAGACCGAATGAAAAACGATGTGTCATCATGTCCTCCTATTTCTGCCTACACTTAAATATCCGCCCGAGATTATCAATTGACGGAAAGGTTATCATAGTCTTTAATCGAATGCAATTGAATAAATTCGAAACAATACTTCAATATTTTCGAATGATTATTGTTTCAGAAGTGCCTGTAATAGCGAAGTGAAGTCCGCGCCAAGTACACCACTTCCCTCTCCTGCAGCATCTCTGCCCGAAAGCAGACCTGACGGCAGCGGAACAATACGCTTCTCCCCCATCACAGGCAGCAGCGCAGGATCGGCAATGACAGCATCTGCCGCATTCCATGCAGACTGCAGGTCTGCAGCCGTACGGAAGACGAGCACGTCGGTATCGGCTGCCTGCCGATAAAGTACTGCTGTCTCCTCTCCCCACGCATAGGCTGCGCTGTGGATATTACAAAACCCATATGAACGAAGCAGATAAGCAATGGCTGCGGCAGCAATCGGATCGGCGATGATGAGGATCTTATCCGCACGCGGATCTCCTGCTGTCTGCTCCACAGATGCCCCCTTTATGGGCAAGCCAAGTACCGAAGCGATCTCAGCCCGCCATGCAGTCTGCCCCGCATCCCCGAGCGGCAGGCTGCGGACAACGGGCACATCGTATTCCCTGCGCAGCCATTCTGCCGCCGACACGCCGGCAGCACACACCAACCAGACCAGCGCGGGACGTTCGGTCAGTGCGTCGCGCCCTGCAGTGCACACGTCGCAGCCGTACGCAGTGAGAAAAGCAGTCGGGGCATCCAGCTGTGCCATATCGCCGAACAGCAGCGGGCTGTACCCGAGGATGAGAACTGTCTGCCCCGCCGCCCGCCATCCATTGGCCGCCTCCTGCACGAGGCGAAGCGATGCTGCTGCAGCACCGCACACGGCATCATGAAAGCCGTCGGTCGGCGATGCACACGCACGGCAGCCCTGCTCCTCCGCAGCCTGCAGAACTGGCGCAGCCTCCATCGCCATGAATGCGGGCACCGGTGAACTGAGGAGATGCACCGTGCGGTACGTTCCCTCTGCTGCGAGCGCACCGATCTCTGCGGCAGCGGTCTCCTCCATGCCAAAGATATAGTCCTCTGCCTGTGGGATGAGCGCATAGACATCGCTGCGCTCCGGCATGAGATCCATGCGTGCAAGCGCATTGCGGCAGCCCGACGGCGTGACAAGGACATGCGCCGCGCCCTCTTCCCGCAGGAAATCCGACACGCCCGCCGTATCGCTCATCGGCGGCGGCAGCTGGGCTGATGCCGTGACCGTCCCCTCCTCCGGCGGCAGCGCGGCGAGAAGTTCCTCTGCAGTCTCGTGCCGGATGCCGTCCGCCTTTGCCAGCGGCCCACGAAAGAAACAGCGCACGATGCAGCCCGTCTCCGCAGAGAGCGTACACTCGATATCTGCAAAATCCGGGCGTGTGAGGATGTCGAGACAGGAGAGATAGATCACGACCACACGTACACCGAGCAGGCGTGCGGCATCGCGCACTGCATCTCGGATCGTTTCCTCCGCCGTTCCAAGCACGTAATCCTCTGCCCGCACAGCGGCATAACGAAACCGCCCGCATGCACCGATCTGCATTGCGCGATGGTAGATGGAGCGAAAACAGATGAGTGCCCCCGCTGCGACAACGACGAGATCACGCCGCGCCCACAGGTGGTCGAGACTCGTATCAAAGTCCCGAATTTCCTCAGCGAGAATTGGCTGCATCGACATCCTCCTCATCGTGAAGCAATTCCTCTCCGCCCTGGTTTCCGCTCTCCTCCCCAAGGATTTCAAGGAAGAGATTCATTGCGGGGCTGTGCCATTTATTCCGATGAACCCCGTAGTATGACGTGACAGTCATCGGATCCGACTGCGCGGCAGCCAACCGACCGAGAGCCATGCGTTCCCGCACCACATGATCCGGCAGCAGTGCAATCCCCATATCGTTCTCAGCCAGATTGATGATGGTCTGCGTGCTTCGCAGCTCAATCATATTCGTAAACGAGATCCCCCGCTGCCGCAGATAGTCATCTGCCAGCTGCCGAATCTCGCCCGGATGCGGCATCGTGATCAGCGGCATCTCGTTGATCTCCATCTCCCGCTCACGAAAGTTCGGACACCATACAGCTGCACCAACCGAGGTGTAGAAATGCACGGGACACTCCTCAAACACCCGAAACGCAAGGTTCTCCTTGTCTCTCTCCTGAATCGTGTATGCAAGACCGACATCGATCTGCCCGTCACGGAGTGCCGCAACAACATCACGGCTCGTGAGCGAACGTAGACGCAGATCAACACGCGGTGCATGCGCATGCAGACGTTTGAGCAGGGGCGGCAGACGGAAGCAGAGCAGCGACTCCGGCGCGCCGACTGTGAGCGTCCCCTGATAGGTGGCAATGCCGTATTGGAAGCTTTTGACCTTCTTCACTGCAGCAAGCACCTCGTCCACATACGGAATCAGTTCCTCGCCCGCCTTTGTCAGGATCATGCGCCGCCCGCTTTTCTCAAAAAGCGGTACGCCCGTCAGCTTTTCCAGCTGCGCAATGTGGAACGTAATCGTCGACGGCGTGTAGCTGAGGAGGCGCGCCGCCTTTGTAAAGCTGCCCGTGCGCACGATTGTCCGGAACGTCGTGAATACCTTTAGTTCCATCCGTATCATTCCTTATCGGCAAGTATGAAATAATCAAAACTGAATGTGTAGAAAGGCCTTTCCTCCTACATTTTAATAAGAAAATTATAACACAAGAGAGGATATGCTGCCGAATGATTCTTTGCAAGGAAAAGAGCTTCCAAATCTCAAACAGTGCAGTCAACATACATAGAAAACAGCCCATCCATACGGGTGGGCTGGTCATTCACAGAAATTCACATCATTCGTGTTAATTTAGAGACGAGCGGTAATTGCAGCCGTCAGACCAAAGATGATGCCTGGCGAATTGGCGATTACAAGCGGCCAGTCGCGATACTCTTTGAAAAATCCGTATCCAACCCACATCGTGCAGTTGATGAATGCGACGAAGGCTGAATCCAGTCCCCCTGATGACCGGACAGATTTCCAAGAATCTGCGGAATATAGGAAACATACATACAGATGGACAGACCGGAGGCAATCACGCCAACAATTTTCATCTTGTTTTTTTCGGCTTTCTCCCCAAGCTGCACAGTCTCCTTTTCCAGATGCTCCGCCTCAGCTTCTGCTTTTTTCAATACTTCTTCCATATGGTGTCCTCCCCCAAAAAGGTCAATAAAACTTCCCCCCCCCACTATTGTACCACAAACATCTCAATTGATATATATTCCCAAGTGTATACCGATCTACTCAATGCTCCCTAGAACAATTCCCCCTCGGCGATACGTCCGAGGAGCTCCTTCGACGGGATGAAGAAGAGCTGCCCCTTTTCGGCGGTCGAATACTCGAGCAGGCGGTCATCCTGCGTAAACATATTGGTAACCATCTGCCGTGTCACATCCCAATGACGCGCGTAGCCGATGAAATAGGTGCCGCGCACCCCCTCGCCGGGATTTGCAAAGACGACGTTCATGCGCACGATCTTGTGCTCTTCGCCGTCGCGGTTGTCCTGCGAGATGACGTTGTGCGCACGCGGATCCTTCTCCTCGTCGGAGAGTTCGAGATCGCTGTATTTCCTACGGCCGACATACTTCTCCTGCACCTCGGTCGGGAGTGCCCTCCATGCGTCGAGGTCGTGAACATACTTCTGTGCGAAGGCATAGGAGCCGTTGATGAACTCCGGATCCTCCGCGCCGATGATCGCCCACTCCTTTGCCTCCTCACCGACGGGATTCTCCGTTCCGTCAATGAAGTCAATGATTGCACGTCCCTCAAGATAGTGAAAGCCGTGTGTCTCATCTACCACGTCCACGACAGGACGAAGGAAGCTCATGATCTGATCGACGACGAGATAGCTTGTTGCCGCCTGACCCGCACGCACATGGAGAAAGAGATCGGCAGGTGTCGCAGGTGCCGTGTGGTGTTCGCCGTTTACCCCCTGGAAATCCTCGAGTTCCTTCGGCTTCTTTGCCGTTGGAAAGAGATATTCCCACGCACGGTTGCTGAACCCAAACGAGAGCTTCACCGTCTCCGGTGCGACGCGGATGTTCATCGAGCGCTGAATCGCCTCCATCCGATCTGCCATATCGGCGATGATCTCCCGCTCCTTCTCAATATCCTCGCGTTTCAGTGAGAGCATAACGAAAATGACGCTCTCACCCGCATCCTTGAACACATCCTGTGCCAGATTTGCATTGACCTCCATAGATCTCCCTCCTATTTCATAATAACTCAAACTTCGCAGATGAATAATCTGCTGCACCCCTTGAAATATCTATCTTCTTGGCAAATAAAATAGAATGAGCAACATCCATTTGCTATAATTTTAAGTGTCAACCAAAAACATCCAATGGAGGCTCATGCTATGAACAGTATAACACAAAACCACCAAGACGAGGAACTGCTTTCTAAGAAAATGCAGGTCTTTTTCCGTCGCTATCAAGTCAGTCGCATCCTCCGTGCGGCAAATGCGTACAAGCTTCGCGGCATCCCTGTCCTCAGCATCTTCCTGCTGGTTTTCCGCATGGTGTTCCAGCAGCGTTCCGTCTACACGCAGATGCATCTCCAGCGCACCGCCATGCCTTTCGGCAAGGATACGTTCTACCGCTTCATGAACTCTTGCCGAATCCACTGGCGCAGGTTCACGACAGAGCTTGCCGCCGCCATCATTCATGCCACGCTCGCTCCCCTGACTCAGGCGGATCGCATCAACGTGCTCATCCTCGACGATTCCATCTACCATCGCGCCCGTTCCAAGAAGGTGGAGCTTCTCGCCCGTCTCTACGACCACGCCAAGAAGGAGTTCTCCTATGGCTTCCGCATGCTCACGCTCTGCTGGTCGGATGGCAATACGCTCCTGCCCGTCAGCCATACGCTGCTCTTACCGAGAATGCGATCTGGGGGAGCTGTTCTACCTATCTGTGGATGAGTTGCCGGATGTGTGCTTCGTGGAAGCCATGCGCCTCCTTTTGCTGCTGTTTGTTGAACGACTCCAAGAGAAGCCTATGCTGGATGAAGGGGAGATCCAGGGGCAGCTGCAAGGCTTCTTGAAAGAGCTGCCTGTACTGTTGTCGCAAAAACTACGAAAATGTGCATAAAGGGAGTATTTTCATTGGCATAAAGTCAGTGTTTTCAAGGTCTGTGGAACGTTTTTGATGTGCGAAGTTTGAGTAAATAAGGCATTTAGGATAGAGCCGCCGCATGCGTTTTACGTGTGCGGCTTTTTTGTGCGGAGTTTTATATCATTTTGAAAAATATTTTTAGAATTGGCAGGAAAATCCGCGGGGGGGGGAATAATATCCACATCTAAAGTATATTGGATTTTGTTCAAGGAGGATTTCTATGAGAAAGCGTGTATGGAGTTTTGCGATTGCACTCTGCGCCGTCCTGTGCGTCGCGCTCGGGGCGAATGCGGGCCTCGCGTCGGCGAAGGGGTTCCCCGTCGTGGTCGCACAGTATACGGTTGCGGGGGAGGGCGGCGATGTCGACATCCACTACAACGTCATCATTCACCAGGAGGAGAGACAGGTTATTCGCGAGGGACTCGTCACCTCTTATTATGTGCCTGCCGAGCTGGAGATCTACCCGCGCGGCGGCAAGAGCTCGGTGATGCAGGGCGTCTACGGATTCGCGCACAGTAATGTCACGGGCGCATGGCGCGGTATGTTTATCGAGAAGAACGAGAAGGGCGTCTATGATTTTGACTTTGACGATGCGCACCTCGTTCCCGTGGAACAGGCGAGCAGGACAGGCGTTTGTTTCAAGACGGGACCAAATCAGACAGCGCGCACCCTCGTCGAGAAGTTCGGCGCGCGCAAGTACAACAGCATCGCCTATGTCGGGAGCGCCGCCTACGTGCTGAACGTGCTCTATGCGCTTGACAAGGGGAATAAAGTTCCTCCGATGGTAGACGAGGGGACGCTGCGGTGAGGATTTTATGATGGAGTGGATGTGGACGCCGGTTTCTATCATAATTACCGCTACTGTTTTATATTTTATTGTACGAGAGAAAAGAGACCGCGCAAAATATTTCGTGCTGTTGGCACTCATGGGAGTTATATTACTCTTTATGTATCTTTGTGCGAAAATAGATATTCTACCTGCTGGAAGCGCTGTTCTATCGTCACTTGCAACCGTATTTTTCTTGCGATATGCGCGTGAAGGAAGATATATACCGCAGAAATTACTGTTAGGAGCGGTAATTATGCTATTTTTATTCTTCTCTCCGGCTGCAAATGAAACTACCGTAGGTTTTATTGCGGCACTTCTGATAGGACTGTTGATAGGGCTTTTAGAGTATTGGTTTTGGGGGGCTTGATAACTGCACAGACTGTAGATGTTACTCTCATTGATAAGGAGCTGAATGAAATGAGAAATCAAACGATGAACTTTTTTAAGGTCTCTATGGCGGCACTGCTGCTCGTCGGCGCGCTGCTGCTCGCGCAGGGAGGCGTTGCCTCCGCCGCGCCGAAACACGGCGCCTACAACATCGTGGACGAGGTGTCGCCGTCCGAATGGAACCGGTCGTTTGACTACGATATATCCACGCAGACAGCGACCCTGTATGACGATAAGGGCGCGGTGCGGCGGCTGGATTTCAGCGACTTTTGGAACAACCGCGTGACCGTGGAGGAGCTGCGTCCGGAGAACAAAGCCTACAGCGGGGTCTATGATAGTTATCTCGTCGGTAAAGGGGAAGGCCCGAAGACAGTGCCGGCATATATTATGCTGCTGCTGGGTGAGTTTTTCGCCCCCATCAACGGGCTCGGCAACTATAGCGTGGAGGATATCAGCGTCACCGCTGATATGCCGGATGGGAAATCGCATACCTTTACCATTCAGAAAGCAAAGTGACAAGGAGCTGAACGAAGATGACGCATCCAATCGCGATGATGAAGACCTGCACGGCGGCGCTGCTGTTTGCCGCCGCACTGCTGCTTGCGCAGGTGGAGCCCGCCTCCGCCGCGCCCTATAACGGGGACATCGGGGAGACGCGCTTTACGAGCTCGCGTCGGGGCGATTTTCAGAGCAGTACCTATATCCTCAAGCGCTACGCGAAACCGAACGGCGGCGGCAGCGGCGGCGGGGTTGTGCTTGTGACGCCCGAGCCCGAACAGGGCACCTATGAAATCGTCGACCCGACGCAGGAGGCAGGCCGATGGAACCGGTCGTTTGACTACGACGAGAAAGCAGGCGTGCTCACCCTCTACGACGATGGGGGTCCCATCGAGCGGTGGACAGTTTTATCATGGAAGGGGTGGGAGCCGGGCGATGTGCGGGTAGAGCAGCTCATCCCCGAGAACAGCGCCTATGACGCGATCTATGAGTGGCAGGAAGACCGCAGCGCCCATGTTGCCTATATCCCGGGTATCGGGGAAAGAACCCTGCCTGAGTATATCTTGAATGTAATAAGGATGTTCAATAGCATAAAGGACACCCTCGACCAAGGAGAAACGTGCATGCTCGACGGTGACGCCAATGGCGAGTTTATCACATTTGTCGTGCGCAAGACAAAAAAGACGGCAAGCGCCCCACAGGCAAGCCCCGCGGTTCCCGCGCGCTACATAATTATCAATGCGAATGACAGCTCTGAATGGGTCGCGTTCAGCTACGATACCGCGACGGGCGTATTTACCATGTATGAACCCGAGTTTGAAAATGGTGAAAAACCATATTCGTACCGTCGGTTCCTCTCGGGTGGCAGATTGGAAGTAAAAGATGCTGGTTATGAGGCTCGCACCGGCATTTGGACGAAGGGCGGTTACGGCTACTATTGGGATGGGTCTGACCACATTGCGCCTTACGTTACCGAAGGCATGGAACTCTTCCTGCAAAAGATACGCTGACGCAGGGGCGCAGCCTGCACCGATGAAAGGCGCAGCAGGGTGTTGACGCAGGGACGGAAACGCTCTATAAATAAGTACAGAAAAGGGACTGCCGGCAGACGGTCAGTGCCCCTATATGTTTTAGGAATTAACCGCCACACGTCAGGGACGAGGGGCGGTTACTTTCTTGTTAAGAGAACTGCTAGAATAACGAAGAGTAACAAACTCAAACTTCGCAGATGAATAATCTGCTGTAACCCTTGAAATATCTATCGTCTTGGCAAATAAAATAGCATGAGCGACATCCATTTGG
>ERZ773069.868-NODE-868-length-18748-cov-8.776708_pt1 | contig 18748 bp, 20 predicted proteins | sample MGYA00580619_ERZ773069 | MGnify/ENA primary metagenome ERZ773069 (study PRJEB29015, sample SAMEA2738007) | human oral metagenome | biome: human oral; feature: human-associated habitat; material: dental | place: China | collected 2108 ...
ATGTCAGAGGTTTTCAATTTTTTTGTATTTAGAAACTATCCACAAAACCGCTTTGAGGGAAGTTGTCCACTGGTGTTTTTCAGCCCGATAAACTGGGAGTTGATGATTTATTTTTACCCAAAATATGGCATAACTGATTGAAACAAAAAATCAATTACAATTGATAATCCTAAAACAACAGCAAATTCTTTTGGCTTTCTATATAAGATAATTATACCTAGTATCCATGTGATCACTTCCATAAGGCTATACATATAAAAACCTTGTGATGGGCTAAGGCTAAAAGCCTGAGCTAATAATATCCCAATAATGATGCTCGAAATGAAAATTGCAATAGGTCCTTTTCCTTTTGCATACCAACATATGTATGCCATAAAAAATGATATAAATGACATTACTGTCCATATCATCATATAAGTTCTTGGCAGGAATCCCAAAACACAATTACTAAACAAATAATAGCCTGACAACATACTTATAAAGAACGTAAATGTATTAATTGAAGCTCTTAAAGGTAATTTCGAATAAACAGAAATTATCGTACCCAACAAAATCCATAATGCCAACCTACCAAAGTAATTACTAATATCAAGTTGTTGAAAAACCATTGGTAAGTAGTTACTAGCTGTACCGTCAATCCACTTCTGAAACACACCAAGTGCAAAGCCAAATAATACAAATCCTGCAGTTGCCAATATCTGTTTTGACGTATCACCCTTTTGTGGCATTCTTATTTTTTCAAGGAATGCTTTCATTCTCTATTCCTCCACAAATTCAAAGTTATCAGAGCCTGATAAACCCTTGACCGCCTCTTATATTTCTATTTCAGATGGCAGCATCCGATCGGACATAGTGCGTTTTTCTTCCCGCTCCCAATCGAGTAAGGGTTCCATCCTCGACCAGTTTTTTAGGGCTGATTCCACTCTCCCAATCGCTTTTATTTTCTCCCAATTATATCAACGTTTTGGGAGAAAACCAATTGCTTTGGGAGACTTTTTACCCGACAAACGAAAAAAGGCACACGATCATCGCCGAGTGCCTTTTCTATCTGTATACCTCTTATACATCCGCATCAGTCTCCAAACCGGATTCGAATTCAACCGTCAGTTTTTCATCATAGACTGGCATCTTCTCAATGGGTCTCCTGACAAGCGTTTTCGAGTATTCGGTAATCGCTTCTGTCTGTTCCTGCAGCAAAAGGGGTAAGAATCATGCATTTTCGTTTACTCAGCCACATAGGTCAAAACATAATGCATCCCTTCAGGCACAGCGAAAGTGACATTCTCTGTATGCATACTTCCCTGAAGACCATCCTGCAGAGCAGTCTGATGGAAATGTGCTAACCCGATTCCAAGATCCAGACGCTTGATCTTGACAATATCTTCTCCTGTGCTGTCCTTATAACTGTTAAAGAAATGAAATTTATTTTCCTCTTTCACGACTGCCCATGGCTGCCCATTGGTAGAGCTTGGTGCAATCCGAAGCATTTCCAGTGCCTTGCGATAGGAACCGGCTTCAGATTCTGTCAGGCTATGGGAAAAGTCACCTTTGAAGAAAATCTTATCCCACGCTTTTCTCTTCTTTGAACCCAGAGCTGAACGGGTAAATTTCTCAATCAGTGATTTCTTATCCGCCGGATAACCTACCGGACAGATGCAGGGAAACAAATCATCCTCTTCCATCTCCATAGCTTTCTCAAAGTCTTTTCTACTGAAAGTAGCAGCCAGCCATACCGTACCCATCCCCCTCTGCGTAGCATAAAGAACCAGGTTTTCAAACTGATAACCTGCTGCTTCCAGAGCATATGGTTCATCCTTAACCGTAATCGCCAGGAAATCCCTTGCCCGCTTGATAGTGCCATAAGTACCTAACTGAATATTATCGGTGCCATTTGATTTTCCGATATGCTGAACCCGTACATTCACGTCAAAGGGATTGGACAAAGTCTGGTAAAAATTCATCAGCCTGTTTCTTTCGTCCTCAGACAATGCTTTATCCTGAAAACTCCTGGTGCTGACACGCCTGCTCATTGCCTCTTCTGCGTCAAAGGGTAATTTTTCTACTGTTTTGAATTCCATTTTTTTTCTCCTTTCGTTTGAGTTGATTCACTGATTTTTCCTTGTCTATCCCGCTTTACTTTTTCTACAGTGTAATGACAGTTTTACCCTTAGAGCGGCCATGTGCCACCTTATCCAAGGCTTCATTGAGTTGCTCAAAGGAATAAATCGTATCGATGGAAGGCTTGATTTGCAGCTGTTCAAACATATCCGCCACCTCCTGCAGCTGCCTGCCGTTGGCTTCCACAAAGATAAAATCATAGGTGACGCCGAATTTCTGCGCCATCTTATCAAATTTCCGTCCAGCCAGCCCAAGGATGCACTGCTTCCACATCGGAAGCCCCATTCTTTTAGCAAAACTGCCATTGGGCATGGCTCTCAGAGAGACCAGTTTCCCGCCTTTTTTCAGGATTGACATCTGTTTTTCTGTCTCGCTTCCGCCCAAGGTATCCAGCACATAATCAATCCCGGAAAGGCTACTTGCGTAATCCTCTGTCTTATAATCGATAAATCGGCTGACACCCAGAGCAATCACCCTGTCTTTATTGTCTGCACTGCCGTTCGTAATCACTGTCAGTCCTTTTGCCTTTGCAATCGGAATTGCCATATCCCCCACGCTGCCAGTACCTCCGGAAATGAAGATGGTTTTCCCGCTTTCGGCGTGCATCAGCTCTAGAGCCTGCATAATGGTCAGAGAGGTCAGAGGTACCGCTGCTGCCTCAACATCCGTAAGATAATCCGGAACTTTTGCCAAAGCCTTCTCATCAACAGAGATGTACTCCGCGAATGCTCCGATGTGGTTCAACGGCAGTCTGGCGAACACCCGATCTCCGGTATGAAACCCCGCAACATCCGCTCCTGTCTTCTCAACAATACCCACAATCTCATTGCCCGCAATCACCGGGAGCCGGTAAGGAACGATCATCCTGACTTCTCCTCTGGAAATCATATTGTCCAGAGGATTGACTCCGGCCGCTGTGACCTTCACCAGGACTTCATTTTTATCCGGTTCCGGTTTCTTAATCTCTGTAAACTGCACTGCGATATTGTTTTTATCATATCTTGTGACCTGTGCTGCTCTCATCGTTTTCTCTCCTCTGTATTTTTTTTCCTGCATTCATTGATCTCATACATATTCTCTATGAGACCCCTAAGCTTTTTCTGATGAAGACTGTTAATCAGACTGTTTTCAGACTCCTCGAAGATTGGCAGCAACGCCTCTCTGATACAGGCGCCGACCGGACATGCTTCATTCGCTGTCTCGTGAATATGAAGCAGTTCCTTATTCGGATAGACAGCCTGATAAACAGTATCAAGCGTTAACTTTTCAGGATCTGCTTTCAGCGTGATGCCTCTCTTTCCCTGCTGACTGTCAAGAATGTCTGCATCCTTTAACATTGTAATGATTTTACGGATATGACTGGCATTGGTACCTACGCTCTTTGCAAGAATTTCAGATGTAACTGTCTTATCTGTCTCCGTAATATAGGCAAGAATATGCAACGCAATTGAAAATTTTGTATCCATATTACTCCTTACTCCCTCCCTTCATGGATGCATTCTATCATGTACTTGTATCAGTTGCAAGTACATTTTGTTTTAAATTACACCGCTGTGCAATAAGCATTCCTATGTCCGGTGATTTTGCTCAAAGGAAAAAAGCACGCAAGTTTTCTTTTAAGGCAGGTATGACCTTATCTCGCCTTGCCCATGTATCATTGATCGCTGTAACAACGGCGGCATGCAGATCTTCCTCCCGTATCGTTCGTGCCGGGCAGTCAATTCCGCTCTTTTTCTTTTCTGCTCTGCTGACGCATCGCCACACCGTTGATTTTTTACCTCTGTTATTCCATTTGATTCTTCGATAGATATCTCCGCAGTGGCCGCACACCACCAGACTCGACAAGGCGTACCACGCACTGTAGATTCGCCGTTTGCCATCCGTCAGGACATTTTCCGAAAACGACTCCGATTCCTGCTGCGCAAGAGCTGCCATAATGGTCATGAGAACCTCCCCATTGAAAGGCTTATTGATACAATCACATGATAGGATTTTCGATGCACCCACTTTACACCCACTTTGCACCCACTTAGTGTGTCCATTTGACGATAGCTCTTGAAGGCAAGATAAAGCGCCACCCGGTGATGGGTGACGCCTTTGAAGAAATGGTTACATTATCTTCTGTGATTCCGATTGGCGATTTTAACCAGTGTCAGCATAACCGGAACCTCTGTAAGCACCCCGACCGTAGTCGCAAGTGCTGCCGGACTGGTTGTCCCGAACAATGCGATGGCAACAGCTACTACCAGCTCAAAAAAGTTTGATGCTCCGACCATTCCGGCATGTGCAGAGATGTCGTGCGGCAGCTTTAGCAGATTACAGGCTCCGTATGCGATAAAGAAAATCAGGAATGTCTGGAGTATCAACGGAACAACGATTAGAACGATGTGTAGTGGATTCGACAGGATCACATCTGCTTGTGATGCGAAGATGATAACAAGCGTCAGCAGCAGCCCGATTGTAGTGGCGTTAAGGAGTCACCACAAAGAGAATAATGCTGATAAAAAGTGTGCTGAACGGTACCGACACATTTGAAACACCAAGCAGGAACTTGACGATGGGCAGAAAAGCAATCAGGATGATCAGATCGTTCGTGGCTGCCTGCACCACCGTATAAGCCGGATTTCCTTTTGTCAGAGTGCTCCAGACAAAGACCATCACCGTACAGGGAGCCGCACCGAGAAGGACAGCTCCAGCCAGATATTCCGTTGCAAGCTCCGGCTCGATAAATGCCTTGAAGATGATGAATAGGAATAGATACGCAATCCCATACATGCTAAACGGCTTAATTAGCCAGTTGACGATCCATGTGACAAAGAGCCCCTTCGGATTTTTACCGACCTGCTTGATGCTTTGAAAGTCCACCTTCATCATCATGGGATAAATCATCACCCCAAATGAAGATGGCAATCGGGATAGAAATTCCGTCAATTTCCAGCTTTCCAAGCGTTTTCGGGACAACAGGAATGAACCGCCCGCCAGAACACCGACCACCATGCACAGGAATACCCCTCCATATCAGAATCCTAACTTGCCGAACAGCTTGATGACCTCCGCAGCTTTCAGAACTTTGCCCATCGATACGACCTGCTCATTCACGACCAATGCAGGCATACTCATTACTCCATAGGCCATGACCTTCTCCATGTCGGTGATGTATTCCACCTCAACCGACAGGCCAAGTTCTTCGACAGCTTTCTTTGCATTCTCATACTGCTCGTGGCAGCTCTTGCAGCCTGCTCCTAAAACCTTGATGCAACGGATGCCATCTACAGCCTCTCCACAGCAGCTGTTTTCGTTGCTCTTTTCAGCAGAATTTCCACCGCAGCAACAAGCCTCCGCTTCGTAAACCTCAGTATTCCCGTTGCAGGCGCAGGTCGGTTCGGTTTTGACTTCCTCTTTTTTCTTTCCAAACAGTGCCATAATGATTTCCTTTCCGGAGCAACGCTCCTATGTTTTATATAAACAGGCCTTGTGCAAGATTAAAGCCATATCCAACAATGATGATTCCCAGCGTGCAGATCACGATGAAGATTCCCAGCAGCTTCGGCTTCACAGCTTTCCGAAGCATAATCATTGACGGGAGGGAAAGCGTGGTAACCGCCATCATAAAAGACAGAACCGTGCCGAGTAGCGCACCCTTTCCAAGCAAGGCTTCTGCTACAGGGATCGTCCCGAAAATATCCGCATACATCGGAACTCCTATCAGTGTTGCGAGAATCACCCCAAACGGATTTTTACTACCAAGCACCGTTTCGATCCAGCTTTCCGGTATCCAGTTATGGATGAGTGCGCCAATGCCCACGCCAAGCAGTATATAGGGAAAAACCTTTTTAAAAGTTTCCATGACCTGATCTTTGGAGAAAATGAGACGGTCTTTCTGTGTCAGGTCAGGAGCTGTGATGTCTACGCTTCCCACCTTCAGCGCATTCTTTACTACATCTTCCAATTCACTCTCCAGATGCAGTTTCTCTATAATCGTTCCCCCAACCACAGCGATGACCAGACCAACGATGACGTAGACGATGGCAATTTTCGCTCCGAAGATGCTCATCAATAATACAAGGCTGCCAAGGTCAACCATCGGAGAAGATATCAGAAATGAAAAAGTTACCCCCAACGGCAATCCCGCACTGGTAAAACCAATAAAGATAGGGATGGATGAGCAGGAACAGAATGGCGTGACCGTTCCCAGAAGAGCCGCCACCGTATTCGCTCCGATGCCGTGGAATCTGCCCATGATTTTCTTGCTTCTCTCCGGCGGGAAATAGCTCTGGATATAGCTGATGATAAAGATCAGCACGCAAAGCAGAACAGTGATCTTTATCACATCATAGAGGAAGAACTGTATGCTGCCGCCAATGCGAGCAGTCGTATCCAGACCCAGTGATGTAAGTAGGCTGTGTATCAACGACTCAAGCCACTTCATTCTCAGTATCTGATTTTGAATGAAATCTCCTATGCCCATAAGTTTTACATCTCCTTTAGTTTGATATATTCAAAAGTATCGAAGTGTTATGCCTTTATATAGGCAATCCCGAAGGACTGCCTATTAAGTCTTACTTCTTGTAGCCGCAGCTGATTTCCGGATTATTCTCACAGTCGCACCGCGCATAAGCTGCGATCATCTCCCGGAAGGACTGCACACCCTCCGCGGAAATTGAGTAATGCATCCATTTGCCTTCTTTGTAGTAGTCCACAAGTCCGCTGTCCGCAAGTATCTTCATATGATGGGAAAGCGTGGACTGCGTGATATTAAGCTCCTCCAATAGGTCACAGCCGCATTTCTCTCCATGCCGGAGTGCTATCATAATAGCCAGACGGTTTTCATCCGTCAGCGCTTTTATCCTTTTGACATCTTCTCTGTAGCCCATGACTCCACCTCCCAAGAGATGTTCTAAGTGTGTCATATACATTCACGCTTGTCAATATATAAATGTGTATTCATGGGAAATTTACAAAAGGGATGATTGTAAGATGAACTAGGATATATCGCCACCTGACACGCGAAAAGCGCGCACAGATTGAAGTACTGCTGCAATGAAAGCTCCAAAAAGTCGCATTGCGCGCGAAGTCGGGATTGCAAGGGTTAGGACGGAATCCGGAGCCATACACGCGCTACTTTGGAGATTCGGGACAGCGTGTCTACGAACATCGAAGACGAAATAGTCATTGCCCCATAAAGCTGCCGAAAGCCAAGAAATTCGTGTCTTTTGCGGTAAAGCAGATACTGACAAAGCATCCGGCACCTGATACGATTTGCGGTCTTGCCGGAGAAAAGGGCTGTTTCATTGAGCGTGGATTGTTAAAGGCTCGAAATATCGGTCTCACGCTAAAGGTCAGACGTAAACAACACCGTAAGGGACATCCGCAGCAGTAGTTAATCAGCGGGAAGAATTTGGGCATTGGGAGATTGATACCGTGGTCGGTCGAAGGAAATCGCGATCCGTTTTGTTGACGATACCCGGTAGAAGCACGCAGGCGGTTGAGCAGGGGGGTAAAGCCCTTCGCGAGTTGTATGGAGAACGTTTCAGCCAAGTTTTTCGCTCCATCACAATTCCCACAATCCCCATATACTATGCTCATCCATACTCCGCCTACGAACGCGGACTAAACGAAAAGCAGAACTCATTGATTCGCCGGTTCTTGCCAGGACTGGATCAATCAGCTCCCCCGAAAATCCTTTCACTACAGTTCGCCGGAGGAACTATTTCAGACTGTCCTACTTGATCTTGCAATCTAGCAACAAATTTCTAACCTATGCTGCCCCGGCAATCCATAATACTATGCTGGACTACATTCACAGGCATAATTCTACCTTTAAAGCCAAGAATCTGGACTGTATCATCCGTCTGGATGAGGTCAAAGGGGACGAAAACAAGGGACAGCATGAGTTTATAGCTGATTCTAGAGCAAAGAACCCAGAGCAGATTTATATTGCCAAGGAAACTCATGAAGAAATCCATACGGCTCTGCAAATGATTGGTGAGCGAGAAAAAGCCTATCTCTGGTATCGCTTTGGCTTTAAGGACGATGTACTCCATCCTCTGAATGAAACAGCGAAACACTTCCACCTGTCAGAAAGCAGAGCGAAATCCACGGAAAAGCTGGCTCTGGATAATTTCTGGTTGGAACTACCATGGTGGTATTAAAAAATAACCTGTTCACGCTGTTGCTGCTGGGTTGACGAGTATACAGTAAATATATCATGGCGAAAAAAACTTTATGTGTGCGCCACCATGTTGTCGTGCCAATATGATACAATTCTTAAAAACGAATCGCAGGTGATAGTTTATGAAAGAAATCCTTGCTCCAAATGGTGAATACATATCTACTCCGAATCACAGAGTAACAACCTTTGGATTGACCTATGAACAAAATGCAATGGTCAAAAGTGCATTTCCAACAAACGGATATGTGCTGCTTGATACAGATGCCCCGACAGATTTAATTGCCATTTACGCAACTTCCCAAATTATCAATGCGGCAGCGTTGGACAACAATGGGTTGGAATTGATTTTCGAGTATCATGCAGAGGTAATCGACAATATGGGCGAAACGATTTTCTGGCTTGGCTCTCCCAAACCTCCGCAGACATTACGCAAAAAATTCCGATGCTATGAAAGTTTTGATGAGATGGCTGTCAATTTTAAATACCATCTTTTGACTGCTCACAGTAAAGCTAAAAAAGCAAGCGATTTTAGCAGAAGATTGGCAGATAGTTTGCTTATTCTTTCCCTTGTTCGTCTGCATCCGGGTATTCGAACACAAGAGCTTGCTGATAAAACAGAACTTTCTATGCGTACTGTGCAGCGATACATTGCAACCTTACAGGCTTCCGGTGAGTGGATAGAGTACAATACAACGAAAAAAGGTTGGCAGCTACAAAATGGAGTCTCAATTCTTTTTGGTGACCACTTGAAATAGTTGTCGAATAAAGGAGTAATATTTCCCACTTGTGCGTTTATAGCATAAAATAATCAACGGTTTAAACATTTAAGCTTGAAAGGACGCCTACAATGGAATACATAGCAAGAGTAAATCTAAAAACAGACTGTCACAATAGAAAGGAACTAATTGATTTTTGCCTTCAAAATCAAGAACAGTATCTGGCTATTGGGTGGAGTTACGTCTATTCTCCAGATGAAAATAAAATACTGTCTTATCAGGATTATTATTATGCCGTTAAAAGAGCTGTTAAAATTAGAAATAAGAGAATAAATCCTGTACACAATATTTTGGGGAATACCAAAGAAGATGATTTGTTTTGGACAAGAGACTTGGAAGGCAATTATTGGATATGTAGAGCTACCGGATGTGCTTTGCCATATTTTGATAAAGATATGGATATAGGTGCAGTTGTGCCTATAGAAGCGTATAAAGTCGGAATGGAAGTACCAGGACAAATTAAAGCATCTTTTAACAGACCACGAGGCGGAACAGCAGAAAAAATCAGAGACGATGGAATTGTGGAATATTCGAAATATGTTTTTAATTTAAAATCAGGCAAATCGCAGTATGATTATGTAACAACCAAAAGTGATTTTTTAAGCAACTTGCCTGACTTTGAATTGGAAGAGTTGGTAATTTCTTATCTTCAAATTAAAGAGAACTATTATCTTTTGTCCAACTCTATAGCTAATAAGTCTACAACTGTAAAAATCGAATGCGAACTGATCTCTCGTGATATATCAGCTCCCCGAAAAGCAGTTGTTCAAGTGAAAGGAGGTCATAGTAAAGTAGTTGATGCATTAGACTACATGGATTATGTAAGTCATAATTATTTAGTTTATTTGTTTGCACCGACCATAGTCAACATAGACAAAACAAAAAAAGTAATTGAAATTACAAAAGATGATTTAAATTCGTTTTATAAAGAATACAAATCTATACTGCCGGAATCTATTGTTAGATGGGAAAATTTGTTTGTCTAATTTCTCAAGAGAACAGGAGGCGAATATTCAAAATGAAAATTGACTTTGGACAAATGTATGGCAGTTATGACAAAGACCAAATATTGTCGGCGCTTCGGAAAGATGTATTATCGGCGCTTAACTCTATGTACGGCAACCAGCTCGATGCAGCTGTTCAGAAACGTTTTGTGCAGGAATGGCTTGCCATGGAACAGAGCGATACTGTTCTTGATGTAGCTGCGCTTTATGAAATGACTATTTGGTTGAAGGCAAACAGTATTCCCTATTGGATGCGTGGCTGTTCCGGATCCAGCCTAATCCTTTACCTTTTGGGTATTACTTGCGGAAATCCGCTGCCGCCCCATTACCGTTGTCCGAAATGCCATCAAATCCGATGGGATACAGGGCATTTAGACGGGTTTGATTTATCGCAGGACAAATTATGTGAACAAGATGGAACACCACTTATTCCTGATGGGCATAATATTCCGTGGCAGACACTGTGGGGATACGGTGAAAGCATTCCTGTTTTTGATATTGATTTGTCTGCATACTTGTATGATGATTTTGCAATGGCATTAGAAACACACTGGCTCAACCAATATAGATCTGCTGCTGACTATGATATTACAAATGATACGAATAGAATAAGCAAGCATTTTTTCAATATAAGGTTCATGTTTGTTTTGGATGATGTAGTAATTCACAAATTATTCCATACAAAGGTTGTAAATGCATCTTGCGTTCAAATGGCGTTAAGCGCATGGCAAACGCTTTTGAATTACACAAAGCAGTATGACGATGAAATGATGCCGCCGCCGGAATCTTTCGCTGATCTAATTTCATTTCTGGGAATTACTTGTTCTACAGGAACATGGGATGAAGCAACATATTCCATGAGCACCCACCTTGGATATGAATTGTATGATATGATTGCTTTTCGGGATGATATATACCAATATCTGTTGGCTCATGGATTTTTGGAAAAAGATGCTTGGCGAGGTATGGAACGAGTCCGCAAGGGTTTGGAACTGCCAGTTATTACGGAAGAAATGAGAATTTCTCGTGATAAATGGGTGTTAAATCGCTGCGATAGGATTGCATATCTATTTTCCAAAGCCCATGTAGTCGAGTATATTTTATTTCGATTGAAAGCAATGATTTTGCCAGAGTCAGAATATAGATTATCTACGGGATATGAAGAACTGGACAGAATCCTGGCGGGCATTGATCGGTCAGATGTAATCTTATTAGGCGCAAGACCTGGCGTTGGGAAAACAAGACTTGCAATGGATATAGCAGGGCACATTTCAGCTACTGAGAACAAAAACGTGGTAATATTCACGCCTGCCGACAGAGCAAACCTATGGAGAGGACAGCCCCATTTATCTGTATATGCAGAAGATTCTTTGAATATAAAAGCAATCCGCAATATAATTTCTACTGACAAGGTGGATTTTATTGTGATTGACCGTCTCCAAGCACTGAAAGAATTACGCACCAGAAACGCACAAATCGTTAAAACGGTCATGCGAGAGATTAAAAAATTGGCAAAGGAAACCAATATCCCGATTCTGCTACTTTCGCATCTTTCAAGAAAAGTTGACCGTAGAAAAGGGCGTTTTCCTCTGGTGGAGGATATTCCCTGGCATGAAAGTGTCATTTCCTATGTGGATATGGTTTGTTTGCTTTATCGTGAAGCGTATTACGATGCCAACGCTGATAAATCTGAGGCATGGTGCTTTGTAAAGAAAAACGTTCACGGTTGGCTGGGTGAAGTATTACTTAAAATAAACTGGGAAATAGAAGTTGTTCCCCAAAATCCTGAGCTGAACTATAAATTTGTTTCTGCTCTATTCCAATCTTTACCGAGTTTGTTTTACAATTCGGTGTTTATTTGCACGAAGTCAGCGCAGATAGACGATTTTGTTTCGGAACTTTGTGATAGATGTGTAGTACAAGAGGTTGATTTTCGAGAATTGAGTGAGGACATCTTAAATGCTTGCGACTGCCTCGTTATTAAAGGCTTTGAAGAAATCGAAGGGATACATGAGGCACAAGAAAGTTTGATTTCCATCATCAATAAAGCACTGAAACTGAAAACACAAATTATCCTGATTTCTCAAAAAGAATATTGGAAAATGGCGATAGACGGAAGATTGCGCTCCCGAATATCTTGGGGAATACATGCCTCCTTATAAGCCATATGAAAACGATGCCGCTCGCAGAAGTTGAACACTCCCACGGGCGGCGGTGCTTTCAGCAATTCAGCGGTTTGTACGCTGTCACGGCTTTCAGGTACTGGTACCGCCAAGATCTGGGGAGTTCTTTTGATGTCGTTACGAATGAGCAAATACGAGAGATCCAGGACTGCATCAATCAGCTCCCCCGAAAATCCTTTCACTACAGTTCGCCGGAGGAATAATTTCAGACTGTCCTACTTGATCTTGCAATCTAGCTTGAGTTTCTAAAACACGGCTCCCGCCACCGATGATGGCAGTGTGGGAGCCGTGGTCTGTTTTCTTTAGTTCTTTTTCTTCGGTGCAGGTAGCTCCAAATATATCGCTTCAAGCAGTTTTGTTAGGAACTCCTTATTGTCAACGTCATCAACGAGTAGCATTTCCTTTGCACCGTCATACGGCAGTTCCATGTCTGCATTCGGCATCATAGCCACAGCGGACTTCGTAGGCTTAACGAGAAATCGGTCATCATAAATGCCGCCGACAATCTTGCCGCGATAATAGATGATGAATTCGCCCATCATCGTCCGGTAAGATACATCGTTCAGTTCAGACAACTGCTCTAATATGAAATCCAAGTATTCTTTGCTTGATGCCATATAAGAATTCCTCCAACATCTATATCGGACACTCAACTCCCCAACATCTAAATCGGCAACTCAACTCTCACACTTTTTGAGCCGGATTGCCCTTGGATAAGTTACCGCAGAGCGATTACCGCCTCCGCCTGTTCGAATCCACCTAAAGCCGAAAAGTGCCTGAAACCAGGGGATTTCAAGCTTATTCCACTTCGACCTTTAACATCAATACTACCGTCTCCACATGGCACGATTGCTCCAGATGGATGTCAAATATCCGCAAAGTCCTCGAACAATCGTCCTGTTCATTCGCGGGAATTGGTCAATCGCTTTTTTGACCGCAAACTCGCCATTTTCTCAACTGAGCTCGTTCTCGGAAACAGGTCGATGTACCTATCCCTACTATATAGTGCAGACGCACAGATTTCCCAATCGTCTCAAGACTTCGCTCTGAGGGAATAAGTCGAGAAAGTCGTCAATTTCCATCGTCTCAACATACCTTTTGGTTAAGTCAAAACTGTACATTGAATATCCGATTGCGCCTTTTCAATGTCCGGTTTTTCAGTTCAATGTTCAGTTTTTGACTTCAATGTTCACTTTTTTATATCTTTGGTTCTTACTATTTGGCTTATCAGGTATCGTCATTTCAATCTTCCCTGCCTCAAGCAAAGGAACAAGATATCTCTCTCTGAAATTCTTGCTGTCAGTAAGGCCAATGTAGTCCATCATCTCGCGCTTACTATGCGGCATACTGCAAAACTCAGTTAATTCCACCAACCTTTGCTCCAAGTCTTGAGGGGCAACTTGATGGGTATCTTGGGGGGCAACTTGGTGGGTATCTTGGGTAGTCGGTCCGACTGTAGTAGTTGCCGCCTCGGAAAGGGGAATCACTGTCGTAAAAACATCTGCTTCCGTGAAAATCGGCTCTCCGCCGGAATACAGCTTCGTGTACTTATAGCTATTGCGCATGCCGCTTCCCAACTCGTCAGCAAGTCCGATCTCGCGGAATACTTTTGCTATCGGCGGATTCTTTGCAAATGGCTTGAATGTTTTCAGGTTCAGGTTTCCATGCCCGTGCGCAAGGTTGGCATTTTCTGTTGTGATCTTATCCCGTTCAATGACAAGCTTCGGCACATATCCGCTGGAAAAATCACGGTGCATGAGCAAGTTGGAAATAATCTCACGCAGGATTTTATCTCTGGCGCTTACCCTCTGAATGCCATCCAACGTGAATACGTCGTTTAAATGCTTCTTTCCAAATTCCATCAAACGATCGTAACTTTCAATCAGGTTCGTGATCACTACATCTCTGTCATCGTATCGGTCAACATTGAATACTCTGAAAATAGCATCTGTCTTGTGCTGCGGCAAAACAGACATAATACGGTTATCCGTCCCGAAAAGCAGAATTGCCGCAAGCGTGATGCCCTCTTTGTTCGTTTCCGGATCTTCAAGTATGAGACCGCAGCTTCTAAGCATCTCCTCATCCGTCATGTCAACCCACGGATGGTGCTCAGTATTCACTCTCGTCATTCTCCTTGCCCGATCCATCAGATCATGTCGAAGGCTTGAAACCGGAATAGCAGGGTAGACTTTATTCACAAAATAGGTGCTTTGCTTACGGGCATAAAGATTGAAAACCATGTCCGCATTATCTGTAATATCGATGTCAGACTCATTATTGCGATCAAATATTCTGCCTGCATTGCGGTAAACAGTTTTTCCAACCGGAACATAGACGTACAGAACAGTACGTCCATCAATCTCATATTCATCCATAGTCAGATAGAGTGGCGGATACATTTTGCTATCATTATTGATCGTCGTAACAAAATTTTTCCTCATCTGCTCGACGCAGTCTTTATCGACACCGAGAATCGTCCCGTTATCCTTCACACCAAAGAAAATATGACCGCCATCCCGATTAGAAAAGGAACAAACGGTATCATAGACATCCTTCGTAATATCCCTTGTGGACTTTTTAAATTCGACCGTTAGTCCTTCGCCTTGACAAATCAAATGCATCAAATTTTCAGGAAGCATCATAAAACTCACCCCCTTCAATTTTATTATATGCGTTCATTGAGAAGCCTACGCTTCCGCAGGTCTCATCTAACAAGACGCTGTCTTTGATACGGCGGCTTCTGTAGTTATCCCTGCCCAAAGTGCCGTGAAAGCCCATGTTTACGGCATTTCTGCTATATGCTCTTGTGCCCGGCAGTCGTCCTGTCAGGCTTTGTGATCTGTATTCTGTTGCTATGCCCATCCGAAAACCGAGCCTCCTTTCCGCCACACACACGGGATAATTAAAAGGTGGGAGATAATTAAAAGTGTTATAGCTCATCATACTTCGCAGAGCTGCCTTTTGCTTTCTCCACGGGATACTTGGCTTCATTCTTAGTCATCTTGCTCATCACGATCTCGTCCACATCCAGCCCCAGCTTATCCAGCATGTTCTGGCAGTAAACGATGACATCAGCCAGTTCTTCCTTCACGTGCTCAAGGTCATATTCTGTGTCGCTCCACTGGAAGCACTCCAGAAGCTCGTTGGCTTCAATGGAGATGGACTTGGCAAGGTTGGCTGGTGTGTGGAACTGATCCCAGTCCCTGTCATCTGTGAATTTTCTTATTCTTTCTATGGTTTCCTGTTTCATGCTCATTATTTCTCCGTCTCACGATATGGATACGTCTTGTACAAATCCTTAAAACTATTATTCATATTCGTAAGCTCATCTAATGTCATTCCCTGAGAAATATATACATCTTTCCAAAGTCCATCAGATGTGTCATACACAAACCGTATTTGAACTGCGTAGACTTCTCCAACCTGCGTTATGGCAAATGTTAAATACGGTTCCATGAATGTCATGAGCAAGCCCGTTTCCTTGCCGACAAGCACATCATCTATTGACTCCGTCAAATCCTGAAGTTCAAAACTCAGAAGGCATGTATCCTTTTCGCTGAATGTCAGCTGATCGTCCGAATAATCAATTTGGACTACAAGCCAGTTGGCATCATAGGCATCGTCCTTCTTGTCTTTTTCAGGAAATTCATATCCGAGAACATGAAATTCCAGATGCTTATTCTCTTCTGTAAACTTAACGCTCATTCTTTATCTTCACCTTTTATGACAGGATATATCCTACCTTATTTAATACGATTAGACCACTCTCTTTGCAATCTTTAATAATGTCAGCCCATTGCCCTGTTCGTATCCTACTTGTAGCAAGTTTTGTGTTCATCTTGAATTTCTCCCCGAGATAGTGTGTAAAGTGGGAAAAGTTTGTATAGTGGAAAAACTGCGTTCAACTTTTCACGATTATCTCAATTTTTGTGGAGAGAAAAAAGATGACGGGTTATTGACCATTTACGCTTTACCTGCTAGATTTCATAATATCTATAGCAAACTTTCCACTTACTGCAGCAATAGGAAGTCCTCCACTAGTTTGAATCCATTGACTTGCAAGGTATAAATTATTTAAACCTTTAATAGTGCTCTTAACATACTTGTTTTTATATCCTTTCTGTGGATTAAAACTCATGTAACCCCCTTTATATGCATTACACCAAGTTGTAAATGTAACTGGAGAATATGTTCCAAGTACGATTAGTTTCCCTTCAAGCTGTGGATACTTTTTTTCAATTCTTAATCTCAAGTCATCTGCAAGACGCTGTTTTTCTTGATTGTATAAGCTAATATTATTTTTTAGTCCAAACCAATAGGCATAATTTTCATCATTTTGTAAAATATTACATTGAATGACTCTCTTTCCCATTGGAAATAGTGTCTCATCATAATCAAAAACTCGCATTCCACAAAAATTGTGTGTTTCCCCTGCAACATCATATTCATCACAAGGGAAAATAATGCTTCCTTTAGGTAATTTCAAATCCTCCTCAGTAGCTATTCCAAATGCAACCTGATAACATGTATTAGAAACATAGCCCTGTGGATTATCATACATATACCCAAGATTTTTATCTAAATATTTTTCATCAATTAAGTCATAGAAAAGATAATGTGGGTCTGCACACCAAATATAGTTATCTGATTTGATTACCTCTCCATTGTTGCCCAGAATACTAACAACTTGACTATCTACAATATTTATTTTTTCAATATTAATACCTAGATGCAACTTCCCACCTAAGGATTCAAATTTAGCAAGCATTCTACCAACCAATCCAACAGAACCTCCTTCTGGTATAGCTGCTGTGTTGCTTGTAAAAAAAGCATATGATGCAACAAAGGAAAGAGCGTTAGAATTGATATTAAAGTAATTTTTAAACATTGCTCTAATGTAATGATTTTTAAAGCGATTGACAAACTCCTCCATCGACTGCTTTCCATATTCCTTAATTGCTTTACTTGCATCTTTCATGCTCATTCCTAGTTTTATAAATTGCAAAGGATTCATATGAGCAATCGAATAATCGCATGGTGGCTTTACACACTCTAAGGTTTTGGCACAGTCAAAAAACAAATTTAATTCTTTGTAATCTTCTGGAGCAAGTTCTAAAAACTCTTTTCTTGCTTTCTCTAAATCTCTCCACAAATATAGTGTTATCCCATCCATATTCATACAATAAAAATATGGCTCACGATAGATCTTCAAACCATCAGAAATAACTCCTAGATTTTCCCACATTTTATATAGTTGTTCATCCTTATTGCATCCAACAAGAAAATGTATACAATTATCTATATGATATCCTCGCCTGTTCCACCCTGTACACTCACCTCCAGGCACTTTGTTTTTTTCATATATTTCTACTGAATATCCAGCCTGCAATGCATATATTCCAGCACTCAACCCCGAAACACCTGCTCCAATAATTACTACTTTTTTACCCATACTGTCTCAACTTCTCCTTCTTCCACAAAAAATGAAATTTCTACACTGCTTAAATTAATGATTTTCACCATTTCGCTTTTTGTCTATGTTCCATGCTTTCGGTAGACTATTTCACGCTACTCTCTGATTGTAGGAAATCTTTACAAGAGAGGTTACATCTACTACACTACTTCGTTGCTCGTACAAGCAGTGTTACGCATTCTCCGGTTTGCTATCTCCAATCACCACTTTGCCTTGCCCCCAGCTCTTGGACATCTGTCGCATGGGTAGTACCATCTTTTAGTTTTCGTCAATATCTGACTTGACTAAAAGGGTAACGGCCTCGCAATGCATGGTTCTCGGAAAGTTGTCGACCGGGCGCACACGCATTAGCTCGTAGCCGTTGGCGCGGAGGTATTTTATGTCCCGTGCGAGGGTCGCGGGGTTGCAGCTCACATAGACAATGCGCTCCGGAGATAGTTCCGCCATGGTACGGAGGGCGGTCTCATCGCAGCCCTTCCGCGGCGGGTCCACGGTAATCACATCAATCCGGGTGTCCGGATTTGCCTTCTGCCAAGCAGGCAGCACTTCCTCGGCGGCGCCGGTAAAGAATTCCGCGTTTGCAATGCCGTTTCGCTTGGCATTTTCTTTTGCGTCCCGGATGGCGGCAGGCACAATTTCCACGCCGTATACCTTCTTTGCCTGCCGCGCCAAAAAGAGGGAGATGGTCCCGATACCGCAGTATAAATCCCAGACGGTCTCGCTTCCGCTAAGCGCCGCAAATTCGAGCGCTGCGCCGTACATGGCCTCGGTCTGAACGGGATTCACCTGATAGAAGGAGTGCGGGGAAATGCGGAAGCGAATATCGCCTATACTGTCCTCGATATAGCCCTTGCCGTAAAGGGTGCGCACCGTATCGCCGAGTATCACATTGTCCCGGCGGGTGTTGGTATTGAGAACCAGAGTCTCAAGTTTAGCATCCTTGCTATCCGCTGCCTGAAGGTCTTTCAGCAGCGCCTCCCAATGCGGCAGTTCCTTGCCGTTTACAATGAGACAGAGCATAT
>ERZ773069.874-NODE-874-length-18710-cov-7.345377_pt1 | contig 18710 bp, 17 predicted proteins | sample MGYA00580619_ERZ773069 | MGnify/ENA primary metagenome ERZ773069 (study PRJEB29015, sample SAMEA2738007) | human oral metagenome | biome: human oral; feature: human-associated habitat; material: dental | place: China | collected 2108 ...
ACGTGCATTTTTCTCATATTTTTCCTTTTCCCAATGCTGACTTACTTTCATTTTACTCAATTCCTTTCAGTTTTTAAACTAGTAATTTTCTTTAGTAATACCTGAAATTATCCTTAATTTTTGAAAGAAACTTCAATTACATTTTTTCTCCTCTGCTCATTGCAGTAACTCCTGTTTTTGCCATTTCCAATATTCCATAATTTTTCATTATTTCCACAAATCCCCTCAGTTTCTGCACATCTCCTGTAAGTTCTATTATTAGGGAAGTTGGAGATACGTCAAGTACCTTTCCTCTATAGATATCAGCTATCTGAACAATCTGTGCCCTTGTTTCATTGTCAGATTTCACCTTTATAAGCATAAGTTCCCTTCTTATTACACCTTCTGATGGAAATACTTTTACTTTTACTACATCAACTATTTTATACACCTGTTTCTGTATCTGGTCAAGTGATTTTGAATCTCCGTCTACAGTAAGTGTCAATCTTGCATATCCAGGTTTATTTGTAACTCCTGCTGTCATTTTATTTACAAAGTATCCTCTTCTGTTAAATAATGACATTATTCTGGCAACTATTCCGTTAGTATTTTTTGCAATTATAAGAATTTCGTGTTCCTTATTCATTTTCAAGCACCCCTCTCTTACCTACCATCTGAGCTACACTTGTTCCTGCCGGTATCATTGGATATACATTTTCTTCCTTTTCAACTATGCAGTTTATTAATACTCCCTCATCACTTTCTATAAGCTCTTTAAGGTTATTTTTCAAATCTTCCTTTGTTCTCAATGTTACTGACTTAATTCCGTACGCTTCACCGATTTTTATAAAATCAGGATTATAGTCAAGATTAACAAATGAATATCTCTTGTCATTGAATATTTCCTGCCACTGTCTTACCATTCCAAGGAATGAGTTATTTATAAGCAATACTTTTACCGGAAGATTATACTGTTTTATCATCATAAGTTCCTGGAATGTCATCTGGAATCCTCCATCACCCACAACAAGCACTACTTTTGTATCAGGCTTTGCCACCTGGGCACCTATTGCCGCAGGAAGTCCAAATCCCATAGTTCCTGCTCCTCCTGATGTCACAATTGTATCAGGATTTGTATAAGTCATGTACTGTGCTGTCCACATCTGATGCTGTCCAACATCTGTTACAACTATTCCATCTCCCTTAAGGATATTATTCAGTTCTGAAAGAACTTCCTGAGGAATAAGCTTGTCATCAGCCACTTTTCTATAAACAAGAGGATATTCCTTTTTCCAGCCTTTTACTTTTTCCAGCCATTCATCATGTTTTAACTGTGTCAGTTCCTTATTCAGTTCAGTTAAAACATTTTTCAGATCTCCTACTATTGGTACATCTACCTTTTTATTTTTTTCTATTTCAGCAGGATCAATGTCTATATGCAGTATTTTTGCTTTTGGACAGAATTTGTCAGGATTTCCTGTAATCCTGTCATCAAATCTTATCCCTGCCGCAATTATAAGATCTGCTTCATCTGTTGCATAGTTTGCATAAACTGTTCCATGCATTCCAAGCATTCCTAATGACAGTTCATGATTTCCTGGAAATCCTCCAAGTCCAAGTAATGTCATTGTTACAGGAGTATCTATCTTTTCAGCAAATTCCTTCAGGCATCCTGATGCCTTTGATTTTAAAATCCCTGCTCCTGCTATAATTAAAGGCTTTTTAGATTCCTTTATTAATCTTACAGCCCTTTTTATCTGACCTGGATGTCCCTTATATGTAGGATCATACCCTTCCAGCCTAAATTCTTTTTCATATAATTTTTCAAAGTCCTGATATGTTATTTTCTGTAATTGAACATCTCTAGGAATATCAACGAGAACTGGCCCCGGTCTACCTGTTGAAGCAATATAGTAAGCTTCCTTCAAAATTCTTGGCAAGTCTTCTATATTCTGTACGAGATAATTCATTTTTGTAATAGGTAGTGTTATTCCCACTATGTCACTTTCCTGAAATGCATCTTTTCCCAATAACGAGCTGCTTACCTGTCCAGTTATTGCAAGTACGGGAACAGAATCCATATGTGCCGTCATTATTCCCGTAACAAGATTTGTCGCTCCCGGCCCTGAAGTGGCAAGGCATACTCCTACTTTCCCGGATACCCTCGCATATCCGTCAGCCTCATGGGCGGCCCCTTGCTCATGTCTTGCAAAATAATGTTTTATTTTGTCAAATTTGTAAATTTCATCATAAATAGGTATTACTGCACCTCCCGGATATCCGAATATATCCTCTACACCTAGTCTATGCAGACATTCCAGTACTACTCTGGCTCCATTAATCATTTCACTGCTCATTTTCCAACCGCCTTTCTTCTTTCATTTTTTATTCTATTTCCTGAGAATTCAGTCTTTTAACAACATATCCTTTCTTATTAAATTCCTCTATTATTTTCTGAATATGTTCTTCACCATTTGTTTCAACTGTTACCTGCAGTTCCACATCGTGAAATCTGTTAAGATTTTTAAACTGGTTATGATCAAGTCTTATAACGTTAGCATTATTTTCAGAAAGAATTTGTGACACAGCAACCAGCTGTCCTGGTTTATCCGGCAAGTCAACTGAGAATCTGAATATTCTTCCTCTAACAACAAGCCCTTTATTTATCATGGAAGAAATAGTTAACACATCAATATTTCCTCCACTTAAAATTGAAACAATTTTCTTTCCTTTTTCATTAATTTTTCTAAGTGCCGCAACTGAAAGAACTCCTGCATTTTCTGCAACAATTTTATGTTTTTCAACTAACAGAAGGAAGGATTCCATAAGTTCATAGTCAGAAACTGTAATTATATCATCCACATAATTTTTTATATAATCATAGTTTAAATCCCCTATTCTTCTGACAGCTGTACCATCTGCTATTGTATTTACTTCAGGCAGTTCCACAACTTCCCCATTTTTTAAAGCTGCTGTTGCTGAAGCCGCCCCTTCAGGTTCTACTCCAATTATTTTTATTATTGGATTTTTAAGTTTTGCCGCAAGTGCAATTCCGGATATAAGTCCTCCCCCTCCAAGAGGAACAAGAATTATATCAGTATCCGGTAATTCCTCCAATACTTCAAGTGCAATAGTTCCCTGTCCTTCCACAACATCATCATCATTAAAAGGATGAATAAATACATATCCTTCCTTTTCCTGCAATTCTTTAGCATAATTATATGCATCATCATATGCTTCCCCGGCCAGAATAACTTCTGCACCATACTGACGGGTTGCTTCCACCTTTATAAGCGGTGTATATTTAGGCATTACAATGACTGCCTTAATACCAAGTTTCTGTGCGGCAAGTGCCACCCCCTGAGCATGATTTCCCGCAGAAGAAGCTATAACCCCCTTCTTTTTTTCTTCTTCTGTAAGTTTTGCTATTTTGTTATAGGCCCCTCTTAACTTAAACGAACCTGTTCTCTGTAAATTTTCAGGTTTAATATAGACATCATTTCCTGTTTCTTTTGAAAAAACTGAACTGTGAATTAATTTTGTCTTGGTAATTACAGTATTCAATCTTTCCCTTGCCTCCATAAAATCATAAAGTTTATGCAATTCTTTCACCTTCTCTATCTTTTTCTTTTTTCAGTTTCCTATTTAAAAATCCATCACACATTAATCTAATATTTCAATTGCACCTTCAGCTGCAGAAGATACATGCATAGCATATTTTTTCAGATATCCTTTTACTTCAATTTTAAATGGCTCTAACTTAGCTTTTCTAGCTTCAATTTCTTCATCTGAAATTTTTATATTAATTTTTCTGTTTGGAATATCAATTTCAACAATATCTCCATCCTGAACTATTGCAATATTTCCACCTGAAGCGGCTTCCGGTGAAACGTGACCGATTGAAGCCCCTCTTGTTGCTCCTGAGAATCTTCCGTCAGTAATCAATGCAACATCCTTATCAAGTCCCATTCCTGCAATCATTGCTGTCGGTGATAACATTTCCCTCATTCCAGGTCCACCTTTTGGCCCTTCATATCTAATAACTACCACATCTCCAGCTATAATTTTTCCACCAACAATGGCATCTACCGCTTCTTCTTCACTATTAAATACTTTCGCAGGTCCTGAATGCTGTAGCATATCCGGTGCAACAGCTCCTTCTTTTACAACGCATCCGTCCGGTGCAAGATTTCCTTTTAATACAGCAATTCCTCCAGTTTGATACGCCGGCTTGTCCCAAGGTTTGATTACATCATCATCGTTAATGTACGCTTCCCTTGCCAGTTCTCCTTGAGTCTGAAGTGCTACCGTCTTGGCATTTTCATGTAATCTTCCGTTTTCAAGCATTCTTTTCATAACTCCAGTAACTCCTCCGGCTCTGTATAAATCTTCTATAAAATGCTCTCCGGAAGGTGATAACTTACAAATTTGACGTGTTTTCTGAGCTATTTCATTGAAGTCATCTAAAGTCAACTTAATTCCGGCTTCATGTGCTATTGCAGGTAAATGTAACGCTGTATTTGAAGATCCACCTAATGCCATGTCTACTGCAACTGCATTTTCAAATGCTTCCCTTGTTAAAATATCACTTGGTCTTAAATCTGCTTTTAAAACTTCCATAATTTGCATACCTGCTTTTTTAGCAAGTCTTGACCTTTCTGAAAATACTGCTGGAACTGTTCCATTTCCAGGAAGTCCCATTCCAAGTGCTTCTGTCAGACAGTTCATTGTGTTTGCTGTATACATTCCTGCACATGAACCGCATGTAGGGCACGCCATTTCTTCAACTGAATTCAGTTCCTTTTTAGTAATTTTCCCTGTATTATATGAACCAACTGCTTCAAATACATTACTTAACCCTATTTTCTTACCTTTGTAGACTCCTGCAAGCATCGCCCCCCCACTTATAAATATTGCAGGAATATTCAATCTTGCCGCGGCAATCAACATTCCAGGTACCACTTTATCGCAGCTTGGCATAAATACAATTGCATCAAACGGAGTTGCCATGGCAACTGCTTCAATCGAATCTGCAACTATATTTCTTGTTACCAGTGAATATTTCATCCCAATATGGTTCATTGCAAGTCCGTCACAAATTCCAATTGTATTAAATTCCATTGGAACTCCTCCAGCCATTCTGATTCCATCTTTTACTGATTGAACCAGATCCTTCAGATGAACATGTCCAGGTATTATTTCATTAAATGAATTTGCAATCCCAATTATCGGTTTATCCATTTCCTCATTTACAAATCCCAATCCCTTTAACAGTGATCTATGTGGTGCCCTTGCCGCACCTTTTGTTAAATTGTCACTTCTTTCTTTTCCTTTTGCTGTCATTGATTTCACTCTCCTAAATTTATTTAATCTTTAATTTTTTTAATATAATATTTTCTAAAATAAAAGGCGATCTGTTCAAATCGCCTTAAAAAGTCTATAATTAAGATTTTATATTTCCTAAGATTTTTTTGGAATAACTGCAATTCATGATTTCCTATTAGAGTATATTATTAACGTTTTTAATAATAGTCTTTTCTCATTATTACCGATTCCATTTCAAAATCATTCTTGGAAACTTTCAAGGCTGAAAATTGTAATTTTTTCACGACTATGAGTCCTAGAATTTGAATGTTAATTATGAGTAATAATATGACTAAAATTAATGTTAATGACATTTTTTCCTCCTTCATTTCATGAATCTTCAAATTATTTACTAGATTATTGTATCAAAAATAATCATTAATGTAAAATATAGGTTTTTTATATTATTAATATATATCATAAATTATTATATTCTTCATTTTTCTAGACTTCTAAAACATAAAACTACCTGAAAATATTTTCCAGGTAGTTCCGATATACTACTATTACTGTTCTCTAGCTACTACTTTTATTTCAACTCTTCTGTTTTGTGCTCTTCCAGCTTCTGTAGAGTTACTTGCTATTGGCTGTCTGCTTCCATATCCAACAGAAGTTATTCTTGAACTTTTTACTCCTTTTGAAATTAAGTAAGATGATACAGAAGAAGCTCTGTTTCTTGAAAGAGGTTCATTTATTGAATCATTACCAGTACTGTCAGTATGTCCTGATACAATTATATCACTGTCAGTGTATTTCTGTAATACTTCAGATACTCTGTCAAGCAGATCTTCAAATTTTGGCTTTATTATACTGCTATTTGTATCAAATGTGATATTTTCAGGAGCTACAAGTTTTATTTCCCCTTGACCTGTTCTTTCAACTTCTACGCCTGAGCCTTTTAATTTAGTTTTCAACTCTTTCTCTTGTCTGTCAAATATATTTCCTATAGCCGCTCCTACCGCTGCCCCTCCAGCTGTTCCTATAACTGTTCCTTTTGTATCTTTTCCTATTGCTTGGCCTATTACAGCACCTGCTGCAGCTCCTATTCCGGCACCTACTCCTGTCTTACTTACTTTTGTTGTTCCGTCACTTGCTGTTGTACAAGATACTACAAGTAACATTGATAACATAAATATTGTTAATAACTTTTTCATTTTTATCCCTCCTAATGTTTACCATTTTGGTTTGAAGAAAGTATATTCTACAAACACATCCTTTTCTGTTTGTTTTAACTTTGAAATGAATTTGTTGTTGTAATTCCCTTTAAACGTGATATAATAATGGCTACATTACTATAAGATGTAATTGTAAAATTAAAGGAGAAAAACTTTCATGAAAATATATATTGCACCAATGGCAGGAATTACCGACTATTCCTTTAGAAAAATACTGGAAAAATTTAGTCCTGACCTTTTTTTTACAGAAATGGTAAATGCACATCTTCTTACCACCAATGATAAAACCACAGAAAAAGAACTTTTGAAATGTGATAATTTTCAAAATACGGGAACACAGGTTTTCGGAAGTGACGAAGAAGAAATTGTATATTCATTTCAGAAACTCGAAAAAATGGGCTTTAAAAAAATCAATCTTAATATGGGATGTCCCCAGCCAAAAATCATAAAAAATGGTTCAGGTTCTGCACTGCTTCCCAATACTGAATTTGTTGAGAAAATTTTATACAGATTGAAAAATATTTTATCAGACAGTACAAGAATTTCAATAAAAATACGTATAGGATATAAGGATTTTTCTGATCCTGAATTTTATTTAAATCTTGCAAATAAATACTCTCTTGATTTCATCTGTGTTCATGGGCGTACACAGGAACAAATTTATGGTGGAAGTGCCAACTGGGATATTGTCAGTCAGCTTTCTTTTCTTCCAAGAAATACTGATTTTATTGGAAATGGAGATTTATTTGAACCGCATGACATTATTCAGAAGATAAACAGTTCAAGGTTGGACGGAATTATGCTTGCACGTGGTGTTATTGGAAATCCATGGCTTGTTTCTCAAACAAGGGAACTTATTCAACAGGGAAAAATTTCATCTGTTCCTGATTTTTTTGAAGTAAAGTCCACTCTTTTAGAACATCTGGAACTTTTATTAGAAAATAAGGGGGCAATAACTGCATCCATGGAAATAAATAAATTTATAAAACCTTATTTTAAGCCTTTTCACAATGAAAAACTAGCTGAAAAGCTTAGTGGAATCATCGTTGAAAAAAATCTTGAAAATAAAATTGAGTTAATCTCCTCATTATAAAAAGTTATATTCATTTTGTATTTTATTCAGATTTTCTTTTATAAATCCTGTATATTAAAACTTTGAAATACAAATAAATATTAACTTTTTTCTACTATTTACTTTTTAAAAAAATAAGATATACTAGTATTAGACTATGTTAGGAGGTTATAAATATTATGGACAGGGAAAACTCATCTACAAATAATAACAGCAGAATAAGGGAGCTTATTTCCCGTCTTGATACGGAACATCGATTAAGTCTTTCTGAATACGAGGAAGTTTTAAAAAAACGTACAGAAGAGGATGAAAAATTTGCACAGGAACTGGCTGTTAAATGGAGAAAAAAAATTTATGGAAACGGAGTCTACACAAGAGGACTTATAGAATTTACAAATTATTGTAAAAATAATTGCCATTACTGTGGTATTCAAAGCTCAAATCGTGAAGTGGAACGTTACCGTCTTACTAAGGAAGATATCCTTTCCTGCTGCGAAGAAGGTTATAGGCTGGGATTTCGTACTTTTGTACTGCAAGGTGGGGAAGATCCCTATTTTACTGATGAGAGAATGGTGGATATAATAAAATCTATGCGGGAAAATTATCCTGACTGTGCTATCACAATATCTATTGGTGAAAGAACAAAAGAATCCTATAAAGCTTTTTTTGATGCAGGAGCAGATAGATACCTCCTTCGTCATGAAACAGCAGATAGGGAGCATTATAATATTTTACATCCTAAGGAACTTTCATTTGATAAACGTAGGGAATGTCTAGGATATCTAAAGGAAATAGGATATCAGGTGGGATGTGGATTTATGGTGGGTTCCCCTGGACAGACTTACCATACTCTTGCTGAGGATTTATACTTCATACAGGAATTTCAGCCTGAAATGTGCGGTATTGGACCTTTTATTCCACAGCATTCCACGATTTTTGCAGATAAAAAACAGGGTGAACTGTCAGAAACTCTTTTTCTTCTTTCACTTTTGAGATTGATTAAGCCAAACTTGCTCATTCCATCTACTACCGCCCTTGGAACTATTCATCCACGTGGACGTGAAATGGGAATTGATGCAGGAGCAAATGTTGTTATGCCAAATTTATCCCCTGTTTCAGTCAGAAAAAAATATGCACTCTATGATAATAAAATATGCACTGGAGATGAATCAGCACAGTGCAGAAGTTGTCTCAATCAGAGAATGTCCTCCATAGGATATGAACTTGTTACTAATCGTGGAGATATAAAAAAATAAATTTAGAAATCGTACTGCACCCAAAATCTTTGATACAAGATTAAAGGTGCAGTTTTTTATGAGCAAATTAATAGTTTTCTATTTTACCAGTTTTAATTCAATGTAAAAAGAACATATACTTATCCAATAAACTTATCTATATCGAATTAAGCATATGTTCTATAAAATAATTTCTATTTAACTTTTATTTGACTATTTAGGCGATACTAAAATCTTAACTTGACTTTTCTCTTTTACAAGAGCTTCGAATCCTTCTTCAACTATATCATCTAATTTAATTCTCTTAGTTACAAGAAGATCTTTTGAGAAATATCCTTGTCCCATTAATTCAAGAACTTTAGGGAATACATCACGATAAGCAATAACTCCTTTCATTGTTTTTTCCTGAATTACTATTTCATTTGGATGAATTGTTGCAGGTTTTTCCCAGATACTTACAACTACAAGTTCTCCTCCTTTTTCTGCAACTTCAAGAGATTGAGGAAGTACTACTGGAACTCCTGTTACTTCAAATGATACGTTAACTCCTCCATTAGTTTGTCTTCTAATTGATTCTACAACATCTTCTTTTGCAGGATCTACTATTATTGCTCCTAATTCTTTTGCTTTTGCTTGACGCTCAGGAGATAATTCTACTGCATATATTCTTGATGCCCCTGCCGCTCTTAATGCATCTATAACTAATAACCCTATAGGACCGCAACCAAATACAGCTGCTGTATCTCCGGCTTTTATTCTACTTTGTCTTACGGCATATAATCCAACTGCTGCCGGTTCTGTTAAAGCTCCTTGTTCAAAATCTACATTTTCCGGTAATTTGTGAGCCTGATCCTCATTTACAACAACATATTCAGAGAATCCTCCTCCTCCACCAGCTAATCCTATGAAGTTTAAGTTAGGATCCAAGTTGTATTTCCCTTTTAATCCGTCTTTTGCGTGGACTGGTTCTACAGTAACTCTATCTCCAACTTTAAATTTAGTTATTTCAGGACCAACTTCCACAACTTCTCCTGAAAATTCATGTCCCATAACTAAAGGCGCTTTTTCTCCTGTATATGGATGTGGTTTATCTACCGGAATAAAAATAGGTCCTCCCAGATATTCATGCAAATCACTTCCACAGATTCCACAATACTTTACTTCAATCTTAATTTGATTTGCTTTTGGTTGAGGTATTTCCAGTTCTTCAACCCTTACATCATTTCTGTTGTGCCATCTAGCCGCTTTCATTTTCGCCATTTACATCGCCTCCTATATTCTTCTCCATATATTATACCTCTATTTCTATTTATTTCAATAGCAAAATTTTAAATTTTCAAAGTTATTTTTTCGTTAATTTAAATATTTGATTTTAACCTATAAAACTGTATTTTCCTTTTTCTGAGAAAATACAGTTTTATATTATTTAAAATTCATCTAACACTTTTTTCTGTTCCTCTGTAAGAACACTTCTAATTTTTTCATTTCTTTCTGCCCTAAGTCTTTCGAATTCTCTTGAAAAATCTTCTTCAGATAGGAATTTTTCCTTAAGTTTTCTAACTTCCCTCTTAAACTCCCTGTCATATTTTAAAATATCTGCCTTCTGCTCATTTTTTAATTCCAAGTTGTCCAGCAAATTTTTGATTTTATCATTTTTTTCTTCAAATTCGATTTTTTTACTGTTTATATAATCATTATATAGTAAAAGCTGGTCATATGATAAAATTTTTGCTATTTCTTCATATCTTTTGCTTTCTATTTCTGATAATTTTTCTTTTTTCGTTTCATACTTTTTAAGCATTCCGTTTACACCTTCTGCTCTTTTCTGATATCTGTTAAACACTTTTGAAAGCTGTTTCTGCTGCTGTGGAGTTGCATTAACAACATTGTAGATTTCAGCCTTTGAGATTTTCACAGTATAAACTTTCTGGTAATAGTCTTCATATGAATATAGAAAACTGTTTATGCTCAGTATTAATGCAAATAAAAATAATATTTTTTTCATATATCGCCTCATTTATAATAATTTTTTATTATTATAACATGTTTTTCAATTAATTTGTAGAGTTATAATTTGGAGCTTCTTTTGTTATTATAACATCATGTGGATGGCTTTCCTTTAATCCTGCATTTGTTATTCTTACAAATTTTCCATTTTCTTTTAAATCTTTAACTGTAGGTGTTCCACAATATCCCATTCCAGATCTTAATCCACCGCACATTTGATATACTGTATCCTTCAATGCCCCTTTAAATGGAACCATTGATTCTATTCCTTCAGGAACTAATTTTTCTGTTGCAGATTCAAGCTGGAAGTATCTGTCGCTGCTTCCTCTCTTCATTGCCGCAAGTGATCCCATTCCTGCATATGTTTTGTATTTTCTTCCGTTATAAAGAATTTCTTCTCCCGGTGCTTCCTGAGTACCTGCCAGAAGTCCTCCAAGCATTACACAGTCTGCTCCTGCCGCTATTGCCTTTACAATATCCCCTGAAAGTTTTATTCCACCATCGGCGATTACTCCTACACCTTTTTCCTTACATACATCTGCCACTTCCATTACAGCGGTAATTTGTGGAACTCCAACTCCTGCAACAACTCTCGTAGTACAGATTGATCCAGGTCCAACTCCTACTTTTACTGCATTTACTCCGGCATCTATAAGTGCAAGTGCAGCTTCTTTCGTAACTATATTTCCACCAATCAGGTCAAGATCAGGGAATGTTTTTCTTATTTCTCTTATTCTTTCTACTACTCCTCTTGAATGTCCATGGGCTGAATCTACAGTTACTATGTCAACTCCAGCATCTACAAGAGCCTGTATTCTTTTAATTGTATCGCTTCCGATTCCTACAGCCGCTCCGACTCTCAATCTTCCATGAGAATCTTTACATGCATTAGGATAATTTATTATGTTATCAATATCCTTTATTGTAATTAAACCTTTCAGTTTAGTTCCTTCCACAATTGGAAGTTTTTCTATTCTATGTTCAAGAAGAATTGATTTCGCTTCTTCAAGAGTAGTTCCTACAGGTGCTGTTACAAGATTTTCCTTTGTCATTATATCTGTAACTTTTACTGATAAATCTTCTCTGTACTTTAAATCTCTGTTTGTAATTATTCCCTTTAAATTACCTTCTTTATCTACAATAGGTAATCCTGAAATTTTGTATTCCTTCATCAGTTTATTTGCTTCCTGTAATATTGCATCTTCCCTTAAAGTTATAGGATTAGTAATCATACCACTTTCGTATCTTTTTACCTTTTGAACTTCCTCAGCCTGTCTTTCAATAGTCATATTCTTATGAATAAAACCTATTCCACCTTCCCTTGCTATTGCTATGGCAAGAACAGCTTCAGTTACCGTATCCATAGCCGCACTCATAATAGGGATGTTCAGTTCCAGTTTTTCTGTAACCTTTGTTTTTAATGACACTTCGTGAGGTAATACTTCAGATGCCTGAGGAATTAACAATACATCATCAAATGTCAGACCTTCAGAAATTACAATTTTGTCTTTTTGACTCATTTCAAAATCCTCCTTCTTATTTTCTCTATTTTCAATTGATAAATATTTTTAATGTGAATAAAAAAATATATTGATATGTTAATAAAATTATATCATTCTATCACAATTTTATCAATAATTTCAATTATTTTTCTAACATTTGCTATTCATTTTTTTTATACTTTTCCCGCAATATTTTTTACCAAAGTTATAATTAAAAGAAATTTATCTTGACATCAATAACACAAATCATTATAATAGAGCAGAATAATTTTATAGAAATAGGAGATTTGAGAAGAAAATGAAATACAATATTATAAAAACTACAAAAGAATATGCGGTTATTACACTTGGAGTATTTATATTATCAGTCGGGCTACAATTTTTCTTTTTCCCGAATAAAATAGCCAGTGGAGGAATTACAGGATTTGCCCTAATTATGACCCACATGTTTAACATACCTAGCAGTATTATTGTTACAATTGGTAACATCATATTATTTTCCATGGCATTTGTAATGATAAGCGGACAATTTGGAATTAAAAGCATTTATGCAACTATACTTTTATCACTTTTTTTAGGAATATTTGAAAAATTTGCTCCTAATCAGGCTTTTACAGATGATTTAATATTAGCAACTATTTTTGGAAGTGTCTTTGCATCTGTCGGGACTTCAATGCTTTATATGTTTGAAGCCTCAACAGGAGGAACTTCAATAATTGGAAAGATTATACAGAAATATTTTCATATAGGTTACGGAATGTCTAATTTTATGGTAGATGCCACTGTTACAATTCTTGCCATGTTCTCTTTTGGTATTGAATTAGCACTTGTAGGTTTACTGAGTGTCTATTTTTCAGGTTTTTTAACTGATAAACTAATTGACGGATTTTACTCAAGTAAACAGGTTATGGTAATAACATCACAGAAAGAACTTGTTATAGAATACATTCTGAAGGACTTTGACAGAGGATGTACAATTCTTAAAGCTGTTGGAGGATATTCAGGGGCAGAAAGAGATATTCTTCTTGTTATACTTGACAGAAGACAGTTCATTGCACTAAGAAAATTTTTAAAGGAAAATGACCCACGTGCCTTCGTAACAGTTACAGAAACTTCGAAAGTTTTTGGGGAAGGATTTAATCAGCTGCATTAAAAATTAATAATATCAAGCCAAAAAAATAATAGTTATTCATTTATCAAAATTTTACTCATATAAAACAGTCATTCATTAAGAAAAAATTATAAACTCGCTTTAAAAAGCTCAGACAATAATTTTTTCTACAACTCATTTCCTGTTTTATATTGTAAAATTGTTTAATAATTCATAACTATTATTTTTTTATTTTATATTATCACCTTGTAATTAGTACAAGAAATTATCCTTTTTGCTCATTTAATTTTATTATTTCTATAATTGTATCTGTTGCCTGTACCATGCTTTCAAGTGCAACAAATTCATATTTTCCATGGAAGTTTTCTCCACCAGCAAATATGTTTGGTGTAGGAAGTCCCATAAATGAAATTTTTGAACCATCAGTACCACCACGAATGGCTTTTATAATAGGTTTAATTCCAAGATTTTCCATAGCTTCTCTTGCAATTTCCACTACATTCATGTGATTTTTTATAACTTCCCCCATATTGTAATACTGATCCTTCAAGCTTACTTTTACTGTTCCTTCTCCATATTTTTCATTTATTTTTTTAGCAACATCTTCTGCAAATTTTTTCTTTGCAAGGAATTTTTCCTTATCATGATCTCTTAAAATATATGTCAATTCAGCGTCTTCAATTGTTGTTTTCATTCTTTCAAGCAGATAGAACCCTTCATATCCTTCTGTTTTTTCAGGAACTTCATCTGCCGGGAATAATGAAGCCAGTTCAACTGCAATTGTATTTGCATTTACCATTTTACCTTTTGCAGTTCCTGGATGTACACTTTTCCCCTTTATTGTAAAAATTGCTTCTGCCGCATTGAAACTTTCATATTCCAGTTCCCCTACAGGTCCTCCGTCCATTGTGTAGGCAAAGTCTGCATTAAATTCTTTTACATTAAAGTTGTCTGCTCCTCTTCCTATTTCTTCATCAGGTCCAAAAGCTACCCTTACATCTCCATGTTTAATTTCAGGATGATTTTTAAGATATTTTACAGCTTCTATAATTTCCACTATTCCTGATTTATCATCTGCACCAAGAAGTGTAGTTCCGTCTGTAGTAATAAGTGTTTTTCCTACATAATTTTTCAAATTTGGAAATTCATCTACATGCATTGTTATTCCTAAGTCCTTATTTAGCACTATGTCTTTTCCGTCATAGTTTTCAATTATCTGAGGATTTACATTTACAGCGTTAAAATCTGCCGTATCCATATGGGCAATAAATCCTACTACAGGAACTTTTTTATCTGTATTTGATGGTAATGTACCATTTACAAAGCAAGCATCATTTATAAATACATTTTCAAGCCCTATTTCTTCCAGTTCAGCCTTCAGCATCTTTGCAAATTCTACCTGTGTTTGCGTTGTTGGTATTGTTTCACTTTCATCATTTGATCTTGTTTCAATTTTTACATACTTCAAAAATCTTTCTTTTAATGTATCGTACATTTCAATTTCCTGCCTTTCTTTATTTAAATGTTAGTTTTATCCTTTTTTTTAGTATACCCTATAATAACAATTATTTCAAATTTTATATCTATAATTAAAAATGTACCTCCAACCCTTGTTAAGTTTTTTGGTACATTTTCTATTTTTTAGTTATTTTTTATACTGTAATAGAAACTATAATAATATTTTGATACTCTCGGTGCCTTATGTTCTTCTCCTGTAACTGAAATTTCTATTACCTTCACTTTATATTTTACTTTTTCATTTTCTCCTGTGAACTCCAGAATATTTTCAGGTACTACAGAATCTTTTATTTCATCTTTACGTTTATTAACTCTCTGCTGTATTTCAGGATTTTTAATAATTTTGTCAACAATTTCCGGCATATTGACTTTTATAAGTTCTTTATTATCTTCAATTTTTCCGTCATAAACAGCAATTCCTTCCTGTGAAAGTTTTACAGGGTACTTTCCAAAAAATTCTTTTACATTGTTATTATCTGTAAAATAGCTTTCCAGATTAGTAATTGCATAATCATATTCCTTCACTTCTTCTATACCGTTATACTGACTAACTAAAACATTTTCATTTATTCCGAACGTTACAAAATAGCTGTCTCCTATTGATACAAAGTCAGAATATTGATACCATGCAGTATCTATCCCAAGGCTTTTCTCAAACTCTTCCCTGTCTTTATAAGGTTTTCCATCTGCTTTTCCAAAAGGCTTAAGATTTTCTATATCATTTCTTCTATCATTAATTCCTAAAATATAGTTTAGCACATCTGTAACCTCATACTTCTTTTCTTTGGCCAATTCAGGTTTTTTTACAAGTTTTCCATCCTTTAGAAGACCATGTTTAACAAGTATTTTTTCAAATCTTTTATTTTGACTCATAAGAGTGATTCTTCTATTGTTTACAGGAGTGAAAACACTAATATATACAACTGTAATAAGGGAAATCAGTATAATACTCAGCCTTGCCTTGAAAATACTGCTTACCATACAGAATATAAGCCACATTGCCAATAAAACTACAAAATATCTTGAAGGTGTCACTCCATACTGGGAAATTCTTTTTGATATTGAAACTATTGAAAGTACCAGTAGCGGAAGCGAAGCAAAAGGAAAATACTTTTTAAATACTCTTGCCACCGAATCTTTTTTCGCCATAGGAGTCACCATTATCATTATGAACAGGCTGAAAATTGTATACCATAGAATCAGGTGGGATACAAGTCCCTGTGGCCAGCTTCTAGTTATAAGCATTTTACCAAAATATACATATAAAATACCTGTATATGTTGTTATTAACGGTATTACAATAAAATATATCAGAAATTTGAAAATTTTATGAATTTCATAGTTTTCTAAACTTTCATCAACTTTTTTAAGTTTTGAAAGAAAAAATATTACTGAAAATACAAATACTACGAATAACCATGTTTCAATGTATATGTTGCTATCTAATTTTATTAGTGAAAGTCCGTCAATTGTAGCAAATACAGCAATAAGTCCTAAGAATAAAACTACTGAAAATAATATAGTGACTGTTTTATCAACAATGACACTCTGAAAATATTTTTCTTCCTCATCTTTTTTTCCTATAACCGGTACAAGCAGGAAACAAAGGAAAAATATTATCCCTGTTGCCATCAATTGCTCCAAACTATCTAAAGTAGAGCTGCTATTTTTACCGGATAAATAATAAAATCTGTAGAAAATTATAAAAATAAGTGTAATCAGTGCATTTACAAATCTTATTACCCATTTATTTTTTCCTGAAAAATATTTTTCTCTTGCCAGTTCCAATGCTAAAGTTAAAGGAATACTCATTCCTAGCAGAATTACCATTTTATGCAGTTCATTTAGCAGATTTTCATTTTTTAACTCAGGATTTTCTACAAGATAAACTGAAAGTATAAAAACCACAATACTGCAAAAAACTGTCAATGGAAACCTTTCAATTGCTTTTTTCATATCAGGTAAAAAACTTTTTATTTTTTCTTTTATTTTAGACATAGAAATTTCTCCCTTCTATTTATTTTTTCTATTTTACTACTTTAAGCTTAAAGAAAAATGAAAATTTCAAAATTTTTTAAAATTTTTATAATATCATAGATTGTATAATATATTGCAATAAAATTAGAAAATGTAATTGTGGATAATACTAAAAATAATAAAAGGTTCAAAATTCCTTTTTTGTTTTTATATGGTATTATAATCATCCTTTCTTTATTAAAATTTCTTTCATCAATTGAGGCTATCATGTTTTATAATTTTTGCCATTCAATTAAACTTTTGAATATACTAAAAAATTAGAATTTTAATATTTTTATTTTATTTCTTTTATTAAATTATTTAGTTCAACTATATCTTTTGCTAACATATAAAAGTAAATCTTTTTATATGTATTATCATATCCTTTAGGCTGAATACTGCTATCTTCATACTCTTTGGATATTAATTTTTCAAATTTCTTTTCTTCTTCTTTTGCTTCATAAGATAAAGTTTTATTTTTGTCAATATACTCAATAAATTCCTTTAATTCCATAATTTTTTTATCTACATTAGGAATTGACAAAACTTCTTTTTCAAATTTCTCAAATCCTTGAACATCAATTAACAATGCAGATTTAGAAAATGCAATCCAGATAAATTCAGAAGAAACCATATCAAAATTAGACTTTGGAGCTGATGAAGGTAAATAATAGTTTGCTTTTGTCCTTTTATAGTATTTTAAAATATTAGAATTTTTTTCAATATTCTCTATTTTTTTCCTAATATTTGATTTTTTTATTTTAAATAAATCTTTTTCATTAAAGAAATCTAACTTTTTTTCATTTATATTAATATTAAATTTATCTAAAACGAATTTATTATCAATGCTATTAATTATCTTATCAGCAAACTCATAATCATCAAGTGGCCAAACTGGAATATTATTTTTATTAACCTCTACTGTTATGTCTCCTTTAAACTGAATCAATTTATTACCATTTGCATAATAGAAAAAATCTTCAACTGAGTTAATATTTTCAATTTGCTTATCACTAAGTCTTCTAGTAATATTTTTTACATCTGTACTAAAACCAATTAAATAAATTAAGTTAAATAAGAGAAAAATATATTTTTTCATTAATATGAACCTCTTTCTATTAGGATTTTTTTCTGTTTTCTGATTAAAACTTTCTTTATTACTGTTATGATTATTACTTCCCTGAGAATGACTTTTCTCTACTATTTTAGGTTTCTCAGAAGTAACAGCCGGTTGCTTTACTGTTTCTATATTCTGTTCAATTTAGTAACTGGTTTAACTACAGGATTCTTTAGCGCTTCCAGTGTTGTCACACTCTTTCCTGATGTAATCAGATTTGAACCGATTGCCCCCTTATCATTCCCGTAAAAATCCAAATACATAGTTACCTTTAGAATTTTTTTACTACTCCTTTTGTACCAAAAGTAGAGGAGATAATCACCTCCTCTGAAGATTATTCAATAGTTTTATGAATACATTTTTGATTATTAGAAATATAAATAATATATTTTTAAACTCTAAAAATTTTCTTTAAAGTTTTCAAACATTTTTTGAACTTCATTATCATTATAAATATCTTCATAAGCATTAACAATAATTTCAAGTTCTTTTAAAAAATCTTTTTTAGAAATTATTTCTATATTTTCTTTTTCTCTTTTATATTTTTTTTGAATTAACCTTTCTGCTTCTTTTTTTGTTATAAAATCACTGATATACTTATCAGAACTTTTTCT
>ERZ773069.877-NODE-877-length-18686-cov-18.556975_pt1 | contig 18686 bp, 10 predicted proteins | sample MGYA00580619_ERZ773069 | MGnify/ENA primary metagenome ERZ773069 (study PRJEB29015, sample SAMEA2738007) | human oral metagenome | biome: human oral; feature: human-associated habitat; material: dental | place: China | collected 2108 ...
ACCCTTGCCGTCTTTGCGCTCCACCGGTCGACCCAGCGCAACGCGCACGAGATCGCAGACCTCATCAACAGTTGGCGTATAGGCCAACTGCTTGTTGTCTCGACGAGCAGTCGTGGAGAAATACAGGGTTGCACCGTTGTCGTAGACACGGCCCACCCACTGCTCTTTGTCGCGGGTATCGGTGAGGCGCACTGTCATATTCGTGCCCGTCAAACGTGCACGAATCTGGCCAGGGCGAAGATCCTTCTCGATCGTGTACGGAATGCCCTCTTCCGCCAACATATCGAGCACAGCTCGCGAACGAGCCAATGCCTCAGTGCTCATGAACTGACGGGCGTTGTAGCGCCCCGTTTCAGGGTTGCGAGCCCCATCCAGCACCCACTGACGAACCTCATTGTACTCAGCCGTCGACATGCGACCCATGAGCTCGGTGAGACCCGAGACATCATCAAGGCTCAACGCACGACCCGCTTCTTTCGCCTTCCCTTCGTCCGTCAGACGGTACAGAGTGAGCTCAGAAGTCGTCACCTTCTCAACGTTGCTCGGTTTACCGTCTGCGTACGCAGCGATGTCACCATCAAGAACGTACAGGATAGACGTTCCCGCCTGCTTCACAGTGCGACGGCTCCCCCACCTGGGGTCATACGGAGAGATCGGTAGACGAGGACCAGCCTCACCAGCAGAACCCTTCAGACCAACGATCTGCGTGAAATCGTCATACAGAGCCTTGTAACCCTTGCTCGACGTATCGGCAGGTTGGAACAAGTCTTTGTAACCGGGAACATTCTCCTGCATGACACTTTGGATAGCATTCAACGCATCAGCAACAGGGAGATCGCCATCGTTGAAAGAACGGCCTTGTTCGTTGAGACGCTCTTCCATGAGATCCCTCAGGCGTCGACCTTGCGACACAAGAATTGGAGTCTTGGTCAACTCTGAGGTTCGATTGATTGTACGAGCGATCATGTGCTCGTACATGTAACGCCGGAGTCCGGCATTGCGCGTTTGCATAACGCATTCTCCTTCCTGGAGTTTCGATCCACTGGATCGATCGGGTATTACGCCCTCCATTCTACCCGACAAAAACCCGCATTTCGACTGGAAACACAAGGGAACCCGCATACATATAACCGACTATTTATGATACACTGAATAATACAAACAACACCTAATAGAATCAGGAGAACCACCATGCCGAGAAAACCCTCTCAGACCCTTGAACAGTTCAACCCCGAGCTCGCTGATCAGCTCGTGAATCAATCCCTCCGATCCATCGCTCGCGGTTCGGACAAGAAAGTCCAATGGCGCTGTCCCGTTGACTCTCGTCACGTGTGGTGGGCCAGCCCCATGAACCGCACGAATGCGAAGAATCCAACCGGATGCAGCGTATGCAACGGCAAGACTGTGATCCCCGGTGTCAACGATGTTGCCACCACCCACCCCGACGCGGCTGCTCTCATGGTCGATAAAAGCCTACGCACAAAGCTCACCGGGTCTTCCAATAAGAAGGTCGAATTCTGGTGTGGCAACCCCACACACGACCACTGGACTGCACCACTCAGTAACGTCGCACGCCAAGGGACGCGCTGCCCTCAATGCTCAGGTCGCCGCGCCGTCTCTGGTCACAACGACTTGGCAACCACACATCCCGACCTAGCCGCACAACTCGTTGATCAATCTCTCGCTACCACTCTCAAACCGGGATCAAACGCATCCGTGCTCTGGCAGTGCTCCGCAAATTCTGATCACACGTGGAAGGCAACACCGTATAGCCGCACAGCTAAAAAGACCGGTTGCCCATACTGTTCCGGCAGAATCAAGCTTCGTCAATAGATCTCACAGGATCTATGACGCAAGTAAGACCCGATGGATCAAACACGTTGAACGCTGCTGAATACACAGAGGGGGTAACTAGCTAGTTACCCCCTCTGTGTATGGCACTACATCAGTCGATCACTCATTCTCACGACGTTCAAACACTCGCGCAATAGCTCGATCGAAAGCACCTCCGCCGAGATCCTCCCACGACTCCAAGCCGTGCAAGAACTTGTAGAACGCATCATGAACTCGCCACGAACCTAGATCCTCGATCTCAGAGATCGACTCATCGTCAGCATACACACCACTTGTCTCATCAGACGATGCATCCCGAAGAGTACGCAGCTCATCGCTCGACACACCCTGGCTGATGTAGACCTTTCCATCCAGCGAGCACAGCGAACCGTTCGCATCGGTTCTGAAGAACCGTGCATCAGACGCCATTGGGTGCTTCGCTTCACGATACGCAGCAATGATGTCACCATCGAGATGGTGCAACACCTGTCCACTCTCACTCATCAGATGCTCACGGCTAATCTGACCTTCTGCGTAGCGCATCTTCGCTCGATCAGCCAACATCTCCTGACGCGCAGCAAGATCCTCTCGGACATCTTCGTTAATCTCGTCATCCTCGTTGAACATGTCGTAGCCAGAGCCCAACTGAGCACGCAGAGCCTCGTCACTGTCCATGTCATACTCTTCGTTCTCCATGTCGTGGCCCTTACGCTCTTCCTCGATCGACGCGATGAGATCCATGACCTCAGCCGAGTACACATCGGGATCCAAGATCGAGATGCCGTAATCATCCAGATCGTATGCCTCCTGGTACAACTCCATCGCCTCAGCCGCATTCGCGGCTTGCTCGATGCGCTTATCCAGCATCTTCATGAAGTTCGGCTGGTTAAGACGCACATCGAAATCAAGCGCCGACGAGAGAGTCGGAATCGTCTGAAGTGAGTACTCGCGGCCCGGATGCTTGATCGTGTTGCTGAACAAGCGCCACGACATAGGAAGAATCTCAGCGTTGCGGTTCCAGATAGGCGAGATGCCTGCCGAAAAGATGATCGAGTTACGTTCCGGCAAGAATGCCAGATCGTTGTACCCAATGACACTTTCTTCCTTCGCGCTGATCGTGTACGACACTTTGCCCTCAACGTTCAGACCTTCGATGAGACGCTCAGTATCCTGAGTCACCGTCTTAGAGTCTCGCACCGCACGGTGGCGAGTACCGGACATCTTGGCCAGCGTCTCAATCATCGTGTCATCCGTCGACTTCAAGAAGACGATATTAGCAACGTTTCCCTGAATGATCTTGTCTACGCTGTCCCCGTAAACATCACGAGCCTGCTGCAACGTCTGAAGAATCAGCGTAAATTGCTGCTCCTGACCCAGACCAATGGAGAGCATGGTCTCAAAACCAGAGATACCGTGGCCCTCAGACTGCAAGTTGCCGAGCTCGTCCAACATGAAACGAGTCTTGTAGAGCGGCTTCTGGTTCGCCTTCGTCATATACGACTTGTCGAAATTCAGATCCACCAACTGCTTCACGAGAATCAGCACGAGCTTTGCATACTTCATCAAGTGAGGTGGCGTCACCAAGAACACAGCCTTCGGCTGCTCAGAGTAACGAACCGACGATAGGATAATCGCAGGAACATCCTCTCGTACAGTCTCAAGGCTCCCAGCCTTATCCAACAGACGAGTTGCCGGATAACACAGATGACCAGGAATAAGAACTCCATCCTTGCCCTTCACCATCTCTACGAGAACGCCATTACGGATGATTTTGTTACCCGTGATCGGATCCTTGACGAACTTACGACCATTCAACGAGAGCTGGTAACCCTTCGTGAACTGGAAGTAGAACGTTTTGAGCAACACACCCGTCTGGGGGTTGAACAAACGCAGTCGCAAGTAGGCAACGTCATGTGGGAACTTACCGTCGAAGTAATAACGAGCCCATCCTTCTCGCACCACTGTGTCTTCGTGCTCGAAATCCTTACCCAGGTTGTGCTTCAACTCGGGATCATCGAACGCATCCCACTTCGCCTGAGCACCGATGAGACCGTCTCGCTTGGTGAAGTTCTGAGCGAAACGCACACCGAAGCGACGAGGGAACGACAGACCGCCAAGATCCGTGTTCTGTGACGGAGTACCAGAGGTCAACGTCGAGATCGTCGGATCAGTAAAGAAGCTCATTGCCGTAATGGCAATACCGTACACAGACGCCAGCATCTTCTCAGCCCCTGCCATTGCACGCAGTGCGTTGTTCGCGTTAGCGATCAACGTACGCATCGTCGACTGAGGCAATGCCTCAGTGGCGTTGAAGAACAGCGTGAGCAAGTCAGATTCCGGCTTGCCTTCCCACAGGAACTCGATGCGCTCAGCCTGCATCTTATCGTGCTCGATCAGAGCGTCGACTTCATCTGGATCCGACGACTGCTGATCGTAGTAGCCGCTCTTGATGCGCTCATTCACCTGAGTCATCGGAGACTTGCGCTTCTTCGAAGTGAGCTGCACGAACAGCTGGTAGCAGTTGTACAGTGTCACCTTGCCCCACATGGCATCAAGCTTCTGCTCCAGAACCTTCTGATCCATGCCGTGTCGCATCGCGTATTGACGCAGCTGGTGCTCTTCTTCCAAGTAGTAGTCGATCAAGCCGTATGCTGCACGCTTGAACGCGTTGTTTGCAGCATTCGGCCACACAGGGTCTTCTGCGCCGTCCACAGGGAAGAACACGTCTGCGATGTTTTCAACGTAGAGCGCGCACTTAGTCTGATCGCCTTCACGAGCAGCTTCAGCAGCCATTCCAAGCGGGTTGTAGATGTCAGTCTTCATCGCGTTGATGAGGTTGAACTGCACAACCTGGAATCCGCGCATGGTGGCGCGGACGTAGTTCTTCACCAAGAGCTCGCCCTTAGGATCATTGATGATCATGTTGTCTGGACGCTTCTGACGCATCCAGATGTCAAGCATCGGCTCAATATACGTCTGACCCTTACCAGCACGAGTCATGGCCAGAATCATGGTGTTTGCAGGAGCCGTGTCCACGTAGTAGACGCCAGCAGGCCGCTGCGGCTCATACGTCGGAAGTTCCCACTCGCCGTTCACCAGATCAGCCAGGGTGTTGAAACCCTTGAGCTTGTCTCGATTGGCGTTGCCTGGGTTGTATGGCACGTTGCGAGGATCGAGACGGCGACGGAGCTGCTTATTATCCGGCAGACCCGATGCGTTCCACAGGGCTGTGCCAAACTCTTCGTCAAACATGGGCACCATCTTGGTCACAACATCGCCATTGTCATCCGTGAGGGCTTCTCCCTCGAACAGAGCCACATCGCCATCCTCGTCGAGAATGTCCTCGGTTGCTCGCTGTGCAAACGCAACCTTCTCGATGCCCTTATTCGAGACCATCGAGTGAGAGATCAGCGTCGTTGCACTCACGCCTGTATGCGCCCCCACGTCAGGCACCACATCGAAACGCTCACGCACTTCTTCAGGAAGCGCCACATGCTGGTCGTTCTTGTACTGATTGATGTCAGTAGTATCCCGCATGAGATTCTGCGCCTTCAAGTTGCGCAGCAAACGCATACGCAGCAAGCCCCACACGACAAGACCAGCGATCGACGACACAATGAACTTCAGCCAATCGAATGACAGCATCCATCCCATCGCACCGCTTGGGCGATCCGCTAGTTCTACATCGCGCTCAGCCTGTTCTGCTGCAACGGCATCCACGTGCCACTGTGGCTCAGGAACATCCTCAGCAGCTTCATAGCACGTCTCATCGGACGTATCGATCTCACCTGTTTCGAGAGCTGGAGAGAAACACCCTTCGCTCCACACAGGCTTGCCCAGCTCCTTCGTCAGAGCCTTGTTCTGCACCGCGTAACTCGGAACAGACGAGCGCCACAGAGCGTCACGGCCCATGGCCACACCCATCGTGCCAAACGAGAACAGCATCCACACGAGGATAAAGACAAGCACACCGGCAACAGCCGATGCGACCTCGCGCGACACCGGAGAGATCTTCGCCTCGATGTCACTACGTTCTAGTTGCTGATCACCGTGCACATCCTGATAGGCCAGCGAGTCAAGCTCGTCTTGCTTACCTAGCTGATTCCACGCTTGGCTACCGTGTTCACGAGGCGCTGCTCCACCGGATTTCTTTCGTCCGAAAGCCATATGCACCACCTTCACCTTTCTCTTCTGTCTCTTACGTCTTTCTTGCATCTTTTCGATTCGGTTGATTCACCAACCTAATCATATCAGAAACAGAAGCACAGAGACATAGAACAAGAGGTGCGGCAAGGATAACCCTCACCGCACCTCTTGTTCTATGCGATCACGCAATCGATGCTACACACCGATCGATGTTGCGCTGTTAGTCACCGCCTGTGCAGAAACATCAGCGATCGCCGCTGCTGCGGCATTCGCATCACCCAGCGTGCTGTGCAGCAGAATGCCAGCAATAACACCGAGTGCAAGGAACGCCAGCGCCACCAACACCGCCAGAGCGATGTACAGACGGTTGGCACGCTTAGCGACAACGCTCTCCCGATCCATCTGATCCATCATCAGCTGCTTATCGAGCTGGAGCGACGTAATCTGACTTTCGAACTGACGCGAGATCTCGTCGCGAACAACGTTCACGCGAGCCGCTTCTTCCTTCGTGCGCTCATTCGCACGCTCAATCTCAGCCTTGGCCTGAGCCAAAGCAGCCTCGTGATCCAGTCGCATACGCTCAATGAGCTTGTTCGTCTCTTCCTGAGCAGCCAGAGAACGCTTCTGAGCTTCCTCGCGCTCGCGCACGATCTGCTCACGCAGCTCCTTCTCACGAGCGGCGAACTCAGCCGTCTTTTCCTCGACAATATTCTGTCGAGACAGCTGCTCTTGCAGCGCTTCGGCGCGGGCGATGTCTTCCTTGCGGTTCTCATCCAAGAACCGACCCATCTCATCGCGGAACTGCTCCATGAGTTCTGCCTCACGAGCGACCTGCTCAGAGCGCTTCTGGATCAGGTGATCCATCACGCGAGTCAGAGCTGCATCGAACGACGCCTGAGCGGACTGCTTACGCGCATCAAGAATCTGACGACGACGAAGAGCGTGATCCTCGTCGATGGTCGCCCGAAGATTTGGCTCAATCTCCGATAGCTCTCGATCGAGACTGGGCTTGTGACGCACGTCGTAGCGAGACTTTGCATCCGTAGCCTGAGCCTGCGCGTAATCCTCTCGATCCTTCTCATACTTGGCCATGATGGCAGCACGCTGTGCCCCCACGATGTCCACAAGGCTCTCACGAGACTTCTCGGCATTACCATCTGCTTCAGCCAGCGTCTGAGCCCACACGTTGTCAGCATCAGGGCCGATGCTCATCTTCGCGGCGATCTCGTCGCCGGTATTCGAGACAAGCGAGAAGTAGAGATCGCGCAGCTCATTGATGTCACGACGACGATGATCGGCCAACGCATCGTTGGCCTGCTGCGACAGCAGCTTAATCTGGCTGTCCAGCCAGTTATCGCCGTCAAGGTGATCCAGCGAGAAACGGCTCGCTTCGTCCGCCTCGTGACCGAACAGAGTCTCGAACGGAGTCATGTCGACACCGAAGCCCAAATCCTCATCGAGAAAACGTCGGGCAATGGTGCTACGCACCGCCTCCCGGTCGAAGACACGGTTGTCGACGACAGGCGCAGGGATGGAACCCGCTACATCCTCGGTCTCAGTCTCAACCATAGCCTCAGCATCAGACTCGACATCGAGATCCTTGAACGGGTCTTCAATGTCAGAATCATCGTCGTCATACGAGTCTTCATCGAACGGAAGATCGTCTTCCAGAGGCTCATCTGGAATATCGTCAGGGTCGAAATCCGGCAGATTGTCGACATTCTCCAGAGACTCATCTGCGTTGGTTGCTGGGGCTGCTGGATTGGGGGCGGGCGCAGGAATATCCTCAACGAGATCCTCAGACTCAGACTCGACCGAATCAACGTCAACCTCGCCGCCCAGACGACGCCACAGCGAAGGAATCAGAGACGACAGAGCCACAGCACCAGAAGAGATAGCTTGCGCCTGAGCAAGAGTGATCGTATCGACATCCCCAGCAGGAACATCAATGGTCTTCGTCAGTTCATCGTAATGAACCGGGTTCACAACGGGAGAACCGTCTGCGCCGACACTCACAGACGTGAGCATGAAGATCGCCTTGTCGAAGAGGGTGTATTCACCCATACCTTCGGGGCTGAGGGACTGCTCCGTCGGAATGATACCCAGGATGTTATGACGAAGCATATCCTCCGTCATAAACACCTGAATCTTGTCATCAGCAATGCGCTGGAGAATAGACCCCTTGTCCTCGTTGCCCTTAGACGAAACCTTGCCCAGGCCCCCGATGCCGCCTTCTTCGATGGGCGCATCAACAGGGAGGGACAGGATGACGCTCGCACCGTTGGGGAGCGCCCACTGCTCATTGTTGCGGATCAGATCAAGAGCCGCACCGGGCTCCGTCTCATCGATAACAAGAGCTAGAGAGTCCTTGGCCTTCTTGGCCTCAGCCTTCTGAGCCTTCTTGTCAAGAACAGGGGCAGGAGCAACCTGCTCGTCGACGACCTTGGTGTCGTCCTTCTTACCAAACAGCATGTAGACAAATCCTTTCGATCGATTCGGTTGTATGTGAGCCGGTACCTGCATCATTGGGAATGTGTGCAGGTACCGGCAAGCACACTGTGTTTGCACTCGTATACGAGGGTATCACACTTTGTGCCAAATGTGCTCGCATACGAGCAGATTCGATATGACTAAGCCTGTGGCTTGTCGTACGGCAAGACAACCACACGAGCATCAGACTTCAAAATATTCACATCTTCGCTACGTAGCGTGCCGTCAATCTTGGCTGCGATCACACGTTCCTCGGGGTGTTCATTGATGAACGCTGCGACTTCCGTCGCAAGGTATCGCTGCATGCGACGCACCATGTCACGAGCACCACCCGCATCAGAATCGCTACGCGACTCATCTTCCACCAGGAAGTCGACAACCCGCTTATCGATCGTCAGATCGATGCCGTGCTTACGCTTCACATCAGCCTTGAGAGCACTCAGCTTCTTCATCATGATCTTGCGCAACGTAGGCCGTGACAACGGCTGGAACGGCACGATCGCATCGATACGTCCCAGGAGCTCAGGCGGGAACTTACCGCCATCCGTGCTCTTGATGGACTCTTCGATGACCTTCTCATACTCACGCATGCTGGCCTCACTACCGTGATCGTCGGCGTTGTACTCACCGATGGTGCGGTAGATCTCCGAACCAGCGTTCGTCGTCAGCACGATGTACGTGTTCAAGAACGACACCTGTCGACCGTCTTTGTCAGAGAGTCGACCATCATCGAGCACCTGAAGCAGCAGACGTACAACAAGTGGGGATGCCTTCTCGATCTCGTCAAAGAGCAGCACGCAGTGACTGGTTGCCCACACCTGACGCGACAACTCTTCGCGGAATAGATCCACACTGTCGTCACGACCCCATTCAGTCATATCGAACCGGATGAGGTGTCGCTGATCATCACCGAAAAGAATCTTTGCGAGCTGCTTAGTGATTTCGGACTTGCCAACACCTGTACTGCCCGTGAACAACAGCGATGACATAGGTTTACTGGGGTCATTCAGACCCGCAACACACAGCTGCAAACGACGAGCGATCGATGTGGTGGCAAAGTCCTGACTGAACACGCGCTTATCCAGTTCAGACTTGATCTCTGTGGCATCGACGTTAATTTCCACCTCAACACCGAACTCGATCTTGAGAACCTCCGCAAGGAGCTTCTTATCCATTCGCTCACCCAGGTAACGATGGCGTCCCACCATCGCATCGAGCACACGAATCGACTTACGAGGCTGCACAGAGGCAGGGACGTACCGATTCGTGTAATCGAAGATCTGCTCGTACAGAGAGTCGTTGAAGATCCCCTCGTCGACATCGTACTTCTTCGCCATACCCTTCAGAATCGCGATCGTCACCTCACGATTCGTCTGAGGAATGTTGATACGCGCCAGTCGCTCCACAAGCGGCAGATTCGATGCGATATGAGCATTGAACTCGTCATACGTGGTCGCAGCAATGACCTTGATACCACGTGAACCAGACGCAGCAAGCAACGGCTTCAGTGCTTCCACAGCAGCGGCAGAAAGCTGCACCACCTGGTGGAACTCGTCAATGAACAGCACGATCTCTCGACCCTCGGCCTGCGAGAAGCTCTCAGCCTCGTCGAACAGAGCTTTGAGGCGCGCAGCCATCTCTTCAGGATTCGACAGGTTGGCAATCATCTTCGCCATATCGACTTCCAGATAAATACGTTCTGGATCATCCTGCATACAGGACTGCACCAGCACCGTGTTGTGCGTGACAACATGAGCCCGACCCACCTGGTACAGGTGTGTCTCAGAGTCGACCATGATGCACGTCATCTCGACTTCACGACCAGTGTCGATCACCTCAGCGATCATATCGCCAGTCACATCGAGAGAACGCTCTAGCTCACGCATATCAGCATCAACAACCCATGCAGTCCCTTGGGACAAACGGTACGACTCACTATCTCGCAGCGCTCGTAGCACAGCCTCTCGATCCTTCACCGAGCTGGTGATGTACGTGTACGGAATATGACGCTGATCCTCTGGCTTAACAATGACACTCGTCATCACCGGATGAGTCATTACCTCATCAGGTGTCAGACGCTTACCTGTCGCACGGTTGATAAACGTCGAACGCTCACCACCATCATACACACGCTCCCACCCCATGCGATCCTCGATAGCAGCAAAGACTTCATCGGGCATCTCATGAGGAACGGTCACGTACCCACGCTCATCGATGCGAACACCCCAACCCAGCAGCGCACCACACACGTAAGGGTCAACCGGGAGAAGACGACTCTGTCGCACAAGCGCACCAGAAGCAGGGAGTTGCCAGATGGGTGCGCCGTCAGATCCGACAAAACTGGCATCCATGATCTCGCGCAGCGACATTGTCTGCCACTCGCCCTCTGTCTCATCAACAGATCGAACCGTCCACAGGTGTTCATCGTTGCAGCGCACCCGATCACCATAGTTCGTCACCACAACGTACTCGCGCTTCATCCCCTGAGGGAACACACCCGTCACGGTCACAGGCTCGCCGTGCTCATCAAAGACACGATCGCCCACCTTGAGCAAACCCACCCGCACGTATCCACGCTCATCGGCAACAGGGATCAACTCATCATTTGGATGAGCTTTACCGGTACCAGGTGGGGCCAACAGGATCACGTTACACATCTCAGGGCGAGCCAGAGAGCTCATCAGAGAGATCTTCTCATTCTCTCGGCCCACGATGTCACGAGCAGGCGGCGCAAGCTTGGCCGCAAAGTTTCGAAGCAGCGGGTATGCATCGTTCAAACGATCATCATCAAACAAATCTTTCCTCCATCTTTCAATCATTTCTATCGATTCGACTGGTGTACCAGTCATTCTAGCATAATTAGTAACTGTCATAGAAACAGGAAACCGCCCCCACTGGAAAAACCAGCAGGGGCGGCACCGTGAAAGATCAGGTTCGATCAGAACTCAGGCTCGTCGTTCTCGATCTCAGCGGCCTCTTCGACCTCAGGCTCGGAAACCTGGGCCTCGGCGGCAGCCTCGTTCTGCGCCTCCTTCTCAGCAGCCTTGCGGGCCTTATCGGCCTCCGCAGCAGCCTTGGAGGAAGCGTAGATCTGATCGAGAATCGTCTCATCGATCGGCTCCAGCTCAGACGGCTTCACCGTCTTGGAGTTGATGACCAAGCCCTTCTGCTTGCCAGAAGCGGACATGACATCCGCCTGAATGGCGTAAACAGTCGGACCAGGTCGACCGTTGCGCTCCGGCATCTGGACGATGTTATCGCCCGCAGCTGCAACGAACGCATCACGCTGAGAAGCGCTGTAGCCAGCCTGATGGTCGTAGACGGTCTTACCGTCGAGTTCCTTCTTGGTCGAAACCAGGTGAGGAACTCGCTGAGGAGCAGCGCCCTCAACAGGTCGAACCATCACGTCGAGGAAGGCACGCTTGCCATCCTTGGAATGGGCGTTGGGGTACTCCACAACGACCAATTCCACCGACTTCATCGAACCCTTACCACGTAGAGTAGCCATAATGACCACCCTCCTTTCTTATCTCATCCCGCAGGATGTCGGTCGAGGGTTAATCAGCCCTCTCACATACACGGGCTTGTCCCGTGTAGCGCTCTCTCATCATAAACGAGAGAAACTCTGGATGTCAAGGCGAATCTCATCCCAATTCCATGGAATCCATCGAGGCATCAGAAGACTGCGTGTCGCTCTCTTCCAACACCTGTTCCAGTTGAGGCACCAAACGCTCAGTCTCGCGCCATGTGTTCTCACGAACAATACCGGCAAGACCCTCATCAAACGTCACTGTCGCGCTACGACGAACACGCTTCGCCACCGGCACCACATCGCTGAGAGCACTCGTGAGAATGAGATCCCCGGTCTTCTTCGCTGACATCTGACGTTCCAGATCGTCAGCAACACGATTCATTCGACGGACATCATCGAGAGGAAGAACCATCTCGACAATGTCTTCCTGACCAGACTCATGCAGATACGCCTGGGCGTCATCAACAAGCTGTCGCCTTCTGCGAGCCCAGGTCACAAACCGATCAGCAACATGGCGACCAAGCGCCATGTCGACAACAGTATCGGAACGCACGTCGTGCAGATCCATACCCTTCGTCTGAGACAGCGCCCATCGCTCCCCTGGAACCACACTCATGGCACCACGATCGTCCTGACTGGCCTGGTTGTTGTCCCACGCATCATCTTGTATCGCTTGCAATACAAGTCCTTTCCCGGACAACATCGACACAAGATCGGCTGTTCGAGAGGCCAGCGATGCACGAGCTCGCTCCAAGCGTTGCTTCAACGTATTCCGACCGGCTTTGCCACCCGCCGCAAGCAAGCGCCCACCGCTCACGCCGTGAGCAGCGACACCAAGCTTCTCAGCTTCATCTACGTCCTTCATCTTCGGAATCGAGCGATCTGCCAGCAGAGCTTCGAGACCCACGACTGCCTCGCGTCGCTTATCCACCGACTCCAACACGTCTTTCCACGAGTCGTCATCGCGGTGCTGCCCGTCGACACCTACCGCTAGTGGCCCGAGCAACGACCTGTACTTACTGACACAACGAGCGTGGTATTCCTCTTCCTCCAGATACAGCTTATGCATCACCTCGGACTGTGGGGATACTGCGCCTGCCTGAAAACCAACTTCCCAGTCGGCGGCGCGCATACGCCAATACTCACGCTGCGTATCATGCTCTCGCAAACGAGCTCCATACGATCGAAGGCGCAGTGAGAATCCAACCAGATCATCATCAGCGCTCACACCCTGAGCCTGAGTCTTCATACGCTGAGATTGCGTCGCCATCAGCGTCTCCACATCCTGGCTCATCACAGTGAGCATCGGCGTACGCACAGAAAGAGCCTCAGGTGGGAGAGATTGCAACACTTGGTACAAACCGTTGACGCTGCGCTCCATGATCGTCTCGTAGCCACGACGGATCAACGCTCGCCTCTCCTGGTCACTCAACCCCTCACGATGAGCTCGACGCTCAGCATACGTCTCAACTGCAAGCATCGCTGATCCCATGGGAGAGCCGGGTCGATCAAGCAACTCAGTGATGAGCTCCGTTGCAACGCTGTTCGCACGTCGCATCTCCGGTCGATGAGACCCGTAACGCCACAGCGTCTTGTCGGCAGGCAGACATGCAAGAAGCAACTGAGGAAGCGACTCATCGAGCACCTTCTCGTGTGCCCAACGCTTCACGAACGCAGCAACGTTCAGGCGCTCGTATCCCACGGCACTGGACATATGAGCCACGTGCTGGTTCTCGTCAAGCCACGAGTCCACGCCTCGTCGCAAGAGCGATATATCAGTGCTCGTCAGCTTGCCCTTTTGCTGGAAGCCTTTCTCTGTGCGCACACGTCGACCGATTCCAGCGTCCACCATGGCAAGGTGGCAGTGCACATGCAAGGTATCCACCTGGATAACACCCACATAGCGCAAATCATCGAAACGATGCCCCATGCGCTCCAAACCATGCATGATCGCCATGCGTAGACGCATCTGATCGATATGGCCTCGGTAATCACCCTTGTTCTGTGCGACGAAACCCTTGGGAACCACGCCCATCTCTTGGAGATACTCAGGGCTGAAAGACAGCACGGTCTTCATCACTGTGTGCCCCTCGTCGAACAGACGCTGAATGTCAGCACTGGCACGGCGCACACCTTCATCGGACAACGACGGCTGGCCGTAGCCAAATGCAACACCGCCTTGGCCCGACACATGCAGCACGTTGTCTTTGAGCTGATGCCTCGACACTGCCTTCTCTGTAGCGCTTTCACGAGCCATGTAACGCAAGATGAAGTCTTCCGTATCGCGCTTGCGAATGGGTGTCACAGGCTCTGTTGCGCCTTTGCGCGCCATATAGCGCATGACGTAAGCACCGGGTGTACCACCGCGAGAACCGCCATGCTTACCTGAACCTGGGGTTGGCACACTGAACTCATTGACGACAACAATGCTCTGCTTCAAGCTCATCGGTATCGGCACACCTTTCCATCAAATTACTTCAAATCAATTCTCTTTTTTAAATAAACGTATTTGAATACATACAGTGTCGACAGGGGCGGCAGGTTGCCCCACCGCCCCTGTCATCGCTCACTGCTCATGGCTCTATCAGAGCTCAAGATCCTCATCGAGATCAGCAGCATCGATGTCGTCCACTGTTGCGACAGGCGTTGCCGCCTCCACAGCCTCGCGAGCCGACAGACGCTTTCGCTCCGTGTCTCGCTGAGCATCGGCAGCCGCCTCGCGCAGATCCTCGATCGAATCGATCTCAGGCGCGTTCTGAGCCACAGAGGTGTTGATAACATCGGCCACGACCTCACGGAACGTCGACGCCAACGTATCCGTCGTCAGGGTTGCACGCTGGTTCTCAGCATCATCGACAACCTCAGGCTGGACCTGGGCAACAGGCTCAACCTGGATCTCAGCCTCAGACTCAGCTTTAGCCTCATGTGCGCGCTGAGCAGCCTGAGCATTACGCATCAGCGCATCAAAGAGAGGCGAGTCCATGACAGGCAGCACGGTCTGTTCACCGCTGAGAGCCTGAGCGATCGATGCGCCCTCAGCCTCGTTGGTGCGACCATCGGTACCCTCATCATCAAGCTGAGATTCCATCCCGGCGAAGATGTCATCCACCTGGTTCGTACGATCCAGCGTACGCTCGTCAAGCTTCTCATTCTCACGATCACGAGAGCGGATCTGAGCGAGGTAGTCCGGGAAGTAATCGGACAGATCCAAGCCCGACGTAACAGCGTCAACGACAAGACCGTCGCGATCGATCACGTCAAGGAAAGCGAGTGGCGCTTCCTGTTCGTTGCGGGGTGCGATAACAACACCCTCGTAGTGAGCCGGGAGCATCCACACTTGATTGAGCAGATCGTTCGGTGGCTCAAAGCCCTCGTTGAAAAAGCCCTTTTCGACCAGCGACACCAGCTGCTCGTCGGTGAACTCGTAGAATGCGTCGACAGTCGTCGCACCGCCATCCATCTGATCGAAATCGACCTCGGTAATCCCGTAGGCGATCTCAGGCGATCCATAGGGAACCAGTCCCACAAGACGACCTCGAACGTGGAGAACAGGTCGGTAATTGGACCGAGCCCCATGATTGGTGAAATACAAGGTGTCAACGAGCACCTTGATGTCAGCTTCGCCCTTGACTTCGCGAGACTCAACGCCTCGCATTGACAGTGCGTGCTTCGCCCAACGATCGGAGCGCTTCATTCCTGTGACGGTACTCATGTGGTACCCCTTTCTTTGTTGGTTGGTGGATAAAGGGAATGGATACACCAACGCGATCAGCGCTGGCGCGACTTCTTTTCTGCCTTCTTCGCCCGCTTCACTGGCTCAGACAGCTTCTCGGACATCTTGTCAAGCGCCTTGTCACTCGTATCAAACTCGGCACGATCGACCCAACGACGCATCGCAGCAAACGCCTTGTTCATACCGCGATGACCAAGTGCGCACAGCCAGATCACACCGGCTGAGATCACGATCGTAATGAGCAGCATAGGGGCGACCCAGTACGCAATGAAAGCTTCCGTGCTCGGAGCATTCGCGCTCGTTACACCAAGACCGTCCTGGACAAGACGACCCATGTTCGGGATGACCTTCAGGGCACCCCACAGCATGATCCACAGGCTGACAATAACCCACGACACGAGGCCGATCACTCGGGCCACAACATACATACCCATGCGAGCACTGCGCTTAATCGCGCCCTTCTCATCGAGGGTCATCGGGGTGCGTACGTTCTTGATAAGAGAAGACAGATTCATAACAGGTTCCTTTCGTAAGGGTAAGGGATTGATTCAAAGAGTAGAGAAACGAGTGGGACCGCACCCACTATCGCTCAGTAGGTCCGATCGCGTCCTGGAGCACCGGCCCAACCGGTGATGTCCGAGATCGAACCATCGCTATCGAGCGTGTAGCGCATCGTGGAATACGACGTGCTCGTCGCCTTCCCATCAGAGCTCTTGGTCGTAATACCAACGACAGCAAAGTACGTGTACTTCGTGCCGTCGACGTTCGTCACAGAGGTCGTGAAGCTATCGAGAGACGAGTTTGCGCCCTCGTAGGCAAAGTACGTCTTACCAGACGAATCCGTACGCCATGCGCCCGCATCCTCACCCGGCATAAACACCGTGAGGAACTGCGAGTTTTCATCCAGATGCCAACGATCGATGAGCGCTTGTCGCGCAGAGATGTACTCATCCCCGCTCGACCACGTGAGCGCCTGCTTCATGATGGCCTTCACGGCCTCATCGTCGCTGTGCTTACGAGCAGGAGACATGCCGGTTGCTTCAGCCGAGACAGTCTCCTGGTGATCAACAGTCGACGATTCCAACGATGCAAGCTGCCATTGCAGCTGTTGCACCTGCTCAGCAGTGCGAGCATTCTCATCGGCCACATGATCACTGTGCGTTGCCGCAACACCGACACCGCCCAGGAGGATCGCACTTCCTGCGATCAGCGCACCGAACCGTGCAATAACAGGCGTCTTCTTGTTCTCATGTGCCATCTCAACCAACTCCATTCTCATGAGCCGTATCGTCACTGACAAGCAGTCGCGCACCAGCGCTCGTCACTCCCGTGTGAACACCGGAGAACGTTCCCGAGGCGGCATCGTACGTGGCCGTCGTCCATGCCAGCAGCGTGCCGTCAGAGCCCTTACACAGCCACGCAATCGGCAGTGCCGACGTGTCTGTCACGCCGTAGGTAACAACCGATTCCCACTGATACTGATCAGCGGGTAGCGCGCTCGTCTGACCCGAGGCGTCCTTTGCGAGAGGCGCATACCAACGCACGGCAGCACCATCGGGCACAAGCTCAGCGAGCCGGGCATGTAGATCAGCCACACGCTGCGCATCTGCATCCGAGGTGCTCGTCGACCAACCGCGATATTCGTTCTGGAGGTCGGCCACCTGCTGGCTCTTCTCCTGGAGAGAATTCACAGCAGCCTTTGCTCCCTCCACATCAGGAACAACCTCAGATGCCTGCTGAGCCTGAGCAACCTGAGCAGTCAACGTTTGGATCTCAGCGCTTCGATCGATCGGAGCACTCTGGGTACCCACGACTGCAATGCCGATTCCCATCGCAGCAAGACCCAATCCCGCTGCGATCTTGAGATCGATACGGCGCTTCTTACCATCGCCGTCATTGTCGTGAGCCTTCTTCTCAACTCGCTGAGCCCTCTTACGCTCAAGTTCATCGGCCAATTGCTGGCCGCTCTTCCACTGCGTTTTCGGCGTTGGTGTCTTCGCCCATTCACTGAGCTTGGTCATTCGATCTGCCACGGTCAATCACTCCCTTTCTCTATCTCTCTTTTCACTAACGTGATTTCACTCGTGTATCAACATAATCAATCATACCACAGCACCCCGTACCAGATGCAATCATCCAGTACGGGGTGCCATGAGTGATGCTACATGATCACGGACCAGGGGTCAGACGAGTGTTCTTATCGCCCTGACCCTTTTGCATGGTAGACGGAACCGTCACCGATGCGAACTTCGAGGAAGACTCCTTCGTGGTGTTCCGGTACGCCACGTAATCCGTGTCGAGACCGGTCGAACCAGTGTAGAACTGGCCCACTGTCGGAGCACGATCGTTGAGCGAACCAGAGACAATCTCGCCCTGGGGCTCGTAGTTACCCTCGCCCCAGACTTCCTTCACAGCGTCCTCGCCCACATACATGACCGTGTGCGACACACCGCCAGTCGTACGCAGAAGAATGTCACCGGGCTGAAGCTTGGACTTATCGCCGTTGTAGTCGATCTTGGTCCACTTCGAGCCACCCTGGCCCTGAAGATACTCTAGCTGGTTGGACACGCCACCAGCCGGGTACGTATCGTCAGTACCAGACCAGCGAACAGCGGTGGCAACGGTGCGGTCACACGAGGCAAAGTAGTTATCCGACTCACCGAGCACCTCCTTGTGGAGGTACTTGTAGATGTCGGTACCGTCGTTGCCCTTACCATCGTCGTTGTACGGCCATGCGTAAGAGATCGCAGCCTTGACCATCGTCGAGTTATCCACCTTGCCACCGTGCGACTTGCACTTGCTGGCAGCAGCAGCCACGGAGCTACTGTTCGCACCAGTCACAGCACTACCCGACTGAGCCAAAATCGAATCAGCGAGAGACTTGTTCTTCTCCCAGCCGCCCATCTTGGCAAACCAGGTACCAGCAGCGCTCTCGCGAGAGCCGAGCGTACC
>ERZ773069.882-NODE-882-length-18658-cov-12.746761_pt1 | contig 18658 bp, 9 predicted proteins | sample MGYA00580619_ERZ773069 | MGnify/ENA primary metagenome ERZ773069 (study PRJEB29015, sample SAMEA2738007) | human oral metagenome | biome: human oral; feature: human-associated habitat; material: dental | place: China | collected 2108 ...
TTAGCAATCAAACTTTGACGCGGTAGCTGATTGAACTTTTTGTTCGTCTTTTAGATTCCAAAAAGATCCTAATCATCCTCGCAGGGCTGGGACTAGGAAATCGAGATTTTATCTATCGATTTCTGTCCCACCGCCTTTTGTTATCTTCTCTGTAAAATCTAGTTTTTTAAAAATTGGATTCGGTTTGTATTCAAAAAATTGTTATATTATAATTTGAGAGTGAAATTAAAGTTTGATCATAATTTCATGAAAATTTTCTAAATAATCATCTGAAGCTACAAGGAAGAAAAAGTGGCTAAAAAAATAAGCAAAGTAGTAGCTTTAAATATAAGAAATGGGGTAGAATGGTAGAAGTTGCTTTTCAGTAGCTTATATCAGTAGTTTATAATCGAATTGACTGACAAATTTTTTGTGTAAATGTTGTTACATCAACGACTTTGCTAAACTATTATATTTTTTTGTTTTCAAAGTATAATTTATCTTATATTTGAAACTAGATGAATTTGAATCAGTTTTTAAAAAGAGCCCTCATATAGTTTTTGAATCCTAGCAAATGGTATTCCTACGTCTTCCAATCTTGCTAAAATTGATGAAAAACGATATGATAGAATGAAAAAGAGCGAGGTGAAATATGGACCAAAGACGGATTCAAACAGAAACACAGCAGATACTTGAAGATGTATTAGACAAGGCTTCTTTACAGGAGGGAGCATTATTTGTCTTGGGTTTGTCTTCGAGTGAAGTGCTGGGAGGACACATCGGAAAAGATTCGAGTCAGGAAATCGGTGAACTTATTGTCAAGACTATGTTGGAACTGTTGACGGCTAAGGGAATTCACCTGGCTGTTCAAGGGTGCGAACATGTCAATCGGGCTTTAGTTGTTGAACGAGAAGTAGCTATAAAACATCAGTTGGAGATTGTGAGTGTACTCCCGACCTTACATGCAGGAGGTTCTGGTCAGTTGGCCGCCTTCCGCTATATGAAGGATCCCGTGGAGGTCGAATTTATCAGGGCAGATGCTGGTCTAGACATTGGTGATACAGCTATCGGTATGCATATCAAACATGTTCAGGTACCCATTCGACCAGTCTTAAGAGAGATTGGTCAGGCTCATGTAACGGCACTTGCTAGTCGACCAAAACTCATTGGAGGGGCGCGTGCTCAATATCCAATAGATCATATTAGGAAGATATAAAATGAATACTAGAAAAATGCAGTTTGAGAGAGTCATTAAATACTCTATTCGGAAGTTCTCGGTTGGTGTCGGTTCTGCGGTTATCGGAACATTTCTTTTGGGGGCAAATAACTTTTTAGTTGAAACTGTTTCAGCAAACGAAGTGGCAACACCCAACCAAGTTCATTACCATTATTTGGCTGAACAAGAATTGACAGAAGCGGAAAAAGCTTTGATCCATCACGAACTCCCTTCTGATTTAAAACAAGATGATCTTGTCTATCTTGTTTACAGAAAGAAGGAAGTGAATTCTCAACAATTGCCGAACACTGGAAGCAAGGAGTTGGCGCTAGCAACTCTTGGATTTGCAACAGCGTCTATGATTGTTGTGGTGATGTCTAAAAAGCACCGCAATAAAATGCTTGGCCTTCTCTTTATTGGAGCTCTAGGTGGTAGTTACTTTATCCCTCAGTCAGCTCAAGCATTTGAGAATAAAATTTTAGTGTCCTACAATCAAACGATTGCAGCAAGTAGTCAAGAGGACTTGGCAAAAGGTGTCATTCAAATCGAAGGATACGAATACGTCGGTTACTTTAAAGCATCAGACTTCCAAGAACAACCAGAGCAAATGACGACTGCTAAGGGAACTCAAGAAGAAGGTCATGAAGGCGAATCTCTGGTTCAGCCAGAAGCCCCAGCTTATACAGACGAGATTACAGCCAAAGGTACACAAGAAGAAGGTCATGAAGGTGAATCCTTAGTTCAGCCAGAATTGCCAGCCTACACCGGCGAGATTAGCGCAAAAGGCACGCAAGAAGAGGGCCACCAAGGTGAATCTCTGGTTCAACCAGAAGCTCCAGCTTATACAGGCGAGCTTAGTGCCAAAGGCACGCAAGAAGAGGGTCACCAAGGTGAGTCTCTAGTTCAATCAGAAGAACCGGCTTATAAAACTGAAGAAAGTGCTAAAGGCACGCAAGAAGAGGGTCACCAAGGCGAAGCTTTAGTTCAACCAGAAGCCCCAGCCTACACAGGCGAAATTACAGCCAAAGGCACGCAAGAAGCAGGCCACGAAGGTGAATCCTTGGCTCAACCAGAAGCTCCAGCTTACACCGGCGAGATTACAGCCAAAGGCACCCAAGAAGAAGGTCACGAAGGTGAATCCCTAGTTCAACCAGAAGCCCCAGCTTACACCGGTGAGATTACAGCCAAAGGTACTCAAGAAGAGGGTCACCAAGGTGAATCCTTAGTTCAGCCAGAATTACCAGAGTATACAGTAGCTGAAGCAACTATCACAGAAACTGAAACTGTAGAAGTTCCATATACAAAAGAGTATGTAACTGACGATACTCGCTACACTGACGAAGAAACAGTGATTCAAAACGGTCAAGCAGGAAGTCAGCTGATTCATCGTGTCTATAAGACAGTCAATGGCCAAAAAGTTGGGGACCCAATCAGCACGAGTACAGAAACTGTTAAGGCTCCAGTAAACGAAAAAATTAGTCGTGGTACCAAGGCTATTGAAGGTCAAGTTGAAGAAGTTTCATTTGAAGAAATTCCTTTCGAAACAAGAACAGAAGTAGACAGCACTCTTCCGAAGGGAACTGAAGTTGTTGCTCAAGCTGGTCAAAACGGTAAGAAAAAGATTACCAAAGTCTATAAGACTCTTAAGGGCGTGAAAACTGCAGATGCTCCAACGATTTCAGAGGTAGTTGTTGAAGCAGTTCAAGATCGTATCATCAAAAAAGGTGATCAAATCCTTTCAGAACCAACTTTGACTCTCAATCATATAGACAAAGAAGAATTAGAGCGTAGTGCTAAGGTTCGTTACCAATTGGTAAAACCAACAGGTGTAACCATTAAATCTCTTGAAGTTGTCTTGAAAGACGGAGACACTAGCCTTCAAACAGTCAACATGTCTGAGGGAGATTTGACTACTAATCTTACAGATTTGAAATACTACAAGGACTACAAGATTGCTACCAAGATGGTTTACGATCGTGGAAACGGGAACGAAGAAGTAGTTCTCACGGAAGAACCACTAAGACTTGATTTAAAGAAAATCGAGATTAAAGATATTCTAAGAACGGATTTGATCAAATATGAAAATCAAATCGAAATGGATGAAACTCGACTGACTTCAGTGCCAACCGACTTGTCAAACTATTATCTGAAAGTTACCTCTAATGACCATAAAACCAATCTACTAGCGGTTCAAAAAATCGAAGAGTCAACAATTGATGGAAAACAAGTCTACAAGGTAACAGCAGTAGCGGAGAACTTGGTTCAACGTAATGTCGATAATCGCTTTAATGAAACTTATACCTACTATATTGAAAAACCAAAAGCTAGTCAGGATGGTGTTTTCTACGACTTTGGAGAATTGATCCAAGCCATTCAGGCAAATCCTGCTGGTGAATTTAAACTGGGTCAAAGTATGAGTGCTCGTAACGTTGTTCCTCAAGGGAAATCTTACATTACTTCGGAGTTTACTGGTAAGCTATTGAGTGATGGAGACAAACGTTATGCTATCCATAATTTAGAACATCCCCTTTTCAATGTCATTAATGGTGGGACTATTAAGGACATCAACTTTGAAAATGTAGATATTAATCGTTCTGGTCAAAATCAAATTGCGACGGTTGGATTTAACCTTAAAAATAAAGGTCTAATTGAAGATGTTAAGGTGACTGGTTCGGTTACTGGTAACAATGATGTTGCAGGTATTGTCAATAAGATTGATGAAGATGGTAAGGTTGAAAATGTCGCCTTTATTGGGAAAATCAACTCTTTAGGGAATAACTCGACAGTTGGTGGTATTGCTGGTTCAAACTATATGGGCTTTGTCAATAGAGCCTATGTAGATGCGACTATTACGGCCCAAAATGCCAATGCAAGTATGCTAGTACCATTTGTCACTTATATGCTAAATAGTTGGAAATCAGGTACAAAAGCAAGATTAACCAATTCTGTTGCCAAGGGTATCCTTGATGTTAAAAATACTAGAAACGTTGGTGGTATTGCCTCTAAAACATGGCCATATGGAGCTGTACAAGATAACGTAACATATGCTAAAGTAATCAAAGGTCATGAAATATTTGGTTCTAACGATGTTAACGATGAAGACGGAAGCCCACATATTAAAGACTTATTCGGAGTTATCGGTTATAGCTCTGCAGAAGATGGAACTGGTAAAGATACTAAGAATCCAAGTAGGCTAAAACACTTAACTAAAGACGAAGCTGATGCTCGAGTTGCTGGTTACAATATTACAGCTGATAAATTCATAAGTGAACCTTATGAATTGAACAAGTTGAACAATGTAAGCACTCGTGAAGCAGCTTATGAGTCTATTCAAGACTACAATCCAGACTATAAACTTGCTTATAAGAATATTGAAAAAATACAACCATTCTATAACAAAGATTTTATCGTTAATCAAGCTAATAAACTAGCTAAGAACCACAAGTTAAATACTAAAGAAGTTATTTCTGTTACTCCAATGAATGATAATAACTTTGTAACAGATTTAAGTGTTGCAAACAGAATTATTGTTCACTATGCTGATGGAACAAAAGATTACTTCAACCTATTTTCTAGTGATGAGGGGCTAAGTAATGTTAGAGAATACACTGTAACAGACTTAGGTATTAAATATACACCTAATATCGTTCAAAAAGATCATAGTGTTTTAATTAACGGTATCGTGAATATCTTAAACCCTATCGAGCTTCAATCTGATTCAATTTACCAAAAACTTGGCAGAACTGGACCAAATAAAGTAAATGCGATTAAAAATCTATTCTTAGAAGAAAGTTTCGACTATGTAAAAGCTAATTTAAACACATTAGTAACTAAATTAGTTGAAAATGAAGATCATCAACTTAATAATTCTCCTGCAGCTCAACAAATGATTCTTGATAAAGTTGAGAAAAATAAAGCTGCCCTATTATTAGGTTTAACATACTTAAATCGATACTACGGCGTTAAATTCGGTGATGTTAACATTAAAGAATTAATGTTATTCAAACCTGATTTCTATGGTAAAAACGTTGATGTTCTTGATAGATTAATTGAAATTGGCTCTAAAGAAAATAATATTAGTGGTTCAAGAACATATGATGCTTTCGGTGAAGTTCTAGCGAAATACACTAAATCTGGAGATTTAAATGGTTTCTTAGACTATAACAGAGGATTATTCACTAATATCGATAATATGAATGATTGGTTCATTGATGCGACTAAGGATAAGGTCTATGTAGTAGAAAAAGCTTCTCAAAATCCAGGAGTTGGCGAACATAAATATCGTGCTTATGACAATTTGACTCGTGGTCTTCATAGAAAAATGATTCTACCTTTATTGAATCTTGATAAGACAGAAATGTTCCTCATTTCTACTTACGATACGATGTCTTATGGTACAGCTAATAAGTACAATACTACTTTGGAAAAACTTAAACCGGAGATTGATTTAGCCGCACAACGTCAGATTAATTATCTTGATTTCTGGCATCGATTGGCCTTGGATAATGTGAAGAATAGATTGTTCAAAGATATCGTCTATCCAGTTTGGGAAGGATTCTATGCTTGGGGTCATGGTTGGCCAGGCTGGCCTGAACGCTATGGTCAATTCAAAAATAGTACTGAAGTATATGCCCCAATCCGTGAAATCTATGGACCTGTAGGAGAATACTACGGTGATAATGGAGCTGTTGCTGGAGCTTATGCAAGTATTTACGATAATCCAAATGATAATCGTGCCAAAGTAACTTTCGTTATGTCTAATATGATTAGCGAATACGGAGCTTCTGCGTTCACACACGAGACTACACACTTAAATGACCGTCTTGTTTACTTCGGTAATTTTGGTCGTCGTGAAGGTACAAATGTTGAAGCCTTCGCCCAAGGTATGCTTCAATCACCTGCAACACAAGGCCACCAAGGTGAATATGGAGCTCTAGGATTAAACATGGCATTTGAAAGACCTAACGATGGTAACCAATGGTATAATACGAATCCAAATGATCTTAAATCACGTGAAGCTATCGATAACTACATGAAAGGTTATAACGATACTCTGATGATGTTAGACAATCTTGAGGCTGATGCAGTTCTTGGACAAAATAGTCAAGAATTGAATAATGCTTGGTTCAAGAAAGTTGATAAGCAAATGAGAGGAAACTCTAAGAACCAATACGATAATGTTCGTGGTCTAAATGATACTGAAAAAGCTATTCAACTTCATTCCGTGAATGACCTAGTAGATAACAACTTTATGACTAACCGTGGACCAGGAAATGGTGTCTATAAACCAGATGACTTTAGTTCTGCATATGTCAACGTCCCTATGATGACAGGTATCTATGGTGGTAACACAAGTGAAGGTGCTCCTGGAGGAATGTCATTTAAACACAATACATTCAGATTATGGGGTTACTACGGATATGAAAAAGGCTTCCTAGGCTATGCTACTAATAAGTATAAACAAGAGGCTAAGGCTGCAGGTAAGAACACCCTAGGTGACGACTTTATTATCAGCAAGATTTCTGAAGGTCGATTTGCAAACTTAGAAGAATTCAAGAAAGCTTACTATAAAGAAGTGAAAGACAAGGCTACAAATGGTTTGACAACCTTTGAAGTAAATGGAACTAACATTTCATCTTACAATGATCTTCTTCGCTTATTCAAGGAAGCTGCTGCTAAGGATGCTGCAACCTTAAAAACAGAGAAGAATGGTAATAAGTCTGTGTCTACAAATAATGTAACCAAACTCAAAGAAGCTGTTTATAAGAAACTTCTTCAACAAACAGATAGCTTTAAAACTTCTATCTTTAAATAATCCAAAACTCTCATCTGCTAAGCAGGTGGGAGTTTTTTGTGTCCCAAAAGATGCCTTATTTTCCAAACAGATTTCAAGTATTTTTAGGGTGATAGGTATATAATAGAGCTATAATACAATATCTATATTCATATGATGAGCGAGAAAGGTGATGAAAATGAAAAAATGGCAAACAACTGTATTGGTCTGTACTAGTCTGGTCTGTCTATCAGCTTGTAAAAATCAGACAACAAGCGAAACTGATAAGCAAAATGGAGACAAAAATGCACAAGTTAGTTCTCAAATTGCAAAACAAGGAGAAGCAGTTCCAGACTTTGAGCTTATGGGAGTTGATGGGAAAACCTATCGCCTATCAGATTATAAAGGCAAAAAGGTCTATCTCAAATTTTGGGCATCTTGGTGCTCTATTTGTCTAGCTAGTTTACCTGATACCGATGAGCTTGCAAAAGAAGCAAGTAATGACTATGTCATCTTGACAGTGGTTTCTCCTGGTCAAAAAGGAGAGCAAGCAGAAGAAGCCTTTAAAAAATGGTATCAGGGTTTGGACTATAAAGATTTACCAGTATTGCTAGACCCTTCGGGACAACTTTTAGCGAGTTACGGAGTTCGTTCTTATCCGACTCAGGCTTTTATTGATAAAGAAGGTAAACTAGTTAAGACCCAGCCAGGCTTTATGGACAAGGAAACTATTTTACAGATGCTAAAAAACATAGATTAGAGGCTCATCATGAATGATAAATTAAAAATAATTGTATTCATAGGAATCATCATTTGCATTATTATTGGACTTTTATTTCTTTTGGAAAAAAGGAGCGCAAGCTACACAGATACCACTCAAATCGAGAAGGCAGCAGTTAGTCAAGGGCAAAAAGTCACGAAAAAAACTGAGCCAAGTAAAGATGCTGACTTACATGATATCTATCTAGCTGGAGGTTGTTTCTGGGGAGTCGAAGAATATTTTTCTCGAGTGGCAGGTGTGACAGATGCTGTTTCTGGCTATGCGAATGGTAGAGGAGAAACAACCCAGTATGAATTGATCGGTCAAACAGGCCATGCTGAGACTGTTCATGTAACCTACGATGCCAATCAAATTTCTCTAAAAGAAATCTTGCTCCATTATTTCCGCATTATCAATCCAACTAGTAAAAATAAGCAGGGCAATGATGTGGGGAGCCAGTATCGTACCGGTGTCTACTATACAGATGAGAAAGATTTAGAAGTTATCAATCAAGTTTTTGAACAAGTTGCTCAGAAATACGACCAGCCTCTAGCGGTTGAAAAAGAAGCATTAAGAAATTTTATCGTGGCTGAAGATTACCACCAAGACTATCTCCAGAAAAATCCTAATGGATATTGCCATATCAATGTCAATCAGGCAGCCTATCCGGTCATTGATGCAAGTAAATATCCAAAACCGAGTGACGATGAATTGAAAAAACTCCTATCTCCAGAGGAGTATGCCGTGACTCAAAACAGTCAAACAGAACGAGCATTTTCAAATCGCTACTGGGATAAATTTGAAGCAGGCCTTTATGTAGATGTAGCGACTGGAGAACCCCTCTTTTCTTCGAAAGATAAATTTGAATCGGGCTGTGGCTGGCCTAGCTTTACCCAGCCTATCAGCCCAGATGTTGCGACCTACAAGGAAGACAAGTCTTATAATATGGTCAGAACTGAAGTCAGAAGCCGAACAGGGGATTCCCACCTAGGACATGTCTTTACAGACGGACCTCAGGCCAAGGGAGGACTTCGCTATTGTATTAACAGCCTGTCTATCCGTTTTATTCCAAAGGATCAGATGGAAGAAAAGGGTTATGGTTATTTGTTAGATTATGTTGAGTGAACGTGATATTCTTAAAAAGTGTTTACTAAAAATGTTTTAGTTCATAAAAAGTGTAGAATTTAGACTTTAGAAGTAGAATGTCTTTTCGATAAGCTTTCTTTTATCTAAAAGAAAAAAATGCGTTTAGGAGATTTAGCAGAACGTGTTGGGATTACTCCCGCAAATCTTTCAATACTGAAAACAGGAAAGGATAAAGCTATACGTTTTTCAACACTTGAAGCTATTTGTAAAGAACTAGGATGCCAGCCAGGTGATATATTGGAGTATGTGCCAGACTAAAAATGTGGTTCAGCCAATGCTGATCCGCTTTTTTATTTAAAAAATATCAATTTATTTCGAAAATATTTTGTAAAAAAATCAACAAAATATTATAATAAGATTATGAAAGCGGAATAAAGGAGATGTCTTTAAGGACAAGAACAAAGCTAATATGGAAGATAGAAAAAAGCTACAAAAATTTGCTATTCGCAAACTGAGCATGGGAGTGGGCTCGGTATTGATTGGACTTGCCTTCATTGGAGGAACACTTGAACCCAAACTGGTTCAGGCCGATGAAACCAAGCAAGTTTCCTTTCACTATTTAGCAGAATCGGAGTTGACAGCTGCTGAACGTGAACTCATTCACCATGAATTGCCACAAGAACTTAGCCAAGAGAGCTATTATCTAGTCTATCGTAAGCAGGGACAAGCTGTCCTACCTCAAACAGGATCAGTCACCTTCCCCTTGGCTGGTCTTGGTCTTTTGACTGCTAGTTTGGTGGTTTTCCTATTTTCTAAGAAAAAACCTTCAAAGATAGTTGGAGTGTTATTGATTGCTTCTCTTGGTAAGAGTTTATTACTCCCTTATCATGTATTTGCTTTTGAACACAAGGACTTACTAGCTTATGATCAGACTAAAACCCTTGTGTCTGCTGATGGTTTAACTCAAGGAATTATTGACATTAAAGGCTATGACTATGTCGGTTATTTATTAGAGTCGGATTTAAGAGGAAGAGGCCAAGATCTAACATCTAGTGCAAGCCCAGAAATTCCTGCAAAACCAGTAAATCAAGCAGCCATTCATGAAATTCCTGAATTCACAGGTGGGGTATCAGGCGACTCCTTAGTCGAGCCAACAAAACCAACATTTGAAGGAGGCGTCAATGGCCAAGGAGTAGTATCCGAAGCTTTACCAGAGTATAAACCAGAATTTAGCAGTCAAAGTGGCGTCCCAGAAGTCCACACCAAACCCGACTTCACAAGCGGCGTATCAGGCGACTCCTTGGTTGAGTCAACAAAACCAACATTTGAAGGTGGAGTCAATGGCCCAAGTACAGTAGCAGAAAAGTTACCAGAGTACACACCAGACTCGAGTAGTCAAAGTGGCGTCCCAGAAGTCCACGCCAAACCCGACTTTACAGGTGGGGTATCAGGCGAGTCCTTAGTTGAGTCAACTAAACCAACATTTGAAGGTGGTGTTAATGGCCCAGGTGCAGTAGCTGAAGCCTTACCAGAGTACACACCAGAATTTAGCAGACAAAGTGGCATCCCAGAAGTACATGACAAAGCAGACTTTACAGGTGGCGTATCCGGCGAATCCTTGGTTGAGCCAACTAAACCAACATTTGAGGGTGGTGTTAATGGCCCAGGAGCAGTAGCTGAAACCTTACAAGACTATGAAGGAGGCGCAGTTCCAGTTGACACACTGAAACAGGAACATCCTGAGTTCACAGGCGGTGTATCCGGCGAATCCTTAGTTGAGCCACCAAAACCATCATTTGAGGGTGGCGTCAATGGCCCAGGTACGGTAGCTGAAGCTATACCAGAGTATACACCAGAATTTAACAGTCAAAGTGGCATCCCAGAAGTCTATGACAAAGCAGACTTTACAGGTGGCGTATCCGGCGAATCCTTGGTTGAGCCGTCTAAACCAACATTTGAAGGAGGCGTCAATGGTCAAGGTACAGTAGCTGAAAGCCTACCAGATTATGAAGGAGGCGCAGTCCCAGTTGAAACTTTGAAACAGGAACTCCCAGACTTTACAGGCGGTGTATCCGGCGAATCCTTGGTTGAGCCGTCTAAACCAACATTTGAGAGTGGCGTCAATGGTCAAGGCACAGTAGCCGAAGCCTTACCAGAGTATACACCAGAATTTAGCAGTCAAAGTGGCCTTCCAGAAGTTCACGAGAAACCTGCCTTTACAGGCGGTGTATCCGGCGAATCCTTGGTTGAGCCAACAAAATCAACATTTGAAGGAGGAGTCAATGGCCAAGGTGTAATAGCTGAAGCCTTGCCAGAGTATGAAGGGGGCGCAGTCCCAGTTGACACTCTGAAACAGGACACACCTAGCTTTAGTGGTGGTGTGAATGCTACTGAAGCGCTCGTTCAAGATGCAAAACCGACTCTACATGTTGAAGTCCGAAAAGAGTTGATTCCTAAACAAACTAGGGAAAAGATTGATCCAGACATGCTTGTCGGTGAAACAAGAATCGAGCAAGTCGGTCAAGATGGTGAGAAAGAGATTGTTACCAGCTATGAGGAAAAAGACGGGAAACGTATCTCAGAGCCGAAAGAAACAACACGGATTTTAACAGAAGCTAAAGACCAGATTATCATCCGTGGCAGTAAGGAAAAAGAAGAAATTAAACCTGAACCTGTCCTAACTCTTTCAAATATTACTGGAAATTCGATGGGCCGTTCAGCTCGCTTAAGTTATAACTTGGAGAAGGCAGATGGTGTTACCGTTTCAAAAATTAGTGCCACTATTAAAGCCAAGGGGCTAGAGGATCAGACCATTGACTTAACGAGTGATCAACTGGAAGCAACAGTTGATAATCTGAAACTTTATACGGATTACACCATATCTACAAGGATGGTCTTTAATCGTGGTAAGGGTGAGGAGAGCACTCTACTTGAGGACAAGAAGCTTCGTTTAGAGCTTAAAAAGCTAGAAATAAAAGATATCAAGGAAACAAGTCTTATCAAGATTGACAATGGCAGAGAGACTGAGATTCAACAATTGACGGAAGCACCAAGGAATTTGGAAAACTACTACCTCAAGATTAGTTCAGAGAACCATAAGACCAGTCGTTTAGCCATCAAGTCCATCCAAACTGAGAGAATAGATGGAAAAGAATATTATAAGGTGAATGCTGAAGCAACTGACTTGATTCAACGCAATGCTCAGAAAACCTTTGAAGAAGGCTACAGCTACTATCTGGCTAAGTCAAGTGCTGATTCTCCTACGATTGCTGGTGTAAAAGAATACGCTTATCAGGATATCCAAGATTATGATAGTCGCCATGATCAAGCCTATCGCAACCTTGAAAAATTACAGCCTTTCTACAATAAAGAATGGATCGTTAATCAAGGAAATAAACTGGATCTTGATCACAATCTAGCCAAGAAAGAGGTAGTCTCAGTTGTTGCTATGAAGGGACAAGATTTTGTGACGGACCTGTCAGTGGCAGATCATATCATGGTTCATTATGCAGATCAGACCAAAGATGTATTTGCAATCACCTCACAAAATTCTGGCTTGACTGCTATCAAGGAATACAAGATTGCTGACTTGGATGTGCTTTATACTCCAGATATGCTGGTTAAGGACCGTTCAGCCCTTGTTAAGGACTTGACATCTATCCTCAAAACGGTGGACTTACAGTCTGAAGGGGTCTATCGAATCCTAGATGATCAAACCACTAGCCTTGATAAGAAGGTTGAGGCAGTGAAGAACTGGTATCTAGAAGAAAGCTTTGCAGAGGTCAAAGCGCAGCTGGGAAGCCTGGTTGATAAGTTACTAACAAATCTAGACTACCAGTGGAATGATTCGCCTGCTAGAACTGCTGCCTTGAAGAAAAAAGTTCAGGACAATCAATCAGCTATCATGCTGGGACTTGCTTATCTTAATCGCTATTACGGTATCCGATTTGCGGATTACAATCTGAAAGAACTCATGCTCTTTAAACCAGATTTTTATGGGCAAAACGTCGATGTCTTGGATCGATTGATTGAACTTGGTTCAAGAGAGAACAACCTAAAAGGCGACCAGACTCATGAAACCTTTGCCAGAGTCCTAGCCAAAGATACAAAATCTGAAGATTTACATGCCTTCTTAGACTACAACAGACAGTTATTGACGACTGACAAGGATATGAATGACTGGTTTGTGAATGCCACCAAGGGCCATGTGTACATAGTAGAGCGAGCTTCGAAGAATCAAGAAATTGCAAATCGCAAGCATCGGGCTTATGACAATCTTAATAACTGGCTGCATCGCAATATGATTCTGCCTTTGTTGAATGTCAAGAAGGCACAGATGTTCCTGATTTCCAACTACAATACCATTACTTTCGGATCAGCTGATAAATCTGGCAAAACCATAGACCAGATGAAAGCTGACATTGATCTAGTAGCGGACCGTCAGTTGACTTACTTGGACTTCTGGTATCGACTTGCTACTGATGAAGTTAAAGACCGTATGGTTAAGAGTGACTTTAATGTAGCTACACCAGTTTGGGAAGGCTATCGCGTTGATGGACGTGGCTGGGTAGAGCGTTATGGACATACTAGTGGTATGGAAGACTACGCGCCAATTCGTGAGGTATTTGGACCAGCAGGTCGCTATTATAAAGACAATAAGCTAGGAGCTTATGCTTCAATCTATCCAAAGATAAATGCCAGAGATGCTGTTCACTTTGTGGAAATCGACATGATGAGTGAGTATGGTTTGTCTGTCTACACCCATGAGACAACTCACGTCAACGATCGCATTGTCTATCTGGGTGGCTACAAACATCGTGAAGGAACCTATGTAGAAGCCTATGCTCAGGGTATGCTCCAGTCACCGGCTGAGGAAGGTCATCAGGGTGAGTACGGCGCCCTCGGTCTCAACATGGCTTACATGCGACCAAATGATGGGGACCAATGGTACAATCCAGATCCAACCAAGTTGCAAACACGCAAGCAGATTGACCACTACATGAAGGGTTATAACGAGGCCTTGATGCTTCTAGATTATCTGGAAGGAGAACGAGTTCTGGCTAAGAATGATCTTGCTTTGAAGAAGGCTTGGTTCAGCAAGATGACCAAGCAAATGCGCTATCAGGACCAGGATAATAAACTCCTTGCTCCTAACCAGTGGGACTATGTCCGTCCATTGACGGATGAGGAAGCCAAGACTCAGCTAAATTCTGTGGACGACTTAATCAAACATAACATCATCACCAATAGGCATTACCAAGGAACTTACCGACCAGAAGAACTCAAGACAGCTTATGTCAATGTCAAGATGGTGGATGCTATCTATGGTGGAAATACAAGTCAGGGAGCTCCAGGAGCCCTCTCTTTCAAGCATAATGCCTTCCGTATGTGGGGTTATTATGGCTACGAAAATGGTTTCCTAGGCTATGCTTCTAATAAGTACAAGGATGAGGCGTTAAGTGAGGGGCATGACACCCTTGGAGATGATTTCATCATCCAGAAGGTTTCGAAAGGCAAGTTCCAGAACTTGGAAGAATGGAAGAAGGCTTGGTTTGACGCTATTATTGCCAAGGCAAAACGAGGAATCCATAGTTTTGAAATTGATGGTCAGCAAATTGATTCTTACGAGAAATTGCAAGATTTGTTTGACCAAGCAGTAGAAACGGATTACCGAAACTTTAAGTATGGTGGTTCAGTTGCCAACTATACAGTCGCTCTAAAGAAAAAAGTCTTCCAGAAACTATTACAGGTTACAGATGCCTTTTCATCCGAACTCTTTCCCAAAGGATAGATAAAAGAGAGAGTGTTTTTAGATTTGCTAAGGAAGTGAAATCTACTTTATCATTCTCAAAGAATAAAATTGCCAGATCTCCTGTTTGGGGCCTGGCTTTTATGGTATACTTAGGATATGCATAGAAAAACAGTGATTGATTTTAGGGCTTTGGGCGAGCGATACATCTTCACCCAGCCTATCAAAGAGTTAAAAACCAGAGATTTAGCAGAAGTGGCAGACCTGCTGGCACAAGTGGAAAGCTACCAAGAGCAAGGCTATTATGTGGTGGGCTATGTCAGCTATGAGGCTGCACCTGCTTTTGAGGAAAAATTAGCGGTCCACAAGGCTCCCTTACTAGGAGAATATTTGCTTTACTTTACTGTTCATGACAAAGTTGAAACATCTAGCATTCCTCTGACTTATGAGGAGGTGGATTTGCCATCAAACTGGCAGGAAGTAACTTCTGCAGAGGACTATGAAAAGGCAATTGAACAGATTCACCATCATTTGCGACAGGGCGATACTTATCAGGTCAATTATACGGTTCAACTCAAGCAGGAGTTGTCTGCCAATTCTTTTGCTATCTACAATCGTATGGTTGTCGAGCAGGAAGCAGGTTACAATGCTTACGTAGAGCATGACGACATGGCAGTGATTTCCATGAGCCCAGAACTCTTTTTTGAGCAAAATGGCCGTGAATTAACGACTCGCCCTATGAAGGGCACAACTAAACGTGGCTTGAACGACCATGACGACTTGCAAGAGGCCGCTTGGTTAGCGCAAGATCCCAAAAATCGTTCAGAAAACATGATGATAGTTGACCTCTTGCGCAATGATATGAACCGTATTTCTGAGGTGGGAAGTGAGCATGTGGAGCGTTTATGCCAGGTAGAGCAGTATTCAACGGTTTGGCAGATGACTTCGACCATCAAGAGTCAGTTACGACTGGATGTTGACCTAGTTGAAATTTTTCGTTCGCTCTTTCCATGTGGCTCCATCACTGGAGCTCCCAAGATAGCAACCATGGAAATTATCAAGAACTTGGAGCCACAAGCTAGAGGAGTTTACTGTGGAACTGTCGGTCTCTTACTTCCCAATGGACGACGGATTTTCAATGTGGCTATTCGAACCATTCAACTGCATCGAGGGCAAGCCATCTATGGAGTCGGTGGAGGCATCACTTGGGATAGTACTTGGGAGTCAGAATACCGTGAAGTCCAGCAAAAGGCAGCTGTTCTTTACCGAAAACAGCCTCGTTTTCAACTGATAACGACAGGGAAAATCAGTCAGAAAACTTTTCTCTTTGAAAATCAACATCTAGAAAGACTACAAAAGGCTAGTCGTTATTTTGCCTTTCCATTGGAACAAGAAGTTTTGAGACAAAAGATAGAGGAAGAGTGCCAAGCTTGTGACCTCCATCAAGACTACCGTTTGCGAATCAGTCTCAGCAAGTCTGGAAAAATAGAAATTGAACGACAAATATTGACACCACTTAGTTCTATCTTCTGTCAGGCTAAACTTTGTCTGCAAGAAGCTGATTTGCAGCAGGCCTTTACCTACTTTAAGACGACACACCGACCACATTTGACAGTGGGAGAGCAGGAAATCATCTATCACACTGCTGATGGAAAACTGCTAGAAACCTCTATTGGGAATCTGGTCTTAAAAATGGATGGCAAGTTCTATACACCTCCTAGTCAGCTAGGTCTTTTATCAGGGATTTATCGAAATCATTTGATTGAGAGTAAGCGGATAGAAGAGAAAATCTTGACCGTAGAAGATTTGAAACAGGCAGAAGTCATTTATGCTTGTAATGCAGTAAGGGGCTTATATGAGTTGTCAGTAAGGGAGAACTAAATGAAATTAATATTTTTACATGGCCTAGGTCAGTCAGCAGATAGTTGGAAAGAAGTTCAGGATTTTCTTGCAGATTATCCATCGGAAGCCCTTGACTTATTTCCTTCCGGAGTTGGGACATACCAACAAGCCAAGGAGCGCATTTATCAGCGCTTAACAGTGGAAACAGAACCTTTTGTCCTAATCGGTTTGTCCTTAGGGGCTGCACTTGCATTGGAGCTTTCAAGTTATGAGATACCAAATCTTCAAGCCTTGGTTTTGTCAGGTTGTCCACTGAAACTAGCAGGTAACATCCCTTTTTACATTCAGTTGCTGATATTTAAATTGCTTCCCAAAAGGATATTTGAGAAACAGGGAGCAGATAAAGCTCTTATGGTTGGAGTTTCTGAGGAATTAAAAACACTTGATTTAAGAGAGATTGCACGGAATTGTCCCTATCCAAGTCTGTTAATTTGTGGTAGTCAGGATAAGCCTAATCTCAGTTCAATGAGATCTATTCAAGAACTGATGCCAGATTCTCAGTTTGAGATTATCCCTGACGGCCCTCATGTCTTGAATAGGGCAAAACCAAAAGAGTTTGCAGAAATAACCAGAAGTTTTCTTGAATTGCTGAAACAAGTTTGATAAAATAATATTGAGATTGATATTATGATTTTAGGAGAAAATCATGAACAAACGTCATTTACTAAAACTAGGCCTAGCTTCTTTACCTGCTCTAGCTTTGTTTTTACATCCAGTTGTGGCAGATGAAAGTATCCATTTTTCGAGCTGTAAGGAGGCTTGGGAGAATGGCTATGCAGATATTCATAGGGGAGAACCAGGGTATTCTGCTACTCTAGATAAAGATCATGATGGGATTGCCTGTGAATCGAAGAATGCGCCTAAGGGTGTTTTAAAAGAGAAAAAGTCGAGTACATCTCAAGCTAACACCAATGTATCACCAAATAGTGCAGCACCTACCCCAAGTGTAGCAGCTGAAAGTGGCTGGGTTCGTCAGAATGGATCTTGGTACTATTTTTCTGAAAATGGGAAACCAGTGACAAATACTTGGCAGGGTGCTTACTACCTCAAGTCAGATGGAAGAATGGCTGAGAATGAGTGGGTATACGATAACTATTACCAAGCCTGGTATTACCTCAAATCAGATGGTTCTTATGCACGCAATACTTGGCAAGGAAGTTACTATCTCAAATCAGATGGTAAGATGGCTCAGGGTGAATGGATTTATGATTCTTACTACCAAGCCTGGTATTACCTCAAATCAGATGGTTCTTATGCGTATAATACTTGGCAAGGTGCCTACTACCTCAAGTCAAATGGTAAGATGGCTCAGAGTGAGTGGGTCTATGACTCTTCTTACCAATCTTGGTACTACTTAAAATCAGATGGATCTTATGCTCGTAATGCATGGCAAGGAAATTACTATCTCAAATCAGATGGCAAAATGGCTAAGAATGAGCGAGTGGATGGCGGACGCTATTATGTAAATGCTTCTGGTTTGTGGAAACCATAGAATAGAAAAAAATCTGGAAAGTTAATGCAAACCTCTGCATTGATAAGTAGTTTTTGTTATACTACTACTATAATCATTTTCAATTAAGGATAAGGAGAAGACGATGAGTCAAAAGATTATTGGGATTGACCTTGGTGGAACTTCTATCAAGTTCGCTATTTTAACGCAAGAAGGAGAAATCCAAGAAAAATGGTCTATTAAGACAAACATTTTGGATGAAGGAAGCCATATCGTAGATGATATGATTGAAACTATTCAACACCGTTTGGGCTTGCTTGGATTGTCTGCTGAAGATTTCCGTGGAATTGGTATGGGGTCTCCTGGTGTAGTTGACCGTGAAAAAGGGACTGTTATCGGTGCCTACAACCTCAACTGGAAAACTCTTCAACCAATCAAAGAAAAAATGGAAAAAGCCTTGGGGATTCCATTCTTTATCGACAATGACGCCAACGTGGCAGCTCTTGGTGAGCGTTGGATGGGTGCTGGTGACAACCAACCAGATGTTGTCTTTATGACACTTGGTACTGGTGTTGGTGGTGGTATTGTCGCAGAAGGCAAATTGCTTCACGGTGTTGCTGGTGCAGCAGGTGAGCTTGGACATATCACAGTTGACTTTGATCAACCAATCGCATGTACTTGTGGTAAAAAAGGCTGTCTTGAGACAGTAGCTTCTGCAACTGGAATTGTCAACTTGACTCGTC
>ERZ773069.883-NODE-883-length-18652-cov-6.403398_pt1 | contig 18652 bp, 12 predicted proteins | sample MGYA00580619_ERZ773069 | MGnify/ENA primary metagenome ERZ773069 (study PRJEB29015, sample SAMEA2738007) | human oral metagenome | biome: human oral; feature: human-associated habitat; material: dental | place: China | collected 2108 ...
CGTCCTCCTCGTAGCCGTCATAGAAGCGGGACTCCATAAAGAAGCCGTCAAGGGCGCGGATGAGACGTGCGACGTTCTCCTCAGAGTTATCCTCCGTCGCTTCAAGGAGCCCCGTCGGTCCATTTCCGACAAGGAGAAACGACGGTTGTTTCGCGCGGGCATAGTCACCGAGCTGCGCCGTGAGATCGATCATCGCCGTCTCCGGAACAATGCGTGTCGATCGGGGCGGCTCAGCGGCGGTATTGCCGCAGGCTTGTCCGAACAGTCCCGCCGCACCGACAAGAAATGCGGCAAGCCCCTTTTTGATAGTCCCCATACAGCCTCCTTACAACGTCTCCTGATACCAGAATGTAAAGCCCCAGCCGTTGTAGCCGAATCCCCCGTCATCACTGCGGACGTACCGCTCCGCTTGAAAGGTGAAATTCTTGCGCTCGGTGATCTTCCACTCCACGCCCGCAACGAGAGACTTGCGCTTGAAGCCGCCGCCTGTGTTGAGTGCCGTGCGCAGCGGGTCGGATGTACTGCTGACATCCGAGTAATGCGCCATCGCGAGCCATGCGAGCTTGGGCGAGACGCCGTGCCGCAGCCCCAGACCGTAGTACTGGCGCGCAACATCCTGCGAGGCAACACCGCTGGCTGCGCCCGTGAGCGCATAGATGGCATAGAAGCGCACTTCGTCCTTTTTTGACACCTTCTGATTGTGGAAATAGCGCAGCTCCCAATCATCACCGTCGCGGTAATTGGTCTTTCCCGTGATCGTGCGGCTGTCCGTATCCACCGCATCCTGCTCCGAACGCTCCGTCATATTGTGATAGAGCTGCACCATGTACTGCTTCTTCTCACCCGCATGAAGGTATTCCACTTCCTGCGAAAAAATATTGCCGGGAGAAACGCGTGCACTTGGCACTTCCTTCGAGTAATCGTAACTGCTGCGCATGGTGTAGCTCAAGCGTCCCGTCAAACGATCACGCTCCGTGATGAGATGCACGACTTCGACGCTCGGGATGTACTGCCAGCCCGCACCGAAGTCCGTAAAGGGCGCCAAGCTCTCGGGCACGACCGCATAACGGGCAAAACGGCTCTGTCCCGTCGGTACACTAACACCAAATCCATAGTAAACGCGATTGATCGGCTTCTCATTGCGTAGTGTAACACTCAGCTGCGTATCTGTCCAGCCTGAGACGCTGCCATTTTCATAGCCTGTATCGGACTTTACATAGCCCGTCGAGAGCCCATAGTCGAGCTTCGTCTTTCCCGCATGGGTGCGTGCAAAGTAGGAGAACGGCAGATAGAGCTGATGCCCCGCATGGTCGCCGTGCCACGCATAGTATTCGAGCCCCGTCTGATAGCCCTTGCCCTCACCGAGGTACTTCAGCTCGTGCTCGCTCTGTGCGAGCTGCTTCTGTGCCGTCACCTCGTCGCGTGCCGCCTCGGATGCCCACGCCCGTGCCTCGCGGTCATAGTTCTCCGCCTCGACGCGGTCGCTCTGCAGCTGCGTGAGATCCGCCGTGCTCGCGGTCAGCTCCTGCTGATAGTCCGCAACCAGTTCACGCGCGTCGCGCTCGGCATCCTCCGCCATCTCGCGTGCCGCCGTTAACTCGTCAAAATGCGCCTCCACGGCATCGAGTGCCGCCTGCGCCGCCGTCAACTGCGCCGAGATGGCATCGATCTGCGTCGTACCGCCTTCCGCCCCCGTACCAGCAGAGCCGCCCGCCAGTGCTGCCTCAACCATGATCTGCGCGTCCACGATGCGATTCTGCTCATAGCCGACTTCGCGCAAAACGCGGGCAACGACCTCCGCACGGCGAGAGCCGGCAGCACTGCCCGTGCCCGTATCCGTGAGACGACTCTCCTGCGCACTCAGCGCGTTGACCTGAGCACGCTGTGCGTAGACCTGCGGCGCATAGTCCGCCTCCGCCTGCTGTGCGGCAATCGCCTCTGCCGTGCGTGCTGCGCGCGCCTCCTCGGCAACCGCGAGAGCAGTGCGGACAGCAGCGAGATGATCCTCGGCAGCTCTAAGATTCTGCCCGACGAGCACGAGGTTCTTCGCCGCATCCGCCGTCGCCGCGCGCGCCTCCGCGAGGTTGTTCCGCGCATTCTCGAGGTCGGCCTTCGCCTGTGCAAGGCCGTCCACCGCCGCATGGTAGGAGCGGATCTCCCCCTCCACATTCGACATATAGGAGAAATAGCCGGGGACATCGTGCAGAGTATCGTGACTTGCCGCCATCGCCCCATGCCCTGTGCCAAGGGCGCAGAGCGCACACACTGCCGCTGCCGCAGGGCGCACGAAACCGCCGCGCCGCATCCGCCTTCGTAGCATACTCATGCCTTTTCCATCCTTTCCAGATCCGGAAGTGCATCCCCATAGAGCCAATTTGCAATCGTGTAGAAAATCCCCGCATTTGCCTGATAAAAGACGGGCTGTGCGCAGAACACATAGTAGTTGATCCCGCGCCCAAAGCGCATGAGTGCCCACACGCTGTAGGCGAGCGCGAGTGCCGTCGCGAGGAAGAAGCCGAAACCGTAGCTTTTCTCCCCGAGATACAGGCTGAGAATGCCAAAGACGAGGTTCGCCCCCGCCGCGATTGCGCCAATCCGCCACACGCCGCTCTGAAAGTCAAAGTACTCAAGCATAATCATGAGTACCTGCAGCGCACCCGCAAAGAACGCGGCGAAGAGCATGACGTTGAACATATTCACCGAGTTGTAGTCCAGCCCCGCAAACGAGAGCACATAGTTGCCGAACGCGAGGAAGACCAGGGTAAAGACAAACTGGAACTCGAATGCCTGCCGCAGCTCGAACCACATGACATAGAGCAGATCCTTGCGCGCGTCCTCGATCATGTGGAGGTTGCCGCCGTGCGTGATCGCCGTGAAATAATCCGCGTACCGCTCATAAAAATGCGTCTCCACCTTCACGACGAACATCGTCGTGAGCGGCAGAATCGAGAGCAGCGCGTAGAAGACCACCACATCATAGCGCGGCGCGTAGAGGAAGGTATCGTGAATCAGCACGCCCCACGGCCCCTGCCAGATGATGATGTTCGGCAGGAAGAGCCCGAGCGTGTAGCCGAACGCTCCGATGAAGAGCCGCCCGTGCCGCCCGAGATACGGGAGAAAGGCAAACAGCATCCCGTCCTGCGGCAGACCGAAACGGCTTGTCACATAGAGGAAGAAGAACAGGACGAGCACGCCCATCCCCACATTCATCGCCAGCAGCGCCGCTGCAGCGGGCGGCAGGAGTGCCGTCTGCAAAAAGGCAAACGCCAGTGCGAGGCTGATGAGAACCCCCGCGAGATAGCCGAGGATCAGATACTTGAACTTCTTGACCGCCGTGAGGTAGACGCTGCCGACCCAGACGAGAAGCAGCGCGGAAAAGAAGAGATGCGACAGAATTTTCAGCTCGAGCGCGAGCGGTTTCCCCCAGAAGAAAAGGACCGATGCAATCGTCCCAAGTACGAGCAGGATCGCACTCATGCCGAACATGGACGGTGTCACATCGCGGTAGTGCTGGACGGTGATGCAGTCCGCGAGGTAGCGCGTCAGCACAATGGTAAAGCCGCAGGAGAGGAGCTGCGAGAAGACGAAGGAGTAGACCACCGCCCCCAGAAAGACCGCCGACGCATCCGCATCCACATTGTAGTTCTGAAACAGCATCTGGATCGCGAGCACCATGCTCGTGAGGAGGGCAAACGGCCCTGTGGTGACAATCGCGGAGTACGAATACGCCTTGAGGTGCCCCGTCGCCGTGCGTGCACGAAAGAGCCGTTTGAGTTCAAATCCGACGCCCGCCATGTGCCCCCTCCTTTCGTTCGCGTTCATATGCGATTCGATACGCGTCAATAAACTGTTCGTAGGTATAGTGCGCCTGCGTCCGTGCAAAGCCTACCGCCGCCATCGAGCGGCGCAGCTCATAGCTGCGCGCGAGCCGCAGGATCTCATATGCCATCGATTCATAGTCCATCGGAGCGACCACGGCACCCGCCGTTCCAAGGGTATCGTTGCTGTCGCCGTAGATCAGCTCGCGACAGCAGCCCACATCCGTCGTCACATAGGGACGGTGTGCCGAGAATCCTTCAAGGACGGCAAGCGGCTGCCCCTCACTGATACTCGAAAGCACGAGAATATCCATCTTCGGCAGATACTCCGCCACAGGGACGGAGCCCGTGAACGTCACATCCTCGAGTCCCAGCATCCGCACCGTCCGATGACAGACGGCGACGTAGTCGGGATCCTCCTCAAGCCCGCCCATAACGACGAGCTGTGCGTCCTGCATCTCGCGTTTGACGATAGCAAAGGCACGCAGCAGGGTCAGAATGTCCTTGATGGGCACGACGCGCACGACCGCACCGATCGTGATCGGCCCGCCGTGGTCGACGAGCTCGGGGATGTGCGTGAACCGATCCATATGCACGCCGTTCGGAACGATGTTGATCTTCTCCGGCGCACAGCCGAGATCGGCAGCAATCTGCCCGTTGTGCTCGAATAGTGTGTAGAGACGATTCGCCGCATGATACGAAATGCGCGCGAGATAGTAAAAATAGCGAATCCAGACGCCCTTGAAATCCGTCTTTGCCCAGTCGCTCTTGATGATCTCCGCTTCGCGCTCACGCGAGTAGATCCCGTGCTCGGTAATCATATACGGCTTGTTGTAGAGCGTCGCCGCCATCGCACCGATCACGCCGCAGTAGCCCGTTGCGACACTGTGGTACACATCCGCCTCGGGCAGTTTCTGCTGAAGCAGGAAAAAAAGCGGCAGGAGCATCGAGCGCATCGTCCAGAAAAAATCCGTGAACGGGAGATTATTATACCCCTCACGATAGATCCGCACAATGATATCAAAGAAATCGCTCGACATAAAGACTGCGAGCGGCGATTTCCAGCGTCCGTAGTGAAAAATCTCTGCGAGACGTTTCAGCGGGACATCCCGCTTCCCGCTCACAAACTCGTAGAGCGTCTGCTGCTCCTCCCCCGTGAGGATGTTCTCCATCATCTCCGAGCCGCGCAGGGAGAGAATTTCATCCAGAAAGGACTCCTCGACCCCGATGCAGTTCTCGGGCAGCTTGTACTTGAATTTACCGCGATCCTTCGCCTCCGCACCAACGGAGTAGATGACAAACTCATGCTCCGGCAGCCCCGCCATGAGCATCTGAACCCACGAGGACACCCCGCCCACCACGTAGGGATAGCACCCCTCCGCGAGAATACAGATCCGCATCAGGGCACCTCCTTCCAGTAGATACGCGCCATGGGGGCATGGGTGCGAATGAGGTAGACCCCCTCATCCGCCGGCTCCGCCGTGCAGCCCTCCGTACGCTCGATTGTATGCACCGTGTGCAGGAGGAAGCGCAGCTCGCCCGCACAGCCCCATGTATAGAGCTCCATGCCGTCCGTCATCCGCTGCACGCGGTAATCCATGTCAAAGTAGTCCGAGAAAAACGGCAGGCTGTCCGAGATCGTCTCTGCCGTCAGCCACGGAAAACGCGTGTGGATCTTATGCATGAAGGATCTCAGCCCGGTCTCCATTTCATGCCACGTCGTATTGGCTGCCGTCTCATAGAACAGCTCGTCGGGATGGATGAAGTGGGAGAACACACCGATGTAGTTGAGCGCACTGATCTCCTGCCAGAGCATGAGCCCGTCGTCCTCGTGCCCCGAGCTGATGCGCGGAAGCTCGAACACGCCGTCCTTGCGCTCGAAGTTCTGGTAGTAGGCACGTTCATTCGCAGGGCCGTCAAAGAGCGATCCAAAGGCGATGACCTCGGGGAAGACCTTGCGGATCGCCTCTTTGCCCTCGGGGCTCATGATGTTCGACGGCGGCACATAGAAGCGGAACTCGTAGTCCGGGTAGACGGACTTGATATAGTTCCGCAGCTCGCGCAGGGCCTCCTCCATGTCCGCCTGACTTTCCCACGGGACATAGTTCAGGCGCGGCTGACCGTAGCCCTCCGGCGCGAGCGGCTGATGGTTGTAGCCGTGCAGTCCGAGCTCGCCGCCCATGTTCAGCAGCTCACGCCCATAGATGATGAGCCCGTCGCGCGCAGCCCTGCCGCCGAGCGGACGGAACGGCCCTTTGACCTGATTTCCGTATGTCTCGATGATTACACCCGTATAGCGGATATTCTCCTCCTCGGCAAGACGGCGGATGAACGGCCACCAGATCTTGCGGTAGAACGTCTCCGTATCCACGCCAAGCTCATTGTAGATGCGATCAAAATCACCCTCGGGGACAGGCGCAGGGAAGTCGTCCAGAACAAAGAGCTTCACGCCGACCACGGGATAGATCGTGTCCGTCCCACAGTGCGCCATCAGTGCGGTATAGATGCCGAGGTTCGTCTTGTCGTCGCGCTCCACGCCGTTGTATGCATAGATGTGCCCGTCGCCGAGCGGCTTCTCCCAAAGAAGCGGTGTCCCATCGACACTCGTGATGTGAGCAGTCGCATCCGTAGTCAGCGTGACCGCATTTGCCTGCGTTGTGAACGCCAACCCCTCGCCAAAGCGGAAATCCTTGCCGCCGACGAGGAAATTCGTATGAATGTGGATGCCATACACATCCGCGACCGCGCCCAACTGTGCGATGCCAAAGTCCGCAAGCGTCGCTGCATCGATAGGACGCTCCTCCACTGACTCGATCTTTTGCAGGGCAAGCACCGTGCCGCCTGCGCGTGCATAGTCCATGATCTGCGGCAGCACGGATATGCTGCTCAGATGCCCCGTCGCAAGTGCGATGCCCTGATAGGAGCCGAGGAGAGGCTGCGGGTCGTCGAGCGGACGACTCTCGAATGCCTTGCGCTTCTCCGTCAGGATCTTCTCCATGTTGTGCCGCGCATACATACTCAGCACATCCGTCGGATCGTAGATGATAAGGAACTTCTCGCGCGGCAGATCCTCCTCCGTCGGAGCCGGAGTGAGTAAACGCTCCGTGAGCGGACGATTGCCCACCGCCCCCAGATGGAGAAAGCCGTCGAGACGGCTGTACTGGAAGAACAGCCCCAGCAGGAACGCAATGCCGAGCAGAATACACAGACTGCGTTTATTCACGAGGCGCACCTCCATCCCAGTAGCGGATCGCCTGCATCGCCTCATTGCTGAGGCGGGTCGGCAGTTTTTTCAATGCCTGAACAGTCTCCTGCAGACGCTCGATATCATGCGCCGCCTGAAAAAGACTGAGCATCAGGAGCAGGGGCAGCTCCTCTGTGGGGTGCTGTGCACGGAATGCCGCACACGCCGTCTCCGCCTCCTCCAGCTGCCCATTGCGAATCAGCCCACGAATCTCCTCCGCCTGATAGGCGGGATGATCGGGATGACGTTCCGCGAGGATGCGCAGCATCTCCATATAGCGCGTACGCTGCTGCTCCCGCGTCACGGAGTCACCGTATTGACGCAGCAGAAACTCGCGTACCTTGTCCACGTATTCGTTGAGGAGATCATCGTCATCCGCCCCGCGCTTTATTTCCTCTTCGAGCGCGTAGATCTCCTCGCTCAGCTGCTCCATGTGCGCCGTCATCATCGACACGGCATAGTAGGCAATCTCGCGGTCACTGTCGTGCACCGCTTCGTTCAGGATCGCTTGTCGCTCCACAACATCCTGCTTGATCGCATCGGTAAAGAACTTACGCTTGAGCTTCGGATCATCGACGAGGAACACGTCGCGCAGAGGCACGATGTCTCCACTGTAGGCATGCTCGCCGAAGGACATACTGAGATCCTCTTCCTCCTCCTTCGGCCCCGTCCTCTTCATGAGGCCGAGCATTTGCCCAAAGAGCTCGTACAGGACGAGGATGAGGAGCCCCATGAACGGCATCGCCAGGGCAAAGCTGCCCTTTGCCACTGCTGAGATACGCCCGCGCCGGTGCGCCTCGACCGCTGCATAGAGAAGAGCGAGCACCGCATTCAGCGCAAAGATGTACGCCGTTTCTGCAAATATACTCGCCATCATAGTGCCTGACTCTCCCCGGTCTCTATGCCCACCTTCGCCAGACGTTCGCGCACCATGTCGAGCGTCTTGCCCGCGACATCGGGCAGGAGGACGGAGACCCCCGTCTCCGTCGCCCCTATGAAGTCCTCGCCGCGAATGCTGTGAGCGATCTGATGATCCAGCTCGCTGTAGCTGCGGCCATTGACCTTCAGCGCGAGCAGTGTGACCGGATAATCCGGCTGCATACGGCGGCGTTCGCGGAACTCCTCGATGACCTTTTGGAACTCTTCGCTGCGCAGGATGCGTGTATTATCGAGATATTTCTGATCCGCCGTCTCCTGTTCCCATGCGTAGGCACGAGCGAGTGAACTCGAGACAAGACGTGCCGTGATCGATAGGAGGTTCTGCTGATAGAGACTCCACTGCTCAAAGTCGAGGTTATAGATTTGAAGCACGGCAATGACGCGCCCCTCATAGGAGATCGGCGCGGCGAGATCGGGCAGCCCCTTGACGAGATCCCGATTGACAAATATTTTTTTCTCCTGGAGCATCTGCACGAGATAGGGGTTGTCCTCCACACGGATCGAGCGCGGCAGCTCATGCGTCTGGCTGCCCAGACGCACCTTCTGGCGCAGATACCAGCCCCCTTCGCCAACGATGTAGACCACAACGTCCTTCACACTCAGGATGTCGGCCGTCACCGATGCCGTCTGCGTGTAGAGGTTCTCCGTCTCGACGGAGTCCAAACGCGAGACGATGCGATAGAGGCGCCCGATGCTGTCGTCCGAGTTTACAATCTGACGATAGAGGCGGTCCTTCACCGCAAGATTTTCCTTAAAAATATTTTCGAGAAACGAATAGCGATACTGCAGCCGCCGCTTGATACGGCTGTCCGCATGCTGTCGGTAACTCTCACGATCGGCAAAGTAGCCCGTCAGGACGGCGGCGAAGAAATATGATACAAAGTGCAGGAACTCGCGCGGGTTGTAAAGCATTGCAACGAGATCACCGCCCTGTGCGAGAAGGCTGTGAATGAGCAGGATGAGGGAGAAGATTGCCGCGATGAGTGCCTGCTGCTTTCCGTAGAGCAGCCCCATACAACCGATGTAGAGAAAGGCAAAGTCGAACGCTGTCATGCTGTTGACCGAAGTGCCGCCCTGCAAATACGACACCCCCGCAGTCACAAGCGCACCCGCGAGATTTTCCGCATACGGAACAACCTTCTGGCGAACGCGTTCGAGCCATGCGCGCCGCGAGAGCGCACGGATATCATCCATATAGGCGCTGCGCGCCGCCTGCATCGCCTCATACGTCTCCTTAAGGCCTTCGGCGAGCGGCCGCCGCGAACGCCAGCCCAGCTCGCGCTCGATGATCGCGCTGTGCAGAACGGCATGCCCCTGCGGCGCGCGCGGCTTCGCCCCCATACGCATGGACGGGAAAAAGGACGCGCAGATCCGATAGAGCTCCTCCATCGTCGTCGTGCACGGTGCTGCGATGTGCAGATAGGTCCCCTCAAAATTGCGTGTCGCCGCCTGATAGACGGCGTAGACCGCATCGCGCGCATCCAGAAGACCGTAGAAGACCTGTGCCGGGTCATCATACTGCGGCAGAGCACGCCCCATCAGGGACGCGCCAAAAAGACGCCCGACGAAGCCATCATCGGACGTCTGTCCCGGTGCATAGAGATCCGGCATGCGCAGGATGGAGACGGAAAGCCCCTGTTCACGATAGGCATTCGCCAGTGTCTCAAGACGCACGAGCAGCTGTCCCTCCTCCGTCTGCGGAGACGGCGCATCCGTCTCCACAGGGGTAGTTCCGGGCGCAAATACCTCCGTCCCCGAGAGCAGGAACACGCGCCGTACCTTCGTCTGCTGCGCCAAGCGCAGCAGCGCATCCAGACGCTGCATCGCATGGACGGGATCGCGCTCCAGTCGATAGACGAGGAGATCCAGATTTTGCACGGCAAAGACCGTATGCGCCTCCTCACTCTCCGGTGCGCAGTCATACGTCTGAATGCCCTGCGGTGGATTTTCCCCTGCCGCACCGCGCAGACGGCAGACCTCCCACGCCTCCTTGCGGAAGCAGGCGGCGAGAAGCTGCTCAAAATAGCGCGGCAATCCCACAAACATTACTTTTTTTGTCCAAGTACTCATACGATTGTCCTATACACCCCATTCGCTTTGCAGACACAGCAACGCTCCCTATGCCCGCACATCCATTGTACACAGAAAAATACGGCTCGTGCAAATATTCTCATATAGCCATGTTTTCATGTATGCAATGATATCTATTTTTTTAGTATATATTGATTCATCGTATGTAGCAAGATAAAGATAAGTTCATTTATCTAAATGTAATTTTTCAGCACCTCTCTTATATGAGTTTTTATCCTATGCTATAGGCTTTTCGAGGAAAATACAGAGCAGAAAAACATTGGAAATGGCACAAAGAAAGGCTTCTGCACGAAGTTTTCGTTTCGTACAGAAGCCTTGTTGATCAGCGGTCAAGAAAGAGATCCGTCGAGAGATAGCGGTCGCCGCCGTCGGGCAGGAGAACGACAATCGTCTTACCCGCGAACTCCGGTCGGCGTGCCAGCTCCACGGCAGCCGCAAGAGCTGCCCCCGAGGAGATACCAACAAGTGCGCCCTCGCGCCGCGCAAACTCCCGACCGTAGGCAAAGGCATCCTCGTTCTTCACCTGAATGATCTCGTCATAGACTGTGGTATCGAGGGTCGTTGGTATGAATCCCGCGCCGATGCCCTGAATCTTGTGCGGTCCCGGTTTTCCGCCCGAAAGCACAGGGGAGTCCGTCGGCTCCACCGCAACAACATGAATGGCGGAGTTCTTGCTCTTGAGGTAGCGTCCAACTCCTGAGACCGTTCCGCCCGTGCCGACCCCCGCGACGAACACGTCCACCTTTCCGTCGGTATCCTCCCAAATCTCAGGCCCTGTCGTGCGCTCATGCACCGCAGGATTCGCAGGGTTCTCAAACTGCGACGGAATGAAGGAGTTTGGAATCTCCTTCTGCAGCTCCTCCGCACGCGCAATTGCGCCCTTCATGCCCTGCGCCCCCTCTGTCAGGACAATCTCGGCACCGTACGCCTTGAGCAGATTGCGACGCTCGACACTCATCGTCTCGGGCATCGTGAGGATCGCGCGGTAGCCGCGTGCTGCCGCGACCGACGCGATACCGATCCCCGTGTTGCCGCTTGTCGGCTCAATCAGCGTCGCGCCCGGCGCGATCTTGCCCTCGCGCTCCGCCTGCTCGATCATCGCAATCGCAATGCGATCCTTCACCGAGCCCGCAGGGTTGAAGTACTCCAGCTTCACCACAATATTCGCCGACAGCTCGTGCGCCTTGGCAAAGGACTTCGCCGCGAGCAGCGGGGTGCGTCCGATGAGCTCTGTAACCGACTGATAGATATTTGCCATAATCCATACTCCTTTATTTCACAGCAACTTATTAAACATATAGAAAAAGTATGTTTATATACTACTCATTTTTTTATGGGATGTCAAGGGGCAGACATAAAAAAACTGCCGCACGAAAATATTTTCATGCGGCAGTCCCGATCAACAATATTCATTGCCTAGGAAAGCACTGATAAATTCAGCCACGCCATCTACGCTAATCTGACGGACTTCATTTTATCAGCGATTCCCTAGGAGGCGACTCCACTCGCCAGATCCTCTGCATCGAGATCGTCCATGTGCAGGCTTGCAATGCCCTCATGCGCCAAGCGTTTGACCTCCGCCAAGAGATCGCGCATCGCCATTGAGCCGTTGAGCTTGCGCCGTGAGGTCAGAAGGTCAATGAGGAGCGGCAAATTGATCCCTGTCACAATGCCATAGCCCTCATCTGCGGCAACCAATCGGCTTGCCTCGTTGAACGGCGTTCCTCCGAAGAGGTCGCAGAGAAAGAGAATCCCGTCCGAGCAATCGAGCTGCTCGATCGCCTCTTCATACCGCTGCCGCACAAGGGAGGGATCCTCCCACATTTGGAAGGAGACGGCACAGACATTCTTCTGGATGCCGCAGATCATCTCGGCGGCACGTACGAATTCTTGTGGCAAACTTCCATGACCACATACGATAACTCCAACCATGGTGAACCTCCTGTCACTCACCTTTTTCAGTATAGGCACATTATACAAAACAATGCCATCTTTCGCAAGTCTTTTCAAATAAATCTGTCAAAAATTATCATGTTGCATTAAATAGTCTAAATAAATCAATTTTCGATAAAAAAGCATAGAAAGGACGATTGTCCCTTCTATGCCTAAACAAAGGTGAAAAAGAACGTATTTTTTGAGGAAGGTCTTATGTCCCATCTCCAGTGAAAAAGCGACGGAAAGAATTCCGCATTGATGAAGCACCGATCCATTCACGTCGCCTCAAAATACACTTTGACGTGTGTTCCCTGATCGACAATATCGTTGACCCTGCGACTCTGCGATACGGCAACGCCCGTGCCTTCACTCTCGAAGAAGAGCCCGCGCTGCTCGGCGAGACGTGCCGCCTCGCGCATGGAGAGCCCCGTAAAGTCCGGCACGAGAGCCTTGCCCTCCGGCGGGGTCGCGACCGACTCCATGCGCTTCTCCTCACTGCTCGTACGCGTGTGGGCATCCGTCTCCTTCCCCTCCTGTGCAAAGGAGTTGCTCGACGGTTCGACGTGCGCGTAGCGCAGGAGCTGGGCAAAGATACGCGAGGCGACTGGCGCGGCAATCTGCCCGCCGTAGAAATTGCCGCCGCGCGGGTCGTCAATCACGACAAGCACGGTAAAGATCGGATCTTCGACGGGGGCAAACCCACAAAACGAGGCAATGTACCGCCCATCGAGATATCCCCCCGTCTCACGGCTGATCTTCTGTGCCGTACCGGTCTTGCCTGCAATGCGGTAGCCCTTGACCCCCGCCTTCGCTCCGCCGCCCGATGCAACGACCTGTTCGAGGAGACCGATGAGCGTACGGTTGACCGTCTTTTGCAGCGTCTCGCGCACCTCCTGCGGCTGACGCTCCTCATAGACCGATCCATCGGGATTCTTGATCGTACGGATGATGTACGGGCGCATGAGCGTGCCGCCGTTTGCAATCGCGGACATCGCCGTCACAAGCTGCAAGGGAGTCACGGCAATGCTCTGCCCGATTGCAGCGGTCGCGATGTCCGAGTCCAGCATCTCGTTGGGTTGGAACAGGATTCCCTCCTCCTCGCCCGGCAGATCGATGCCCGTGCGCTCACCAAAGCCGAAGAGCCGCGTATAGTGCATCAGTTTTTCCGCGCCAAGCGACAGCCCGACCTGGGCAAACCCCGTGTTGAGTGAGTTCTTTACAATATCGGTAAAGGTAACGGCACCGTAGCTCTCGTTGTTCCAGTTCTGGATGCGACGCTCTGAAACAATGACATAGCCGGGGTCGTAAAAGACCTGATTCGGTGTGACAATGCCCTCCTGCAGCGCCGCCCCCGCAACAATCGCCTTGAACGTCGAGCCCGGCTCATAGTTGAAGGAGACGGCACGATTCTTGCGCTGCTCATCCGTATACTCCCAGAAGCGGTTTGGGTTGTACGAGGGACGGGATGCCATCGCCAAGATCTCCCCCGTCTTTGGATCCATAACGATCGCCGTGACGGAGGACGGCATGTTCTCTGCCATGGCACGGTCGAGCTCCTGCTCCACCATAAACTGAATCGTGCTGTCGATGGTGAGCACTGCCGTCTTGCAGTAATCGCTGCCATAGGTGCGACGCCCGAAGAAGATGGAGTCGAGGATCGGACGCCGCTGTCCGTCAACGGTCAGGCGCTCCTCGCGCACCTCGCCCTTGAGCAGGGGATCAAGCGCGTGCTCCACACCGCCCAGCCCCTTGTCCTCCAAGCTGACGAAGCCGATCACGTTCGCCGCGAGAGCATCGTTCGGATAGTAGCGCTTTGCCTCGTTCTGAAAGCCGAGGCAGTCGCTGTAGCCCTTCTCTCGAATGACAGCGCGCACCGCCTCGTATTCCGTGTGCTCAAGCCAGCGCTTGACCCAGACGAAGCCGCCGCCGACAGCGATGTCGTCGAGAACCTCCCGCTCCGTGAGGCCGAGGATGGGCGCGATATCCGCCGCAATCTCCGCCGGATCGTGCGCGTCATAGACATGATTGGGATCGATAAAGAGGGATCTCGTCATACTGCTGACGGCGAGCTCCTTGCCGTTGCGGTCGAGAATCGGACCGCGCAGTGTCTGTATGCGGAACTCATAACCGCTCTGGTCACGCATCCGCTGTGCAAGCACGTCGCCCTGAATCACCTGCAGATAGGCATAGCGGAACGTCAGCACGACGAGCACCACGAACATCACAACAGCAACGCGCGCAATGCGCCCCTGCACGATCGCACGAATATTTTTCATCGGATTGCGCTCCCCCATTTCTCGGATCATTCCCATCTCAATCATATCATAAACGCGTATGAAAAAAAAGCCGCCGCAGCGCTCTGCGCCGCAGCGACTTTCGTCAATGGAAGGGAATCAGTGATGATCTTCCTTCTCTGCCTGTTCGATTTCCTCGCGCGTGACAACGCCCTGCGCGATGAGTTCGTTCACCCATGCGCCGTGATGATGCGCCGCGTAGGATGCCTTGATCGTACCGTCCTTCATGCCGTGCAGGGAGTCCGGATTGACCCCCGCCGCAAGATAGATGTGTCCGAGTGCCGCGGCAAAGCAGACCGCAGCCGCGATGCTGTGTACGGGGATGGCAAGTGCCGTGATGGTCGCGGGCAGGATGCTGTCGCCCATCCAGAGAATCACGCCCGAGAGGGCAATGACGAGGGCGAGCGCAAGCTGAAGCGCGATGTTCATCTTCTCACCGCCGTTGTAGAAGCCCTGCGGCGGCATATGGGGATCCTTGCCCATCAGCTCGATCGGGAACTTCTGCATGAACTCCATATCCTTCTTGCCGAAGCGGAAGACTTCCTTGATCATCGTCAGATAGCCCTCACGTGCGATGAAGAAGCCGATGATCGGAGTTGCGATGAACATGACGCCGAACACACGATGCGCGTACATGAGCGTCTTGTCACCGAAGATATCGTACATGAAGCGGAAGGTGTCCGCATACAGCGGCAGCGCCGTGAGGAAGAGCATAAAGAACGCAAATGCGTTCAGCCAGTGACAGAGCGCAAATGTCTTCTGATGGCGCGGAACAAATTTCTTGTTGATCAGCATTGTGCTCACCCCTTCTCCTGTTCCTTCGCGGCTTCCTTGGCGCGTGATTTAACCATCTTGCTGAGCACCATGGCGCCGACGATGCCGGCGGCAGCGCCGCCGATGGCGAGTTTCGTAAAGGTACGGCCTGCCTTCCAGAGGTCAATCGAGAGCGGCGTAACGGGGTTCGCCGGGAGACCGAACACCTCGGGCTTGTCGGGCAGGACATAGATCATGTGCGTGCCGCCAACCCCCTCGGGGCAGTAGATGTTCGCGTTCGGGTGGTTCGGTTGGATCATCGCGAGACGCTCCACCGCGAGCTGCTTCATCTCCTCGATCGTGCCAAACTCAAGTGCGTGTGCCGTGCAGGTCTTGGAACACGAAGGCTGCATAATCTCACCCGTTGTCTCATAGCCGTGCGCGATGCGGTCGTAGCAGAGATCGCATTTGTACGACTTATGGAGCACCTCGTCGATCTTTGGAATATGCCACGGGCAGTTGTGCTCGCAGTAGTGACAGCCGACGCATTTATCCTGATTGATGACGACGGTGCCGTTCGGATTGCGATCAATAGCGTTCTCGGGACAGCCCTTCGCGCAGGCGGGATCGCCGCAGTGGAAGCAGTTCTTCTTGAAGAAGTCCCAGTGGAACTTCCCCTTGTCATCGACGCGCTCCTTCATTTCGATGAGCGTATAGACGCGTGAGCTGAGATCCCTGTGCGACTGGTACTGCCCTTCGAACGGCGTGTCCATATCGGGCGGCAGATCGTGCCACTGTTTGCACGCCACCATACAGCCGCGGCATGCAGTGCAACGCGACATATCATGCAGCATTGCGATTTCCTGTGTCATGACGCTTACTCCTCTCCTTATCCTAATAGCCGTTTATTCCAGTATCGGGTTGCCCTTTTTATGAAGCCCCTTCTCCTCTGCGAGGAGATCGAGATGAACGCTCGCCCAGTCCTGCCGATAGATCGCGTCGGCATCGCTGCCATTCGCTGGTCCGCGGTATGTCTTGATATAGCTGTCACACACGTCACAGATATCCAGACGCATAAGATCGCTGTCCGTCGGTTCAAGTGTGTGCATCTTCTCCAGATTCGTGTTGCCGCAGTAGACACAGCCGACACGGGCATAGAGCCAGCGCGTGCCGCAGCCGCCGCAGATGAGGTCGCGTGTGCGCCCCTCGCGGTACTTGCGCAGTTCCGCAAGTACCGGCCGCCGCCCGCAGACGGGGCAGTAGTTCTCACGGAAACGCGGTCGGTCACGGTCGGGATTCCACCCGTCCGGCTCCTTCAGCTCTGCGGGTACAAGTGCCGCAATCATGCGCCAAATGGTGCTGCGGATAAAGCCCTCGTTGAGCGCGTGCTGTTCACACAGCGCCGCAAACGCCTCCTTATCCTGCGTGAGTACTGCGATGATAAACTCTTCCTTTGCCGCCTTGCGCAGCTTCTTCAGCACGGCGAGATACTCGCGTGCCGATTCCTGCATGAGCGATGGAACATCCGCCTCGACAATGCGGGCGAAGACCTCCTCCTGCATAAGGTAGACCGCACGCACCATGCGGCGGCGATAGGTCTCCTGCTGCAGGATGGGCAGCTTCTCTGTCAGTGTCTTCGTGACGGCACGCTCCGGCAGCTGGATCGGCTCCGGCGTACCGACCGCCTCGTCGACGAGGCGGTGAATGCGCTCCGTCTCCGCGAGGAATGGATGCTGTTTGAGGAAACGCTTCATCGGATCTGTTTTCTTAGGTTTCATAAAAGGGGTCTCCCCGTCTTTTCAGACGTTACTCTTTTGCTGTGCTTCGCTGCGGCTCGTCCTCAGCGGACATGCCGCAGAGGACGTTACAGCTTTTCGACGTTCGCGAGGCAGGCCTTGAACTCCTGCTCCTGCACGTTCGGGTCGAGTGCGTCGATGGTGAGGTAGTTGCCCGAGGGTCCCTTCGAGAGGCCCTTGAAGCCCCAGTTGTATGGAATCCAGAGCATATACGTCAGCACACCATTGATCTCGAGCGGCTGTGCGCGCTTCGTGACCATCGCCTTTACATCGAGGCTCGCACGTGCCGTACTGACGCGAACGAGCTCGCCGTTGCGGATGCCGAGTTTCACAGCAAGCTGCTCCGGCATTTCGATGAACGGCTCCTTGACCAGCTCGTTGAGATACGGGATGTTGCGCGTGATCGTCCCCGAGCACCAGTGCTCTGTCAGACTTGAGGAGCAGAGGACGTACGGATACTCGTCGGGCGTGCCGATCTTCTGGTACTCCGGCATGCGCGGATAGATGACGCAGGGGTTGAACTCGGTCTTCTGTCCCTCGTTCATCATATTCTTCGTCGGGCTTTCGACCGGCTCATAGAATTCGGGCAGGGGACCGTCCACCGGCGTATAAGAGTGGTCGCGCGTCATGCCGTTCTCCACATCGCTGTACTCAGCGGCAAAGAGACGTGCAATGCCCTCGGCGTTCATGCGGAACGGCTTCTGTCCGCCGGGCGTATTCGGCCCCTGCGTGCGGTCGGCAACGTCGGGAACGTCATAGCCGTCCCACATCCCCTTTGCCTCATCCCACCAGACGAGCTTCTGTCCGGGACGTACCGGCTTGCCGTTCTCGTCGCAGGAGGCACGGTTGTAGAGCATGTGGATGTTGTCCGGCCAGACCCATGCGTAGTTCGGGTAGATGCCCATGCCGCCGCGATCCTCCTGACCGCGCCGCTTTGTCATATTGACACCGTCACCGAACACACCCGTGAAGATCCACATCCCCGCCATCGTCGTGCCGTCATCCTTGATTTCACGGATACCGCGTAGAAGGTGACCGTCCGTCAGATCGTAGCCGTTGCACTCCTTCATGAGGTTCTCGACGTATGCCTCTCCGTTTGCCTCAGGGTCGCCGTAGTTCCATGTGAGCAGCTTGATCGGGTTGTCCTTCGGTGCGGTCGAGTCCTTGTAGAGTTCCACGATGCGCTTCCAGAGCTTGTCGCAGATCCAGTAGTCGGGACGCGAGTCATTGACGGGATCCGGTCCCTTCATGCGCCACTGGAGCATGCGCATGGAGTTCGTCAACGAGCCGCAGCGCTCGAGGTAGGAGGCTGCCGGCAGGAAGATGACCTCGGTCTTGATATCCGCCGGATTGTCACCGGGGCGCTCCCAGAACGCCGCCGTCTCGTTGACAAAGACATCCTGCACAATGAGCGAGTCGAGGCTCTTAAGACCTGCGTTGATCAGCGTGAGGTTTGCATTCGTCATCTGCGGGTTCTGTCCGCAGACGTAGATGCACTTCATGATGCCCTCGACCGCTTTTTCAAACATGATATACATGGAGTCGTTGTGCGTGCCGTTGCGGATCGGCAGCAGGTTGAACAGGTAATCGTTTGACGCATTCGCCGCATCGCCGAACCATGCCTTGAGGAGGTTCTTGACGAACTTCGCACGGAACGTGCCGCTGCTCTGCGTCCACTTTGCGAGCGTATTGGTCTTGTGCGTCGGATAGGAAAGATACGAGGGCAGGTACTGGAACATGATGCCGTAGTCCGTCGAGGACTGGACGTTCGGCTGCCCGCGC
>ERZ773069.884-NODE-884-length-18645-cov-13.886444_pt1 | contig 18645 bp, 15 predicted proteins | sample MGYA00580619_ERZ773069 | MGnify/ENA primary metagenome ERZ773069 (study PRJEB29015, sample SAMEA2738007) | human oral metagenome | biome: human oral; feature: human-associated habitat; material: dental | place: China | collected 2108 ...
TTGCAAGTCAATTAGGCGTCTTTTAGAAGCCAAAAGAGCATGTATTGGTTTTGAGGTGCACGAAAATAGTTTACAAACACCAGCGATATAAGAATAAGTTATTGGTAGAAAACAGATAGACATCGTATCAAATCGCATTTTATTTTTGAGTTTATCATCCTTTGCAAGACCATCTAATATGGGATAGTCATACCCTGCATGCGGATAAGCCTTTCTTCTATTCCCATTCTATTCATTTAACGACATAGCCATATTTCAGCCCCCTAACTACCTAATTAACACTGCACATTTTAACTAAAAATGAGAAAAAACAAACGAAAATTTGGAAGTTTAGAACAATATTCATAACTTTGCAACCAAAATCTATAAGTTTTATATACACTTTCGAATCAACAATGAAGTATCAGAAGACTGTCCTTGCAGCTGCATTGCTCGCAATGGCAACAACAACACAAGCCGGAGGATTGCTTACAAACACCAATCAGAGCATCGCATTTAACCGTAACTTTGCACGTGTAGGTGCTATTGGTATTGACGGTGTTTACTTTAACCCTGCTGGTGTAGCTTTCCTTGACCAAGGTTTTCATCTCTCTCTTAACTTCCAGAACGTATATCAGACACGTGAGATTACATCTACTTTCAGTGTGCCTGCATTCGCTAATACTCCTTACGAGTATCCTTTCAAGCTGAATGGTGGTAATACAACTGATGGCAGTAAGTTCTATCAAGGTAAGGCTTCTGTGCCTATCCTTCCATCTTTCCAGGTGGCATATAATAAAGACAAATGGAGTTTCCAAGCTGGATTTGGTTTGACTGGTGGCGGTGGTAAGGCTACTTTCAACGATGGTCTTCCTACATTTGAACGTCCAGTATCGCTCCTTCCAGCACTTATCAACCAGCAGTTGCCTACCTTCTCGGCACTTCTCGGACAGAATGAGACACCTGCTACCACTTACAGCCTACAAAGCTATATGAGCGGTCAGCAGTATAACTTCGGACTACAGCTCGGTGTTGCTTATAAGATTAACGAGAATCTCTCTGTATTTAGTGGTGCTCGTTTCAATTATATCTACAACAAATACCAAGGTAGTATCACCAACATTTCAGCAAATGTGGGTGGAAACAACCAGAATCTCTACGACTATTTCCAATCAAAGGTTAACGCTTTGAACGAAAAGGCAAGTGCATTGCAGGCACAGGCTGTTGGTGCACAGACCCAAGCAGATGCGCTTCGTGCACAAGCAAATCAAACTACCGACCCTACAGCAAAGGCTCAGCTGTTAGCAGCTGCAGACCAATATGCAGCTGGCGCACAGAAGGCTACAGCAGGTGCAAAGCTTGTTCGCGCAGGTGCAGACAAGTTGGAGAGTAGCAAGGAAAAGGTAAAAGACCGCTATTTAGAGGTTTCTCAGCGCGGATGGGGTATCACTCCAATCCTTGGTATTGACTACCGCACAGGCAAATGGAACTTCGCTGCACGCTATGAGTTTACAACAAAGTTCAATATCGAGAATAACACGAAGCGTGATGATACCGAACGTTACAAGAATGGTGTGAACACACCAAACGATATTCCAGGTATTCTTGCACTCGGTGTACAGTATGAAGTACTGAAGAACCTCCGTGTTATGGCAGGATATAACCACTACTTTGATAAGGATGCACGCATGGACAATGACAAGCAGCGCTTCCTTAAGCATAACACACAGGAGTTCCTTGCTGGTGTTGAGTGGGATATCAACCCTTCAGTGACAGTCAGCGCAGGTGGTCAGCGTACGCTTTACGGACTTGGTGATGGTAAATACCTGACCGATCTTAGCTTCGTAACAAGCAGTTACAGCTTCGGTTTCGGTGCAAAGATTAAGGTTGCAAAGAACGCTCATCTCAACGTTGCTTACTTCTTTACCAACTATTCAAACTTCAAGAAGGAATACGATGGTGCTATCGAAGCAGGTCAGCAGCAGGTGACACAGCCAGATGGTACTGTAACTATGCAGCCTAAGACCCTTGCAACTAAGAACACCGATATCTTCACTCGTACCAATAAGGTACTCGGTGTTGGACTTGATATTGATTTCTAAGCCACAAATAAATCTACCGTTTTCCACAACTAATACCATTAAGAGGCAGTCAGAGTGATTCTGACTGCCTCTACACTTTTATAATTTCATCATAATTACTTGTCGTTTTCAACTAATATTCATATATTTGCAACAGAAAGGAATAAGTTTATGGGAACAACAGATAAAGTACAGGTGCTGAGAGCGAAACGAAGAGTTTATCAAGCACAGAAGACAAAGGAATATAAACAACGCATAGCTAAATACCTCTCCGATGAAGAGAAAAAGATTCTCTACAGTGGAGAAGGATTCATACGTGTTCCCGACGAAGAGGCTAAGCGGGAAAAGATAGATGCCTATCCTTATCTCATATTATAATATAAAAGAAATGGACATCAAACATTATCCATATAGATTTGTAAAGAAAGTAACAGAGCCTTGGGATGGTCCCCAAGGCTTTATGCTTTTCAAAGAATTATATTCCTTCAAATCTCCCAAATCTAATCAGACTTATTGGGTTTGGATTGAGGTCTACAAATATCATTTCTATGCTGTCAAATTTCACTTGAAAGCACACAGAGATAGTGATAAAAAGTATAATGTAATGACCGGACTTAATGAAGCAAGAGAATGTATCTACACTTGCATGGCTATTATGAACGAGGTAGCAAAGAAAGATTCACAAGCTTCTTTTGGGTTCATCGGTGCCAATAGAATTGGGGAATCAGAAGATAACACCAGTCGATTCTGTGTATATAGAAGATATACGCTTACACTATTTGGTCCTAATGAGTATGAGCATATGATCAATATAGGAAAGAGTGCCTACCTATTATTAAACAAAAAGGAATTACGTAGCAACCCCAATCTCATCAATGACATCGTTGAAGGGTTTAAGGAACTATACCCCTACTTTGACTAACATCCATCTTAAACCTATTAATTCATGAGATAAAAGATGCTTCTCATACCTTATCTTATTTGAGAAACAGATTCTTCCGTTACTACAGTAATCCACAGACAAGGGTTTGAAAAATCATTACATAATTTCAAATAAGACATCAATAAATAACAGCAAAAACACATATAAAGAGCAGGTTTGCAACCAACAGTAAATCAATTAGTTATAAAGTAGCAAAACAAAAGGTGCTTAATTGGACTTCAAGAGGGCGTTAGTAAGGGTCTTAAAGGGCACCTATTGCAAGTCAATTGGGCGTCTTTTAAAAGCCAAAAGAGCATATACTGGTTTTGAACTGTGTGAAAATAGTTTACGAAAGTCTATAAAATGGGAATAAGTTTATGCAGAAGACAGATAAACAACGCACCTAATTAGGGAATTTCCGTTAATTCCCTACCTTAACATTAAGTTCCACCCAATTGGAGAATAAGACTTTGGAAAAGTGACAAGAAACTATATACTAAAGTGGATCAACGTCGTAATACACTTGAAGAGCACCATATCTCTTATCCTTCAACATGGCTTCTAAGGCTCCACGAAGATACTGGCGAACACGAGAATAGTCAATACCATTCTCCAACTTAAGCATAATCTTTCTAATGTTTAAGGTCTTCACTCGAGCTACAGCAGGTCTGTCAGGACCTAATACACGGTCACTGAAGATCTCACGAAGTCTACTTCCTAATTCTAAACCTGCCGAATTCACCGTGTTTTCATCCCTATGCTTCAAATAGACATAGACAAGTCGATAGAATGGAGGATAATGAAATTCCAGTCTCTCGGTAAGTAAGTCGGAATAAAACGACTGATAATCATTACGCACCACCTGCTGAATAACGGGTAGTTCAGGGCTCTTTGTCTGTAGAATTACCAAGCCCTGCCTACCCTTTCTGCCTGCTCGTCCACTCACCTGACTCATCATCATAAACGATTGTTCGTATGCACGAAAGTCCGGATAATTCAACATCGAGTCTGCATTGAGGATTCCAACGACAGACACCTTATCAAAGTCAAGTCCCTTTGAAATCATCTGCGTACCTATCAGAAGATTACTCTTTCCTGTAGAAAAGTCATTAATCAAACGTTCATAGGCATTGCGTGTACGTGTTGTATCAAGGTCCATACGAGCAATACGAGCCTCAGGAAAGATATAACGGATTTCATCTTCAATCTTCTCCGTACCATAACCACGACCACGGATATCCTCACTTTCACAACAAGGGCAAACATCTGGCACCTTCATCGTATAACCACAATAGTGGCAAGAGAGGTAGTTCATGTTCTTATGATACGTCAATGATACGTCACAGTCTGGACACTTTGGAACCCAGCCGCACTGTCTACACTCCACCATCGGCGCAAAGCCACGTCGATTCTGAAACAGAATAGCCTGCTCACCACGCCCCAAGGCTTCACGAACGGCAGCAAGAAGACGTGGAGAGAAAGGTCCTGTCATCATCTTTCGACGATAAAGGTCCTTTATATCTACAATTTCTATTTCGGGTAATTGAATATCTTTATAACGACGTGTCAACTCAACAAGACCATACTTGCCCTGCTTAGCATTGTAATAGCTTTCCATTGAAGGCGTTGCCGTTCCCAAAAGTGTTTTTGCCTCAGGATACATCTGTGCCAACACAATCGCTGCCGAGCGAGCATGATAACGAGGAGCAGGGTCTTGTTGCTTAAAACTCTGCTCATGCTCTTCATCTATAATGACAAGACCTAATCGATGAAATGGGAGAAAAATAGCACTTCTTGCACCTAAAATCACATCGTAAGGCGAATCGGACAACTGCTTATGCCATATCTCCACACGCTCTGCATCGCTATACTTACTGTGATATATTCCCAAACGATCACCAAAGACGGCTTTCAGACGTTCTGTTATCTGTACGGTTAGGGCAATCTCTGGCAAGAGGTATAACACCTGTTTATGCTCATTGAGGGCTTTCTGAATGAGATGAATATATATTTCCGTCTTTCCAGAAGAGGTCACTCCATGTAGTAGTGTCACACGATGAGACATCATTTGCAAGAGAATCTGATTGTAAGCCTCCGTCTGTGCTTCGTTTAGAGGTTTTATATTCTCTGGATGTGATGGCTTTCCACTGTTCAATCTACCGACCTCCTTCTCATAGGTAACCAATATTTTCCTATCCTGTAAAGCACGAATAACACCAACTGAAGCATGAGTAACGTTCATCAACTCCTCTCTGGTCACCTCTCGCAGTACTGTCTCTGGTGTAATTTCTGCCATTTCATCGACACCAGCCAATTGCAAATAAGCCATAAGGACTTCTACTTGTTTCGCTGCACGCTTCATAGAGTCAATCATAAGTGAGAGCGTCCTTTCATGGCGTAAGTTGTCAGCTAATCGGATATAAAGTTCTGTTCGTGGTCGATAACCGTATTCCTCTTTCAGTCCCGATGGCAACGCAGCCTTATAGACATCCCCAATTGGCGACATATAGTAATCGGATATCCAATCCCACAGCTTTAGCTGCTGTGGTAAGAGTACAGGAGTGTTATCCAGTACATCTATGATATTCTTATAGGTAATATTCTTTCCGCCTACAGCATCATTCTCCGATGGATTCGGTATATTTACAGGATATTCCGCAACAATACCCACATAGATCTTACTCTTTCCCAAAGGCACAGACACACGTATACCAGCTGTCACCCGAGACGCCAAAGCATCGGGTACACCATATGTAAAATAGCCTTCAAGAGGAAGGGGTAGAATAATATTAGCGTAAGTCATTAGAAATTCTTTATTACCTATCAGCCACTGCAAACTATACCATAAACCAGACATTGGTTTGAATACAAAGTTACAAAGAAAGATGCAAATACACAATGATAGAAGTCATCAATAACACTATTCTATCACAGAAACGGTCTCAACATAAAGTTTTATCACATAAAAATCCCACTTCATTCTCGATGAAATGGGACTTTTTAATATATCACCTAAACTTCTGTTCTTAGAAGAAATAAGCCAAACCCAACTGCCAAGAGCTATTACGACTACCCTTCTTATTAAAAACAGACGTTGCTGCATCAGTTGCTGTTTTCCACGTTGCATTACCAGTTTTACCACAAGCAATATTATAGTTGGCACTAACCTGCAAATGTTTGAATGCCGTCACACCGAAACCAAGATTAACACTGAAGTTACTATTCTTCAAAGCATAAGTACTTCTCATGTTCCACTGATACTCCTTTTCGCCAATGTTAAATGCAATCTGAGGACCGCCAAAGAAGAAAACACTTGCCATACTACCTAATCCAATAGAATATCGAGCATTCACTGGGATTGCAATCTGCTGTTGTTTAACAGTCTGCGTCATAGTAGCATAATCAAGTTTGGCTGCTCGATAGTCATAGAGAACAGAAGCATCCATTCCTAAACCTACCACTGGCAAGGTGAACTTCACAGTAGGACCAATAAACCAACCTGCCTGATTAGATTTACTAAATACATCACTTTCAAAGTAGAAATCACTCACATTAAGTCCTGCTTTTACACCAAACTTTAATGGTTCATCAGCATGGGCAGGAACAGAAATAAGAAATGATAGGGCTAAGAAACCCAATGAAATAATTTTCTTCATGATCATAAGTGTTAATGATAAAGAACTAAATTCACTTCTCATCATGCAAAGCATATATGCTTACACATCTGAGAGAATACCCGAAATAGTACAACCATCCGAGTATCTTTATACATTAACCGAATCCGTAAGGATTTTATTGTCCGTTTAAAATTAATTAAGTTTGGTTCTATAAATTTCCTTTAATGAAGTTTTATCTCTCCTTCATTAAAGGCTGATTCCATCGTAGAATCTATAGAAAACCAACTTTAAGAAAATTTAGTTTCTTCCAAAAGATGGAGTGATAAAGTAAGCCTATTAAACAATAAGTTACATGGAAAGCAGAAAAAACAGAACTTAAAACAATACACAGAGATCCCTCTATTGGACTACAAATCTAAAAATAAAAGCCTCACTTACCTCCTTCCCTCCATGTGAGATTTAGCCCAAAAGACAAGAAAATATATTGACAAAATAATCAAAGAAAAGGAAAAGAAATGACTTAAAAGCGAGTTGCTTTAGCACCTACGTAAGTCATTTGTTATCAAATAGTTGCAGAGATAGATTTTAAAAGGTGCTTAACAAGGCTTCAAAAGGGCGTTAATAAGAACCCAAAAGGGCATCTCTTGCAAGCCAATTGGGCGTTAAATGCAAGCCATTTGATGGTCTTTTAAAAATCAATATATGAAAAATTAGGACAAAAAGAGATTTCAGTCATTTAAGTGATAAGCTTTGCTTGTTACATTTAGAACTTTAAGAAAAATAAAACAGAGCAACTCCAAGTTTCTTGTTACAAACTTAGAGTTGCTCTGTATGCCTTATTATAAATAGCTTTACACTACTACACCGAATCTCTGAAGAGCAAAAATAATATTAATGACGCTCGCGGCGAACCGTTACACGCGCTGGAGAGACTCCTGTACTTCCACTTGAAGATGAACGACGAGAGCGACTAACACCACTTGTCGACGGAGTTGTGCGACGAGAACGTCCTACCTTTCTTGGAGCTTTCTCTGCTTCCTTAGCCGCAGAAAGACTGTCAAGGCTATCTCTACGAGCTGGATCGCCATAGATTGTCTTCTCGAATGCAACCAACTCACGTTCTATCTTCTTTTGTTCTGCAGCCATTGCAGAATCATTAGGACAGTATTGTGCGAGCGTCTTACCTAACATATTGGTTGTCTTGTAAATCTTTCCCTTATAGAGATTCATCGTGAAATAATCGTCAACACTCATTGTTGCAGCATTATTCAGGTTACTGGTCATGATGGTTTGCTTAGCAAGGTATGGGGCTAAGTCATCATAACGCACCCAGAAGAGCGGGTATTTCACTTCGCCATCTCCGAAATCATCTTCACGATACATAATCGGACAAAGGGCCACAACCTTACGATGAAAGGTTGCTGTTCCTTGATCATAATAGGCACTCTCCTTTAGATAGTAGCCTTTCACCTCACCCGAAGGGATATCACTATTGTCAAGGCGAATACCATGATCGGTGCGCTCGTAGAAGATATGATAGTTATCAAGAAACTGCAAAGGCTTAACTCGAGCAGAATCTGTGAAAATCTCATTGCCGTCCATACGATAGTTATAGGCTGCAATACCCCCACGATTAGGACCATTCATCATCAACTTGAAGATGTAAGTAAAGAGATTCATCTGCGAACCTACAGGCTCTGTAGGATAATATAATCCAGCATTAGCATCCTCGGTAAGTTTGAGTTCACGATAGATATCACGTCGCCAAACAACATCTTCCTCCATAGGAGCAGTTGTAGGGAAGGATATCTGCGCACGTGTTGTAATCGTATTAGCAGGCGACTGACGCTGTTGTTGATTACGACGTGCAGCAGGCTGCGCACTTACAGAGAGTGCCAAGCAGGCTGTGCAGACTATGAGAAATATCTTTTTCATTATTATTTTGTTTGTTCTTTACTAAAAGAGATGCTGTGATATAGTATTTTATGAATAGATACAGTATCAAGACTATCTATCAACTTGTCAACCCGTAAACTCGTCTACTCGTCAACTATCACCTCACAATAACCTCCATATTTCTTCCATTAAGCGTTCGAGTGGTACCATCAGGTCCATGAACGACAACGTTTGTGATATAGAATCGCTTGTTACGGCTCAACTGTCGAAACTGTTCTTTCTGCTGTGGAGAGAAGGAAGCACCATTACTTGCAAGCGGTACAGCGTTACCCATATTATCAAAGAAGACAACACGGAAGCTGGTTACACTGAAAGGAATATCGAGTAAGCCATCATCAATAGCTGCCTGAATGCCTGGTGCAGACATAAGTGCTGCCTTTGAGAGGGCTCCACTCTTAAATCTATCAGCACCCATAGCGATATATGGCGATGGATCCGGCAATTTTCTCACACGGAACTGGTATTCTCCAATCTTACGACCCTTAGCGGATACAGAGATAGTTACAGGCTGACCAACTGCTGAAGGACGTGCGATAAAATGTCCACCTCCCCTTGCTACGAGCGATCCACCTGACATAGTAGCTTGCACATCATGCTGAGAAGTATTAGGAATACTAATGGTGATTGGGTTATCAAAACCTGCATAGAGTACGTTCATCAGGTCTGCTGCAATAGTAGCCATTCCATCGAAAGGCGGAACCTTCTGCATTCCTTGAGGACTGATATACTCTTTTGGCTGCGGACCACCCGTCACCCAATAGTCTTGTGAGAAGTTTCTACGCAACACATTACCAGTTAAGTCCTTGATAAGGATGTATCCACTCAAAGTATGTTTACCAGGTGCACCTGCTTTCACAGTTATCTGGTTGCCCTTGATAAGTTGCCCATTAACAAATACCTGTGGCTGTTGTGTAGAGTCTACAGCCCCCATAAACATCTGTGCTGTCATTGTCTCACCCGGATAAAGGCGTGTCTGACTTGGCACAACGAATGCCTGAAGCTTGTTAACGCGTATATCTTTCAATCCAACATTAGCCACCAAGGTGTGTAACACCTCACCCTCTGCATAGCGAACATCGCTTTGCAACTTAGAAAGAAGCGTTACTGCTGCCGCAACAGGCATATTTTCGAACATATACTCTTCCCAGTTCTTACCCATTGAATGGTGAGGTACCTCCGTAGAAAGGTTACTTGCAATAATCTTCTTCTGTCGTGGGTCTGTTACAAACTGCAATATACGTGCTCGATAGCTATTGATAGCCTCATAAAGCTTATGCCCTTGTCCATTGGCTGGGTTCAACATAATGTAACTGGCAGCCTCAATATTATCCTTCCCTTCGATGTTTAAGGGGTCACCTTTCTCACCATCAGCCTCACGAACGATGGCTACTTTCAGCGCTTGTGCATAGTTATAGAGGGAATCACTCATCTCTCTAACCGTAGACGCCATCATAAACCACTGCTTTACCTTCTGTGGATTCTTGCGCATCATCTGGTCGAGTTCGCCAAAGATAGCATCATTTTCCTTGGATGAATTCCCCGTCGTACGGTTCAGGCTCTCTTCAACAACAGAGAAGCCATTGAGTACCTCGGTAGAGATATTCAATGCCAACATTGCCATGAGGACGACATACATAAGGTTAATCATCTTCTGGCGTGGGGAAATCTTTCTCTTCTTAATAGCCATTAATTCTATTATTTGTAGTGGGAAGACGGCTGAAAACAGACGTCTTCCCTACCATATTTCATCATTACAAGCTTTCAGGGGTAGACTGCTGAGGGGAAACATTAGGGGCTGCCACACGCATATTAACAGTCATTGCCTCAATCATTCGAGCATAGATACTATTGAGTTGCTCTATCTGCTGTGCCATCTTACGGGTCTGGTCATTAATCTGGTCGATTGTACCAATCTGCTGGCTGGCACTCTTAAGTTGCATCTCATAAACCTTAGCGATACCTGTGAGAGTACGATTAAGGTTCTCCATCTCTTCGCTATCACGTGTCAAACGCTGACTCTGGTCGTTCACCTTGCCCAACATCTCAGTCAGATTCTGCAATGCAGCAACATAGTTTGTCTGTGCTTCTACCATCTCTGGTGTCTGCTGTTGTGCATCTGTGATAGCCTTACTCTGCTGACCAACAACGGCTGCAGCAATATCATTAGCTGAAGGCATTGCCTCTTGAACACTCTGTGCAATATTCTCTGCAGCAGCATATTGTGCCTGTGGCGCAGCTGCGGGGCGTTCAACAGTATTTTCGTTGTCATCAAGAAGTTCTTCAGTAACATGTGTTGGGAGTTCACGACCATCATCCGTCTTATCAAATGGACGGTCGAATGCCGAGAGGAAGAACACGATAACCTCAGTACCCATACCGAAGTAAAGCATAATATTAGCTCCCGGCAAGTGGGTCAACTTAAACAAAGCTCCAAGAATAACCACTGAAGCACCCCAACTATAACCATAGTTTAGGAACGTTTGTCCAGGAACACTATCCATCCACTTCTGCAGATGGTATATAAGATTGTATTTACTGTACTGTGTCATTTATCTTCTCTTTTTCTTACTGCTTTTCTTATTCTCTTTTGCTGCCTCACTTGAAGAACTTGCAAGACTACGAACACAACGGAAACCGATGTAGCTACGTGGTTGGTTCTGATACTCCCAAGTACGCCAAGCACTGCGGATATAGCTCTCAGGATCCTTCCAGCTACCACCACGAACACTCTTCTTCTTCAAGCGATATGGGTCTTCTTTGGCTGCTTTATAGTCCAACTGTGGGTTAAGGTCATTCATCGCATCAACACCTGCCTCTGTATAAATGGTACTTGTCCACTCGGCAACATTACCTGCCATATCATACAGACCATTAGAGTTTGCACCATAGATTCCCACCTTACTTGTAATCAAGTTACCGTCTTTGGTGTAGTTTCCACGGTCTGGTTTAAAGTTAGCATAGAAACAACCGTTACCATTCTTGACGTTTTGATTGTCCCAAGGGAACTCATCTTGATTCTTTCCACGAGCAGCAAACTCCCACTCTGCCTCTGTAGGGAGGCGGTAACGCTGTACATAGCGTGCCTCTTTTCCCAAGCCTTTAAGCAGATACTCCGTACGCCAAGCACAGAAAGCATTAGCCTGCTCCCATGTTACACCTACTACAGGATAGTTGTTATAAGTTGGATTACTGAAGTAATTACGGAGATAAATCTCGTTGTCTGAATTGCGGAAGTCATTCACCCAACAAGTTGTATCTGGATAGATATTAACGATATAGGTATTGAGGAAGTCCCAAGGACCTGTTAATGGACGATTGATGGTCTCGCTATGAATAACGCCGTTTTCATCGACATAAGCTGTATCCTTTGATATCATCACCACCTCATTAGGGTCGACTGTGATATCAGTATTCAAATTACGCTCCTGTGGATTCAAACGGTTACGACGAAGAGCGGCTGATGTGTAATCGTAAATCTCATAACGATAGTTCAACTGTCTGCCATCAATGCTCTTCTCACCTGTTACTGGATTGGTTACATAAAGGCTCTCGAAAGCACGATGCTCATCCTCATTAGGCTTACGAGGTAGTCGCTTGTTCCAATCCAAATGTGGTGTGACAGGAACGCCATTCTTGTCTTCTGTAATCATATAGCTTTCATCACCACCATATGCAGGGTCTGCCAAACGGGTACGGATAATAGAATCACGAACCCACTCTACAAACTGCTTATACTCGGAATTGGTTACCTCTGTTTCATCCATCCAGAATCCATCAACAGAAATGTCCTTTACAGGTGTCTTCTTACCCCATAGGGAGTCCTGCTTTTCCAAACCCATTCTTAACCAGCCACGCTTGACAAGTGTCATGCCGTAAGGTGCTGGTTCGCGGAAGGCACGACCTCCACCAACGCCAGTGACCTCACCGCCACGACCTGACGATGCGGTTGACTTACCAGCAAAACAGCCTGTCAATGTTCCCAAGACAAGTGCACCAAGACAAATGGCAACTATACTTTTCTTCATTTTCATTATATCTTTCTATAGAAATCTTACGCTTTTATGTTTGTTCCTGCCTTTCTTCTGCAGGTTTATATCAGTTTGATAGCTGACAAACAGCCCATGACTACCATTCTTGAAAGCTGCTGTACCCGTGTACATCTCATAGCTATAACCCAAGTTAATTCCGTGGAAGGTTCCACCAATCATGGCTGTCACTGAGTTTGTTGGACTATAAGAGACTCCTCCATAAAGTACTTTCTTCTCGTGCGTGTAGACTAACCGAGCGGTGATATCAGCCCGATAGTTCACACCGTCATACCGTGCCAAGACAGAAGTCGGTATAGTAAGAAACGGATTTCGTAATTTAATATTGTATCCACCCGTTAAATAATATGTTCGATTTATCTGTAATTCATTGGTCTCTCCCAAATCTACTAAGAGCGCATTGAGGTGCTGAACAGATGCGCCAACATACCAGTTCTTATGCGTATAATAAACTCCAACTCCTAAATCGAGTCCGTGACCGTTGACTTCTCCTTGTGCTAAAGCTGGGTCGCTTGACTCTTCTGGGTCTAACTTAGAGCCATCTAATTTTTCAAATAGCATACCCACCTGAACACCTGCAGATAGCATTCCACCCCAAAGGTCCTTACGAAAAGCGTATTGCCCCGCTACACGCTGATGAACAAAGGCTCCTAACTTATCATTCAAAATAGAAACGCCCACTCCATGATATTGCTTCATGAAATAGATAGGCATGTCTGCGCCGACATAGAAAGTGTTTGGATTGTGCTCATAACCTACAAAGTCGAGGGCGTATGCACCCACAACATTCAGTTTGTTGTCCTTTCCGACTGTAGCTGGATTAAACGATGGCTCCATCGCCCAATAGTGACTATAAGACGGATCGTACTGTGCCTTGACAGGGTTTCCTATCAGACAAACAAGTGAGAATATGAGTATTAAACGTTTAAACACGATTCTATAACGTATGTCTGGTTGAATTATTGCTTTCTATACGTATAAATATTAAAGAGCGTATGAATGTAGAAAGGAAATGCTCTGATAAGGAAGCAATGTCACACCTCTACCACTCTACACCTTACTTGTCAAGAGAAAGAATGTATACATAAGTGATGATTGTAAATTAATTTCACATACCAGTTTCTTAATGATGCTCTTTTGGCTTTGAAAAGACGCCCAATTGGCTTGCAAAAGATGCCCTTTTGAGGTCCAACTAACGCCCTTTTGAAGTCCAATTAAGCACCTCTTACAAACCAGGATTATAACTAACTGACTATAAAACAGTTGCAAGAACAAAGAAAACCATAGTATTTCAACAAAAAACGAACAACAAAGACAAGTATTTTGTCATAAAATTTCAAATAGCATAAGTGATGGGTTCTATCTCTATCTGAGTCTGTACGCATGAAAAGTTAAGCCAATAACAGATACTATATATACAATAAAAAACTCATATACTTATTAGTATGGGCTATTACTTGGGCTTCTGTAACCCACTAACAACAATAAAAAAAGAGGTTGTAACGTAGCGTTACAACCTCTTTTTTATTCTTTAATATTCGTCTTCATTCCACAAGAAATCGTCCTTTGAAGGATAGTCAGGCCAAATATCCTCGATACTATCATAGACATCTCCTTCGTCTTCAATCTCCTGAAGATTCTCAAGAACCTCAAGTGGTGCACCTGATCGCATTGCATAGTCAATCAGCTCATCTTTTGTTGCAGGCCATGGAGCATCTTCCAGCTTAGAGGCCAATTCAAGTGTCCAATACATATTCTTATTTTTTTACATGATTCTTAGTGCGTGCAAAAGTAACATTTATTTTCTTATCTGCAAGTATTTTTCCATGTTTTTTCACTTAAACCACTATCATTATTCAAATAACGTGACAAAATGAAGAAATAATCTGATAATCTGTTAACAAACTTAAAGTTTTCTGGTGAAACTGTTGCGATATGGGATAGTGTTACAATTCGACGTTCTGCACGGCGACAAATCGTACGACAAACATGACTTTGAGCAGCTGATAGACTTCCTCCTGGTAGAACAAAATGATGCTGTACAGGGAGTTGAGATGAGAGCTTATCGATATTTGTTTCTATCTCTTTAATAAGTTCTTGAATGCAAAGATTGTCTTCTTCCTTTATATCTGCACAGGCAAGTTGCCCACCAATTACAAAGAGTTCTTCTTGAATTGCCACCAAGATATCAATTGGATTGACAACAGCGTCTACTTCTTTTAAGGTATCTGATTGCAGCAACGAGATAAGTAAACCTATATTCGCATTTAATTCGTCTAAGGTTCCATATGCTTCTATACGCATATCATCTTTCGATAAGCGACTACCATCACATAAGGAGGTCATACCCTTATCACCTGTCTTCGTATATATCTTCATAATAGTATTACATTTCTAAAGTTTAACCTTGTGTTTTCAAAAATTCACTATATATGACTGCTTTACAATATCATTTTTTAGAAACAGTACGCCACAATAATATAAATCAAAACTAACACCTGTGCGCGAATCTGATATAAGCTCTGACCAGTATTTCTGAGTTTCTTTGTCTCGCTTGATATTCTCTATGATTAACACACTTGATGAAGGTAAATGGTCCAATGCCTTATCAACAACCATACGATAGTTTGCAACAAGAGGTACACGCAGCATACTATACTCACCAATGTTTGAGAATAAATGTATCAGTTCCTCTTCTGATGTCGCATCTGTTATCCTATGATAGTTGGCCTTCTGGCAACCTGCATCTACATAAATCTTATAATAAGAAGAGGCTGGATAACAATCTACAAATGTGTGAGCTTGCTGATAATTCGCTAAGCGGAAGTAAAACTTACATAGCTTGCGCGTTGTCTTATCAATCCCATAAACCTGCTCAGCAAGGTGTTCATACTTATAATAAGGATAATGTTCATTCACCACATAACGAATAAAACGATATGCCCAAGGCGACTGTACGCCAAATCCTCTGGAATAACGTACACGTCTTAACCAAACAACAAATCGTTTAATAAAATCTATCATGATGAATTAATGTGGATGACAAAGTTAATATTTTTTTCCTTACCAGAAAAGTATTCGACTGGAAAAGCATCTCTTATGCATTATATAAAACTAATATAACACCATCCTATCGACAGTATCATAAATAAATTCCAAAACTCAGACACAAAATCGTCGTAAATAAATTTGCCTTATTCGTCACATTAGCCTAATTAATCATAGTAAACTTTTAAAAAGGGGATGTTAAAAAATAAGCACATTCCCTCCCTCTTATTATTTCCTAAAATTTACTTTGTTCACAAAAGGGGTCAACGGTTTTCATAAAAAAGGGTTAACCGTTTTTCCAAAAAGAAAGGGTGTGTCTAAATGCAAATTAATAACTTGACGACTTTCAATCTATAAGTAGGATTCTTCTAAAGGCAAAGAAAAGACCATTTCTTTACCCAAAATCGAGTACAGAAATGGTCATTTTTTATTGGATTGTTTCAACCTGTAAGATTATCAAAATGGTATTTGCATTTTGACACACTCTCTCCTGATAATTTAAATCCTCATTCCTTGTATAGGAAGAAAGAAATTTCTTATTTCAATTGGTAGGTATTTGCATCGAAGACAGGGTAAGCCCAACTGCGTAGATCAATATTGACACCAACCTTCTTGTCGTTGAAGTGGAATGCCAAAGCTTGTGGAGCACCAACAACTACAGCGTTGGAGGTCCAATATGCTCCATAATATCCATATTTATCTTGGTCACCTAACCTTAACGTTCCGTCTTCTTTCAGATATCCCATTGCAGGAAGGAAGAAGTAGTTGTCAGCATCAGTAGGTTTCCCTTTATACTTAACATCAGTTGTCCAATCACCTGCAGTTGCACCAGGACCATCACCTTCTGACCAATTGTTCCAGTAGGTATTGCTACTGCTTGGAATATAGTTATAGCTCCATTTATGGATATTTGTAACTGGATGTGTAAATGTATAACCATCTACTGATATCTTATTTAATTTAAGAACCCACATACCACCCTTATACAAATGTTTATTCATGGTCCACACAATGTTTTCATCCCAGTGGCAGTCACCAAAGAAAGAATAAAGTATAGCCTCATTAACATTTGGAGCTGATGAACAGATATTATTGGCATTAAATGCATTTGGATTACTATTCATATACCTGTCGTTATCAGCACTTGGTGTATGAACCTTTTTTTCACCATCAACTACAGGGATTTCACCTGGATACTTGTCCCAATAAGGCTTTCCTGCATCCCATTGATAATAGTTTGGCTTATAATTATTTATAGCTAATTCGTTTTTGCCAATAGGACGATTCTTACCAGCATTGAATGTCATAGTTGGATAAGTTTGACTCACAATTCCTTTTACACCTGTTTTTGTGTCCTCCAAAGAATACTCTATAGTTACCTTGCTATAGGTTCCAGGGTTTACAACCATGAAAGCTGCATTCTTTGAGTAATTTGCTGCTTTAGGTATAGGGATTCCATTTGTAAGCGTAAGGGTAATGCTTTTAGAACCACCAGAAGCTAAATCTCCCAATCCGTTATCGTCGAATTTAAATGTACCTGCAATGTTCTTACCTGCGTTTGAAGCTGCATCAATAGTCAGTTTGATAGCTCTTACAGAAACTGTTGAAGCCAGTTCTTCTTTTCCATACCATGGAGTGAAAGTAATATAAGCTGCTTTGTGTGCTAAGCTGAACTTATAGATACCACCTTGCAATTTAGCGGTAGCTGTACCGCAATCACCATCTTTACCAATATGTGAAGCATCGTTCGGTTGGCTTTGAGTTTGGTTAGCAGGAATAGTCACCTTGTCACCAACTGCAGCATTTGTACCTGTAAAACGAACAGGATAAGAAGCTGCAGTAAATGATTGGTCATAGTAGAATTTTGCAGAAGACGCCTTAGGAGCTTTGATGTTATCTCTGGTATTCTTGAAAAGGTTTGTACCGTCGTGAATCCAAAGCTTGTCATTCTGTGTCCAATAGAAATCAATAGCATTTCCGTTATATATACCTGTCGTACGTGTTGTAGCTGACTTTTCAGAAGGAACTACATCTTCTGCGGAAAAAACTGCTATATGTTTGATTTCCTCTTCATTTCCATAATTGTTATTGTCTGTGCTCTCTGAAGAACAGCTGGTAAATAAGCTGGCAACAAACAAACTGCCCCCCAAAAATAATATATTCTTATTCATAATAACTCTTTTTCTTTTTGTCTTCTAAATCATTTCTCCAATCATTATTGTCAACCTCTTGTATGTCCCAGCTATATTGCTTTGCATAAGCGTCGTCATCAGGTGCTGATTTATGATCTCCCTGAACACTTCCTGCCAAAAGTTGATTCTCTGTGTTCGTTCTTACAAGTACAACTAAAGGCTGTACATAGGGCTTACCTTTCTTTTCAATCTGTATCATACTTTTTAGTCGTTAAATTTTTTATTAATTGTGATTTACTTTATTTCCATTAAAATTAGTATCTTTAGCATTTGTAGAAGAGCAAAAGGATAATGAGTTATTCCTTCCCCCTATAACAAAGTTCTTGATAATACTACAAATGAATGGCTTTCCTGAAATCTTTGCAAATTTAAGAACAAAATTTGAAAAGAGCAAATATTTGTGGATAAAGTTATCCCTCCAATGATTATTCCATTAAATGCGTTGATTGGAATTTGAATAAAGATGAACTTATCTTGAATTTTGATTCTTTTTCACTTTCTTCATCAGAATAACAATAAATGCTATATAATAGCATGCTTTGCCAACTTATCAAAGTAACTTCAAATCTGTTCAACAGACTTCTGTATGAATCCAACAACGCATTTGTTCTTTCTATGCTGTACCTTTCTTTATACAGTATATTGTCAAACAAATAGTAATCTTCCCCACCCCCTGCTCTAATTAGCCCAATAAAATACCCCAGACTCCCTCCTCTCAACACTTCATCAACAACCAACACCCATCACCCAACAAAAAAAGAGCCTTGAAGATTTCTCTTCAAGGCTCTCGTAAAAGGAGGCGGC
>ERZ773069.885-NODE-885-length-18619-cov-78.980985_pt1 | contig 18619 bp, 11 predicted proteins | sample MGYA00580619_ERZ773069 | MGnify/ENA primary metagenome ERZ773069 (study PRJEB29015, sample SAMEA2738007) | human oral metagenome | biome: human oral; feature: human-associated habitat; material: dental | place: China | collected 2108 ...
CGCCGACGCGCCGATGCACGTCGGCCCCGCTGGGTGGCTCGGTTTTTCCACGCGTAATAGCCCGCGCGCGTGACCCCTAGAACGCTGGCCATCAAGGTGATCGAGTAGGAAGCCCTTGTGCGCGTCCATCAGCTCAAAGCGCTGGTGTTTTGGTGCACGGAGGCGAAGAAGGCGCTGGCTTTTCCCAAGAACTCGTTCTCCTTCTCCAGCTGGCGCACCCTCCGGCGCAATGCCGTGTTCTCGGCTTCCAGCTCGCGTGGATCAGGGCGCCCCTGCGCGGCGGCCTGGCGCCTCTCGCGCTCGAGTTTGACCCACCGGCCCACCACCGATTCGCCCAGCCCTAGATCCCGGGCCACAGACGCGATCGTAGACCCCGTATCCAACACCAAAGACGCAACATCACGACGATACTCCAGTGTAAAACGACGACGAGTTCCCATAACAGGCACCTCACTTTCCGCAGGCACATACACCCGCTTAACGAAGTGTCAACAACACCAGCCTAACCCCAGACCAGCGTCGGGAAGCCATTTCCAAACCGTCTTAATGCACCGTTTGGCGCTCGGCGCTTTCTGACCTAGCGGATCGTCACTCTCTACGATGGAACCCTGCTAAGCAGTCTTAATGCACCGTTTGGCGCTCGGTGCTTTCTGACCAAAAGACGCGCAAGCAGCAGGACGCAGTAGCCGAAATGTCTAAATGCACCGATTGGCGCTCGGTGCTTTCTGACTTGGCGCGCGCCGACATCGTTGAGTTGATCGACGTCCACGGTCTTAATGCACCGTTTGGCGCTCGGTGCTTTCTGACCGGTCTACGGACCGCTCGGAGGAGTAGTACTCATGCTGTCTTAATGCACCTTTTGGCGCTCGGTGCTTTCTGACCGAGGACACTCTGCTGATGCACTTCGTCATGGACAACCGTCTTAATGAACCTTTTGGCGCTCGGTGCTTTCTGACTCTACTACAACCCCGTCGAAGATATTACCGATGGCTCCGTGTCTTAATGCATCTTTTGGCGCTCGGTGCTTTCTGGCCAATGACCTCTACTAGTCTGAGCCGTGCGCTACGGATCGTCTTAATGTACCTTTTGGCGCTGATCTTGGAGGGGTGTTGGAAAATGTCGCATGCAATTCGGCTTCCACTCCTTCAAGACTTGAAGCTGCGCCGTTGAGGTGTCGCGTTTTTCGCCGTTTATTGAAGTTTGAACTAAGGGAATTGCATGCGAAATTTTCGGGTGCTCGGTGCTTTCTGACGACCTGGTCTGCTTCGACTGGGACGACGACGGGATCGCGTCTTAATGCACCTTTTGGCGCTCGGCGCTTTCTGACTTATCAAGGATAAGTGGGAACATATTAGTGTTTCCATGTCTTAATGCACCTTTTGGCGCTCGGTGCTTTCTTGCGTCACCGCTAAGAGACGATGTATTCATCGGAACGATGTCTTAATGCACCTTATGGTGCTCGGTGCTTTCTGACTCTGAGGTGACCGTCGAGGGCACCTGGACCACACCGAAGCTCGTCTTAATACCCTTTTGATGCTCGGTGCTTTCTGACCTTTTTACTAACAATACCAATCTCACAATATCGCGTGTCTTAATGCACCTTTTGGCACTCGGTGCTTTCTGACGCGATAACTCGAAGTCTTACGTGACTGACTGTGACTGGGTGTCTTAATGTGCCTTATGGCGCTCGGAGCCTTCTGATCCTGAGCCGTCTAAAGTTCTGTGACTGAGTCTGTTCGTGGCTCCATGTGTAATTTCTGGTTAAGGGTGTGCATGGTTGCTTGAAAATGTCGCACGTAATTCCCGGTCTGGTCTTTCAATGTTTGAAATCTGGTTGTTGATATTCCGCGGTTTCTGGCGTCTGTCGGTTATGGTCCGACGGGGAATTACGTGCGAAATTTTGGGCGCTCGGTGCTTTCTGACGCCCTTCCTCGAGCAATCGTTCCGTGAATTGCAAGGTCTTAATGCACCTTTTGGCGCTCGGTGCTTTCTGACACTCTCCGGGGGCAGCTCAGCACGTACGAGCGTGTCAGTCTTAATGCACCTCATGGCGCTCGATGCTTTCTGACCTGCCAAGAACCCAGAGGCTGCCAAAAAGTATGCCACTGAGTCTTAATGTACCTTTTGGCGCTCGGTGCTTTCTGACTGGTCACTCCTGACCAACCAATGGGGCGTCCTAGCATGTCTTAATGCACCTTTTGGCGCTCGTTGCTTTCTGACGAAGTCGAACTGTCGCGTGCGCAGCGCAAGATGTATAAGTCTTAATGCACCTTTTGGCGCTCGGTGCTTTCTGACTGCTCATCTGCAGCATGATCTATCACGATCGGCCATAGTCTTAATGCACCTTTTGGCGCTCGGTGCTTTCTGACCAGCTTTTGTTGACAAGTTGAGCAAATCCTTGTCCGAGTCTTAATGCACCTTTTGGCGCTCGGTGCTTTCTGACTGCCCGGCGTGTCGTACCCCCTGTGGCCAGGGAAAACGTCGTACCGGATCGCCAGTGGTCGAAAAAGCACCCCTCCGGCCAGCAAGCACGAGGCTAGATTACCAGACTTTTCGTTACGACTGCTCGCATCGCCGCGGAACGTCTGCGGGGCCGACGCTGTCCCGGAAATCGCCGCCACCATCGGCGTGTCGCTCCTCCATAACGCTTCACACTTGCAGAGTAACCGCAAGGTTGTTGACTCGAAGAACAGACAATGACGACACCCGCCACGGCCTCGTCCCTGAGAGAAGCGACCAGCCCCGAGGCCCTTACTCGTGCCAGACGTCGACTCCTTACTGCACACCCCGACCCCACCAGAGCGAACACCCCCACGCCGGGAAGCCTCACCGACGAACAAACCCGTGTCCTCGCCGCCCACGACTGGGCGCCGCCACGCATCGCCGCACTTGACACGAACATGATCGCAACGGCGGACGCTATCACTCGGGCGCTCCTGGCTGAATCGGTGCGCGAAGCCCTCGAACGCCACCTCACCGCGGAACGCCCCCACGGCACCTACGACGACACGCGCGCAGGACACGACGCATTCAGCAGGGGAATCGTCGACGACTACGACCACGGCAACCACCACCTCGCGCGAGCCACTATCCGCGTCGCCGACCCGGGCCTCGTGACCTGTGCGGGCCTTTCGGCACTGGGCGTGCCCGACGCCGACGCGCCCATTATCGACGAACTCGCCCGGGCCTCGGACCCCAACCTGATCGTGAGCATCCTCGCCGACGCAGCGCTGCTCGACCTTGACAGGTACGCCACCGGGGCAGGCCTGCTTTACTCGCGCGTCGGAGCCACCCTCATGCTCGCGGCACCGAGCGACCAGCGCTTGGCCGAGGCCATCGATGCCGTCGCGGCCGCGGCCATCAATGCGGGCGCGCGCGTCACCGACCTGACGACCCAGCACATCGATAAGGAGAAAGCCCTCGCGAGCGTCGGCATCGACCCGTGGAACACCCGGCCCAGCGACGGACCCACGGGCCAAGCCGACCGCATCCTCTACGTCGGTCGCGACGGCGCACGCATCCACGTCAAAGCGGGCCGCGTCCTCGTCGATGCGCCCGGCTCGCTGCCCGTGACCTCCGTGCCGAAAAACAGCGTCACGCGCATCGTCCTGTCCGAAATGTCGGCCTGTCCGCCGGCGCTCGTTCGTGGGCGATGCACAGCGGCGTCGATGTCGTGTGCCTGTCGCGGCGAGGCTCCTACCAAGGCACCCTCATCGGCTTGAACAGGGGAACGCACGCCAGTCGGCTCCTCGCGCAAGTTGCCCTCACCGGCGATCATGAGCGGCGCGTCCGCCTAGCCGCCAGCCTCATTGGCGCGAAAACCCGCGGCCAAATGCATGTCCTCACCCGCATCGCCCGACGCGACGAAGCCGTGCACGTCGCCGACACGACGGCGCACATGCACGCCTGGTGGTGCTCCCTCGCAGGGGTGCGCACACTCGACGAAGTCATGGGCATCGAAGGCGCGTGTTCCAACGCCTACTTCGACGCGCTCGCCGGGTGTGTGCCCGCCGACGTCACCTTCGACGGGCGCAGCCGACGCCCACCCCGCGACCTGCCCAACGCCGCCCTATCCTACGGGTACGCCATCCTCCTGTCCGAATGCGTCGGCGCGCTGCACGCCGCTGGGCTCGAACCATCCCTTGGCATCGCGCACGCACCCACCGACAAACGGCCCAGCCTGGCGCTGGACCTCATGGAACAGTTCCGCCCACTCCTGGTCGACCAGACCGTCATGGCGCTCCTACGCACGCGCAAACTCCGACCCGAACACGGCGTCGTCGAGGCCGAGGCCGGGGGAGTCTGGCTAGGCACCGACGGCAAGAAGATCCTCGTCGACGCGTACGAGGCCGCCTGCCAGCGATCCGTCACCGGCGCCCTCCCCGGATACTCGGGGTCGTGGCGCAGACACATCGCCCACTCCGCGCAGATGCTGGCGCGCGCCATCGCCGAACCCGACTACCCGTGGAGCGGGGTCGCCTGGCGATGATCTACATCATCGCCAGGCGACATCGCCGATAACGAACGGCGGCTGCGCGTCGCCAAAACACTGGGATCCTGGGGCTACAGCATCCAAGAATCCGTGTTCCAACTCCGCCTTGATAGCACCACGCTGGCGCGCGTGCGTTCTCGGCTTGCCGCCCTCATCTCCGACTCCGAAGACGTCATCCATATCTACCCCATCTGCTCATCCTGCGCCGACCGCGCCGACATACTCGGCGCAGCCATAGCGCTGGACGATGTGGGGTTGTGTCGGGGAGTGTGGTGAGGGCCTAGTCGCGCGGTCGGCGCTTTCGGTGCCTGCGAGTACCAGACTTGTCGCGCTGGATTTCAATGGAAGTAGATGCATTGTGCTGAGTGTTTTTGTCCGTGCGACGGTCCTTCTTTCTAGGTTTTCCTTGATTCTTCCTGGATTTGTCGGATGAATGGACTTCTTCATCTGATCTCTGGGTGCTCTTGTGGCTACGTTCTGTCTTCACTTCCCTCAAGAAGACATCTGGGACCGTTGCGGAATCTTCAATCCAAAGGGCCTGAGGGGATCGTCCAGCAACCCACTCTTGCTCGTGGAAGCGCTTTGGCCTTCCATCTTTAGTGGTTGCATTATTAAGTTTGTTCTCTTCAAGGCTAACGTATCTGACAGGTACGTCAGTGTCTTTCTCCTCAGTGGATCCAAATCCGTACGCTGCTCTTTGGAAGGCGCGAACCCAAGGAAGTTTCGACAAATCTCCTATCTTGCTGTTTTGGAGCAGTGTTGAAACATTTACCTTTTCGTAGTGAGTCCCGAGAACGTTGGTGAGCGTCTGGTAACCCGATGTGATGTCTCGTGTCTTCTCAAGATACAAGCGGTTTTCAACAATTCTTGCCTCGACGAGCCCAAGGCCGAGGGGCTTTCCAATGCCGACCTTGTGAAATCCTACGTCTCTTCCGTCTGGTGAAAGATTCTCAGGGATGAGAGGCCACACTAGGAAAGCAAGTTCCTTTGAGGATAGATTCTCAAAGTGTACCCTGCATGTGAGAACGCTTCCTTTTTCGATCCATGATCGAACATGAAGTTGAAGGGAATCGTTTGTCTTGAGGTCGCCGCCACTAGTGCTGAACTTTTCGATGATGCTATCTAGGGACTGTCCGATGCAGGATCGATGTGTCGGGTATGTTGCTTCGCCCAACGAAGACTCGTTCGGATCATAGAGGCGGTCGCGGCGTGTGTTTTTGTTAGGTGGATTGGGGAAGTCCTCCCTAGAAACCAGAAAACGACGACCGCTGCTGGGCTTGGGGCTTAGAAGTGGAGGAAGCGTTACGTAGGCTTGTCCCTCGGGCGGTACTGCGGTGGAACAATTCGATGTTGAGACGGGACCGATCTGAACACGCCCGCGTAGCGAGGTGCCGCTCTCATTGTCGTTACCGACGAAACCGAAGAGTCTGTCAGCAGCGGAGGCCTCCTTAAGTGTCCTAGCTGGATTGACTCCATCTGCCTCTGCCAGGGTGTTGGGTGCGTGTGAGTAGGCGTGTCGTCCAACGTTAATTGGGATCAATTCCAAAATGGTGTTGTTTGTATCCATTGAGGCATATGCGAGCGTTCCTTCTGTAAGCCTGTCGCTATCAGCTTCCCCGCTCGAGTAGACATTGTGTCTCGTCAGCTTCTCGCCATTGCGTTTGTTTCGAGCATCAGTTTCGTCTTGTATGGCGCGGTATGACCGAAGTGTTGCTATGTAAGCTTCGGCTACGGACGGGGAGCACACTACTCTATTTGTTGGATTGGCATCTGTTTGGCTCGAATCCTGTTCTGGCTCGATAAAGATTCTTTCAGACCATTTCTTCTTTCCCCACTTTTTCCCGAAATTTGTTTTGTTTTCTTGTAGCATTTCATGCGGTGTGGTCAAATATAGGTATCCAGTGAATGTCTGTGGTTTCTTCGATTGTTGGTCGTTGGGATTCGTCTTTATGTATGTACCGAGAGATAAGGTGGAGCTGTCATCCATTTTCGAGATTTCATCATCCATTTTTGAGATTTTGCTTACAATCCATCGTGTTTTGATTCGATAGGCAGAGAATTTAACTCTCTCGTGATTCTTGAATCGTTCTGTGATTTGTTTGCCATTGTCTTGATTGTATTTAAATCTGCCGATTTCTATTACTTTTTCGCCTATTCTCCTAGTGTCAGATAAAGCTGGAGAATTTTGGATTGGTATGAATGCGGGCTTATTATCGTTGTGTCCGCCGCCGTCAAGGCGTTCGAACGTGTACTCTCCGTCGGTATCGTCGATGTGCGGCGCATGTGTGCATCGTACCGGGACCAGTGATATTGCTTGATTTGGTTGTGTTCGGTAAGTCAGTCGTGTGTTGTGTGTTTTCGTGTCGAACACTCGAAAGCGTGACGACGTAGTTCTTTCGTAGGATGTGCTCAAAAGGCCCTTAATCATGGTTGGAGAAACGAAAGTTGAGCCGTCGAGTTCCTGAACCTGAATGTAATGAATCCCCTCCTCTTTCGTCTGTTCTCCGAGGATCAACGGAGTGTGCGCGGTTAATTTGAGATCAACGTAGCCGCTGAGCCTTTCGGGATCAAGTGTATCGAGGTGTGTGACTCTGCCTTGTTGATATATCTCATTGCTGTTTGTCGGATCGTAAGTTCGCGCTTCGTTGGGCAGGCGAGGGATCCTATTTACGCTCGAATGGAATGTGTGTTTTTCGTACTCTTTTTGTTTGCGTTTAGCGCCCATGTTACTTCCACCTTCCTGTGAATAGCTGGTCGACTACGACAGTGTTTCCGTACTTATCTTCTTCTTGGATGAACTCAAGTGCCGACATGTCGTTAGTGGAGGAGTCTTGTTTGCCCTGTTTTGTCTGACCAGTGCTGGTATCGGGGGCAGACACTTCTTTGCGAGTCGCAGCAGACTTGTGCTGCAGAAAGCTCACCTTGTTGAACCACCCGCTGACCGATGCTGGTTCCGTGTCCTCCGACGGTGCCTCGGGTCTGGCGGCGGTGAGCGTCAGCTCGACGGCGCCCACGCCGTTCACCCAACGGTACTCGTGAGCCAGAACGCCGCCCTCTGCGGGTTCGTCAGGCAGTTTCACCGGTACCCACAGGCACAGCTCGAATACCTTCGTCGGATCGAATTCTCGTCCATCGATCGGAGCGACCGTGAGCTTCGGTGCCTCGGTGGAGGATACCTTATCGAAACCTAACACGGTCCACGTCCCGTTGGTCGCGAACGCCAGGCCCTGAACGTCCCCGCCCGAATGTGTCCGTGCGTATGCGAGGAAGACATCCAAGCGTGGTGTGTCACCAGAATCCGTGAGAATCGGCGAATGTGCCAGTATCGCTTGCTGATTCTTGTCAGTCATCGGCGGCTTCCGTCCTTTCAGATGGTTTACGCGCGGCGCCCGGACCGTTCTCTAGGCGCTTAGACCAGTCCGTTTTTTCGTACTTATTCTTTAAACGTTTCAGGACCTGTTCCGCTAGCTCGCGCTGCCCCTCGTAGAGGGTGTCAGTCATGACGCCAGCGCCAGTCGCCGGCTGCTGTAGCGCTTCGCAACCAGTGAGATTCCACGACGGAAGGTCAACACCTTTACGGTCAGCGCCCACTACCTTGATCGTTGAGACGACGACCTGGCCCAGGCCCCGCGTCGAACGGCTACCCAACGGGAGCGTGCCCGCGGACAGCTCGGTGAGCACGAGCCCGAGCAACACGTAGGCGGCGTGAGCGTAGTCCGCGTGGGTAGGTTTCGGTTGCTCGCGCTCGACCGAACTGTCCTCCGCCTCGTCGGCGCCGACGGTTGTCCCATCGTCTTCCGGCCCCTTCTCAGCTTCGATGTTGTTCAGGAGCTGGCGCAGATCGATGTCGATCGTGATCGGCTGCCACTTCGTTCCCAGGTAGACGGCCTCGGTGAAGAGACCGCCGTCGATGACGCCGCCCGTCCATCGGTCGATCACGTTGTGCGTGACCTCGATGCGTTTCCCGCGCTTAGTGGAGAGACAGTCATGGACGGTGACCGCGCCCCGGTACTCCGTGCTGCCGAACATGTAGCGGACCAGGTTCGGTTCCGCAGCGATCTGTTCGTGGAGATCATGGGACGCGAACGTGGACAACTCGTTCTTTGCCGCGAGGACCGTCCGCGCGATGCGCGAGGCCCGTGAGCGCAGCGCCCCCCGGATCGATGTGCCCGGGATGAGGAGTTGTGCCTCATCCCAGGGGACAGACGGATCGCGGAGGGGCTCTGTTACTCCGTTGGCGGTGGGGTCCTTCTTCTGAGCCTCTTCTTTGCGCTGTTTCGTCAGCTTTTCGTCCTCGGCAATGAAAATACCGGTGGGGGACCACCAAGTGATCGTGATGCGCGCAGGTTCATCCAGGGTCCACCCGCCCAGTTCGAGGGGGAGTGACGTCCCTTCCGCGTCCTCACCGATGAGGGCATCGAGAACGTCCGCCGGTTCAGCCGACGTGCCGGCATCGGTCGTTTTGGCGGTGCGACGTAGCTTCGGCTCAATAACCTGGATCGTTCCCTGGCCAGAGCCTGTCCGTCCACCGAGGCATATCGCACCGGATGTCAGGACGTCGACGATGAACTCGAGAAGCTTCTTGACGGACTCGGATGACGCAGGCCCCGGAATCCCATCCGACTGTTCGCGTCTCATCTTTTCGTCATCGCGCCCCTCCGCGGTGATGCGAATGTTGAACATTGTGCCGCGGGGAAGGAACTCGTGCTCGTAGAGCGCTCCGTCCGAGGCAGCTCCTGTCATCCGGTCGATACCGACGCCGTGACGCCTCGGCAAGGGGGAATCTCCGGAGTCGCTGTCCTTGTATTCTGGGAAGGACAGCGCGTGGAATGTGAGTGCACTCTTCCTGATTGGGAGCGACGCATCACTTGGCAGCCCGCGATCATTGGCGGATTTGCCAGTGTAGTTCGTGTCATCGCCCCATAGGGAGATCCAATTCTCTTTCGAGAACGCTCCTCCGTCCTGAGTCGCCGGATCCGCGGACTCCTCCAGCGCCTGGCGGGCGACGTCGCACGCCGCGCGCACGGCGCCCCTGATGGACCTTCCTGGGATCGTCGGCTCTTTAAGGCCGTTACGGCAGAAGCGGATGAGCGTTCCCTCTCCGTCGCGGTCGGGGACAGCATCGACACCACCGATGTGAAGTTCCGACGTCAGCTCAACGGGGATGGTCAGTTCATAGCGTGTGAATGTCATTTGTGTTCGCCTCCTTTGGGCGCCTTCTCGCACACAAAGTGCTTGAGCTTTGCTTTCGTGACCTTAATGGAATGGATGCTGAGAAGGGGATGATCGACGACAAAACGGCCGTAGCCCTGCGCCGTCAGCTCGCCCACTCCAAAGGGCGCGAGTTCCAGAAGTTTGTCTCGATCCGCTTTACTGACTCGCACCTGGATCACCGACCCCGCCTGGAGCGCAAGGCGACTCGCGCGCGGCCCGTTGTCCGCAGGCGACCACGAGTCGACGCGGCGGTGCCTGATCGCAGTCAGAATCCGTTTACGATTCTTGTCGCCCGAGTCCTGATTGGGGCTCTCCTGAACGACCGTGACCGGAACGTTGGCCCGCCTGAAAGCGAGCTCCAGATCCTCAACGCTCCCGCCCGGTCCCAGAGTGCTCGACCGTGCGAGCACGTCGGAGGTGAACCACAGAGAGACTGTCTGATCGTCGGACGAGGCCGGGGCGGACTCGCCGGGTGTCGTCCCGTCAGCGGAGGCGGAGGCAATGCCCACAGGCTGCGCGCTTCCAGCGTTACCGAAGCGGCTGCGTGCCTCCCGCTCGGCGGCTGTCTCTTCGCGGAGCGTGCACGTCGCGGATCCGAAGGTGCCCGTGAGCTTGCGCGACCCGAGCCGGGCCACGCGTGGCTCGTCGAGAAGAATGGAGACAGAGGCGGCATTCCAGAGCTCATCCGACACCCAGACGTGCGCGCGCATGCACATCTTTTCAGGCAGGGCCTCGACCAGGACGAGTTGTCCCTTGCTGGCCGCGCCCGTTTCGTGGTTGATGGCGGTCGTCTGTCGCCCGCGCAGGGGAGGCTTACCGTACCAGCCCTGAGTCTTCGTGCCGGGCTCTTTGCCGTCGCCTCCCTTGGGGCCGAAGAACACGTACCCGCCGCGAACGGGGAGCTTCCCCTTATTCTTGGGGGAGTCGCCGTACAGGGTGATGGGCGAGTCCGAGGGCGATGTCTTGTCCGTCTTGAGCGTGAGGGGAACGGGGAGTCCCTTAATCTCCTCAATGACGGGCAGCGCGTCCGAGACGGACAGGTGGCCGCCGGTCACGGCGTTGGTGACTACTGCTTCCTTGTCTCCGCGCTTCTTCGACGACACCAGCCGGTGCAGCCAGGGGAGCAGGACCGTCCCGCGCAGGAAGTCCAAGGAGCGGATTTCATTCGAGAAGGGGACCTCGTAGGACACGATGGGCGAGTTGAGCGTGAGGTCGAGAATCAGGTGGTGCCCGCCGCTGTGCGTAGCTGCGGAACCGTCGACGGCCCCGACCTGGTGTTGTGTGCCGCCCTGCCGCGGGGCTGGGAGCGCGTTGACAACCTCTGGCTTGAGAGACTGCGCCTGGTTCTTGAGGCTCGTCCTCAGCGCCTGCGCGCGTGACGAAGCGAAAGCAACGATCTCGAAGGTGGACCGAGCTTTCGGCGCTTCAAGCTTGTCGCCGGACACGACAACCGTGCACTCGCCGTCGCCGCCGCTGCGGCCCGAGCCGATGCCTCGGACCATGAGGCCCGCGACCCCCAGGAGGAAGTGCGCCGCCTGGATGGTCGGTTGATCGGAAATCTCAGCCCCGGCCTCGTCGATGAGCGTGAACGTGCCCGTGAGGATGCCGGCCGCCGCGCGCTCCGTGAAGCGCAGGAACTGGTCGCGCGCCGTCCCCGTCTGTGGGTCGATGGACAGGGACACCGTGTCGTGGACCGGGATCGACGAGGCCGGGGTCGCGTCCGAGAAGAGAACGTGACGCGGGTGGGGGGTTGAGCCCGGCTCGCTGTCGGGGTCCTGGCCGAAGAGCCACAGGGCAAAACTGGTCCACTTCCCCTCCTTTGGTCCGTCGAGGGCCTTCGCCGCCAGCATCGCCTGCTCGCGCAGGACACCCGTGATGACCGTGCCGCGCACGACCGGGTCGTCGCCGCAACGCTCGATTGTTGAGTGTGCGCGCCCCGCCTGGCCAACGCCCGTGGACACGCCCCAGTCGGACGTGAACAGGATGGTCACGTGGCCGCTCGCACTCGGAGAAGTGGTAGGTGAATCGGTGGTCACTTGGCACCTCCTTCAGTGGAATCGTCTGCTGCTTCCTGGGAGCCGACGCAGTCGGCGTCCCCGCTAATCCGTGAAGCGAGGTAGCCGTCGGGCAAGTTCCCGGACAGGTCGATGAGGTCCAGGAGCCAGCGCACCTGCTCAATGCAGTCCTCAGTGTGCTCGTCGGGATCGTCGAGGCGCGTCTTCGAGGGCAGCGGTCCCAACGCCTTCACGAGCGTCTTCGTGCCCCGCGCGTTCTCCTGCGCATCCGTCCACTCGAGGCGGATCGTGCAGATGGGGTGGTTGCAGCGCTTCGTTATCCTCTTGACGTCGTCCGACTTTTGCTTGTCGTCGTCTGGCTTTTGCTTGTCGTCGTTCGACTTTTGCTTGTCGTTGTCGATCTGCTCCTGCGTCGCGAACTTATCTTCGTTGTCCTTCAGGACGACATACCCGAGACACTCGGATCGCGCCGCATCATCCTTGGGAACATTGACATAGTCGGCGAGGAGCTTGACGATGCGGTTCGCGCGGGCACGCGGGAACGGGTCGCCGGTGGTCTGCGTGGGGTCGTCCGGTTTCTTGCCGTCGAAGGCTGCGACCGCCTGAAGGATGCGCGCCCAGGAGGACAACGGCTGCGGCTTCGCAGTGGGTGCTTTTTCGTACGAGGTCGTGGTTGCGTCCCCGATGCGCTCCGGCGCGTAGTGGCCGATCAGGAAGGGACGCTGCGTACGGCCCTTGTGCTCGTTTAGCGTGTCCTCCGGGTCGAGGACCGTGGCGTCGCGCAGGACATGGAAGTTGATCGTCGAGCAGGGGACTTCCCGCTTCTTCTTGCCGAGCTTCTTCCCTCGCGACACCAGCTCTTCCGCCAGGTCGTAGGCGATGTGGAACGGGAAGTTACGGCCGACGATGGCCACGCCTGCCGAGGCGGTAAGCGGGCCGGCTGTCTCCGCGCCTGCGACGACTGCGAGCTGTTTGAGCAGCTCGTCCTCACCGGTCAGCTGTTCGTAATGACGAACGTACGACTCTGCGAAGGGAGTTGCGAACTTTCCTTCGACATAGACGGTAAGGTCATCGCCACCGACAAGCACCGGGACAACCGGAGGCGCCTGGCGTCCAAGTGTGTAATCTTCGATGTCCTTCCATGCAGCAGCCACCGCTGCTTTAACGACACCGTCGAGACGGTAGTTCACTTCCATGACGAACCACTGAAACGGGTCCTTATCTCGTTCACAGGGGTTATCTTTGCACTCATATACAGCGGATTTAAGGGAATCAAGTTGGGGCTGAACTGTGCTGTATGCCTTACCGAGGTGGCGCATGATCGCGCCAACGCCGTTACCGTCAATATGAACGACTCCAACTGACGACAGGGTAGGGGGAGTGGGGTCCTGCTCTAGTTCTGACCCCTGCGTTGCATCGCTTTCTTGGACAATTTCCTGCTCTACGACTACCGCCTCCTGAAAGGCCGCTTCCAAGCGGGTCGGATCACGATAGAGATCAGCCATAGAAGTCTTCAACTGACCTGAGACGTCGTCAAGCTGCTTGAAACGTGCAGGCAAAGCCCACGCACGCTTGAAGCGCGCTGGAAGAGATAGCTTGTAGTCGGGTTTCGCGTCTTCCTTCGTAGCTGTGTACAGGATCGAGTTGAAATCAAGCAAAACCGTAGATTGGGAATCCTCGTCGTCTTCTTGCTTCTCCTGTTTCTTAAGCTTGACGCGTCCCTCGTATGATTCCTTCACTCCGACTGCGCGCGCCGTTGCATAAATCTTATTCGTGTCTGACTTTGTCAAGGATGCAACCGCTGGAAGCGCCGATTCGTCTGCTCTCTCCAGGAACGGGAACTGCGGGAAGCGTGCCGCCGCCGGTCGGCGGTTCAGGGAGTACTCCAAAAAGACACGATCAAGCTCTTGCAGGTCGTCCGCATCTACCGTACTGGATGACGCCTTGACGAAGACTCCCGTGACGTCGAGGCCCGGGGCGTCGGTCAGTGCACGGAGCGTGACCTCTCGGATCAGTCGCTTCGCTAATTCCTTTGGATCGCCATCAGTGTCTCTGAAGCGGACGATCACCTTGCCGGACGAGTCGGAAACCCAGAAAGAACTCGGAAGCTCCTTAAGACTGAGTAGCTCTTTTGACTCTTCTTCCACCCAATGGGATAGCAACGTAATCTCGAAGGAAGCTCCGATCTGCTCGCGCAGGCGAGGCGAGGATAAGATGAACGGCTGATTGCTGTTCGTCTGCAGCATGACGAGGTAACTTTCCATCGTGATTCCCCAATTTTATCCATTGAAAGCAGTGAGTTGTGCGATGATGTCTGCTGTGAGCCTCCCGCGCGCCTGGCAAATTGAAGTGTTTGGGCGGTCTGCGATCTTATTGAAGAGTTTGAAGTTCATCTTTTTCTTTGCAAAAATAACAATCGGTTCGCCTGATGTTTTGAAAGATTCGCAGTGCTCTTTGAGTATTCTCTCTGCCTGTTCTTGTTTGGGGTTTATGTAGTTTTCGTCTGGATTTGATGGTTTTCCTTCGTAGTCAAACACGATGACAATGATGTCAAACGTACTATGAAATGAAGGATTGTGTGTGTCTGTGAAAGTTTCGCATGTGATATTCTTTTCTTTAAATAATTCTGTTGAGGCTATTGATTTGCTGATATTATTTTGTTCTGTATGGTCGGCTATGAGTGCAATCTTTGGATTTCCAAGTGTTAATTTGCGGAAAAGCTGGCGACCGTACTTCCATCTCGAAAGTAGTTTGCCAATGCAGTAGGTCGCAAAGGGGGCGATGATTGGGGCCCAGAGCCAATCGCAGAAGATTTGCCAGTTCATTTCTATCCTTAGAGGGTTATGCGGCCACGGCGTCAATGACGCCCATGCCGTAGCTTGTGTGTGAGCCGACGTTCGTGTATGCGGATAGGGCCATGAGGCGCGAGAAGATGCGGGTCGCTTCGGCGCCCTCGACGCCGCTGATGCGCAGACGGCCCTCGTGGGCCGGGATGCGGCGCGAGCTCAAGCGGCCCTGGCCCGCGTTGCGCGGCATGGCCAGTGAAACGAGTGATGTGCGGGTGAAATCCTGAGTCGCCAGCACGCTCGCCATGGCATCGCGGTCGATGCGTGGGGGAGCGAGCCTCCTATTCCAGGTCCACCACCGCTGCTGCAGGCTCGTCGCAATCGTCGCCGGAGACAGGCTTGGCACGTGATTCCCCTTCGACGAAAACGTCGTCGGAGTCACCAGGCGAATCTCCCACGCCGTGTCCTGGTCTCGCTCCGCTAGCTCTTCCCATGAGGCCTGGCTGATGATCTGTCCCTCGGTTGCAACGAGTACCGCGTCATCATCGGTGCCCGCCCCGAGTCGCATGACTCCGCCCCAGGACAGCCACGCATCCAGCGTGTCAATCAAACGGTCGTCCAGGAAGCGCACCTCAACACCGAACGTGGATGCCGAATGGCTAAGCTCTCCAAGCGAATACGGCTTCACCCCACCGGCCCCGTGCGGAGGGCGGTGGGCCAGAGTTGGGAACTGCGCGGCGCGCTCTGGGCTGATGCCCGGCGGCAAATCCAGCACCGCCGACAGGGCGGCGTGAAGTCGCCGCGGCGTCGCGGGCACCCCGTCGGGCGCGTCAAAGCTCAGGTAGACGGATGCTGGCAACGGTGCCTCCCATCACTCGCGTGTGACTATCGTCTCTGACCCTAACATGACTGTCGCGATAGGTCATGCGCAACTGTCAAGTTGTCTGGCAGGTTGAAAAATACAAGCGGATCACCGGAAAATCCTTGTCGTAACATTCGATTTAATCGCAGGGTTAATTTACGACCTTGTAACTGTTCAATAGAATGTCGGGTCGATTTCTGACAAGGCATCACGTCTGCCAGGCAGGTGCTAGGGAGTGGTCTCAAAACCCTGTGGGGTACCCACCTCTCCACCAAAAGGTCAAGGATTCTTAAAATGTGAAACCCCTCTGGTGTGTTTGTCAGTAACCTTGAAACGATGGTGAGACGGCGCGTCGTCTGGACCGTCCCAGAGGCCGCGCCCCTATCAGTACAGAAACGAGGATTGATAATGCATCAACGCTCATGGAGGACCCTCATCGCGGGAGGAGCCGCGCTCGCTGTCGGCGTGACGCTCACCGCGTTCGGCGCCCCCGCCCACGCGGCCGGCGTCCCGGGGATCACCTCCGAGGCTCGCGCCCAGGACGAGGTCATGAACTACGCGGTCAACCTGGCCGCCGACGCCTCCCACTACGACTTCAACGCGGCCGTCTCCAAGGCCTCGGAAAACGGCGTGGTCCTGGCCCATTACCCCGAATTCAACACCTTCTTCGTCCAGTCGGTGAAGGCCTCCTTCGCGCCGACGCTTGGCAAGAGCCTCGTCGACTCCGGTATCTCCTACCAGTCGATTGGCCCCACCCGCTACAAGACGGTCACCGGCTCCGAGGTGCGTACCGAGCAGCCGCAGGCCACCGCGTCCGAGGCCAACGCCGTCGCTGACGCTGCTGGCACGCGCTCGACCGGCCTGTCCGCCGACTCTCAGCTCAACGACTTCACCCCCGACGAGGGCGACGCCAACGCCTGGGGCCTGGCCGCCGTCGGCGCGCTCGAGGCCCAGCAGGTCGACGTCCCCCTCGAGAATGTCACCGTCGGCGTCATGGACACCGGCATCGACCCCGACCACAAGGACCTCAAGGAACACCTGGACGCTTCGCGTTCCGTGGGCTGCCAGATCAACGGCATCCCCAGCCAGGACCCCGCGGACTGGAAGGATGACCACTACCACGGCACGCACGTCGCCGGCACTATTGCCGCCGCGCACAACGCCTACGGCGTGGACGGCGTTGCCCCCAGCGCCACGATCGTCGCGATCAAGACCTCGAACGAGGCCGGCTCCTTCTACCCCGAGTACGTGGCCTGCGCCTTCGACTGGGCTGCCGAGCACGACATCGACGTGACGAACTCCAGCTACTACATGGACCCCTACGCTTTCTGGATGCCCACCGAGGGCTCCCAGGCCGCGGGCCTCGAGGCTGCCTCGCGCGCGATCCGCTACGCGAAGAACCACGGCGTCGTCAACATCGCCGCCGAGGGTAACGACAACGACGACCACGACAACCCGACGATCGACACCGAGTCCCCCAACGACGTTGAGGGCGCGGCCGTCGAGCGCAACGTGGCCGGCGGCGTGGACGTGCCCGCCATGGTCAACGACTCGGTCCTGTCCGTTTCCGCCCTGAAGCTGCCCACCGGCACCGACCCGGCCACCGCCAAGCTCGAGCGCGCCGGCTTCTCCAACTACGGCAAGAACTCGGTCGACGTGGCCGCTCCCGGCTCGCGCATCTGGTCGACCCTGCCGACCTGGAAGAAGGATCCGCCGTTCGGCTACCTGTCGGGTACCTCGATGGCCTCCCCGCACGCCGCGGGCGTCGCCGCGCTGATCAAGCAGATCCACCCGGACTACACCGCCGATCAGACGATTGAGCTGCTCAAGAAGCAGGCGGGCTACACCTACGACCGCCTCGCCGTGCCCGAGGACGGCAAGGAATACCGCGGCGCTGGCCTCGTCAACGCCCTGGCCGCCGTCCTCAAGGACCAGCCGCAGCCCGTCCTCGGCAGCCTCGAGTACTCCCACGACGGCGCCACCGACTGGCGTCCGCTGGCCGACGCTCACGTCTCGGGCACGGTTTACGTGCGCACCACGGTCTCCGGCCCCGTGACCGCGGCGTCCCTCCAGGTCGCCGACAAGGAGCCCGTGACCGGCACCGGCACCGGCGCCTTCACGGGTAACGAGGTCACGCTTGTGGCCGGCCCCTACGCCGCTGCCGACCTGGTCGGCGACGGCCCGCACGTCGACGTCACCGTGTCCGCCGAGGGGCGCAACAAGGACTCTCGCGCCGATGACGACATCAAGGATTCGGTCTACTTCCACGTGGATGAGTCCCTGCACGACGGCGGCGCCTGGGTCAACAGCACCGACGGCTGGAAGTACTGCTACAGCGACGGCTACTGCGCCCGCAGCAAGTACGTCACCATCGACGGCGACACCTACTACTTCAACGGCGATGCCGTGATGGCGACCGGCTGGGTCACCTTCGACGGCGCGTGGCACTGGATGACCCCGTCTGGCCGCATGGCCAAGGGCTGGGCCAACGCGGGTGGCACCTGGTACTACCTCGATCCCACGACCGGCGCCATGGCGACCGGCTGGGTTAACGACGGCGGCACCTGGTACTACCTGAACGCCTCCGGCGCGATGGCCACCGGCTGGGTCAACGTTGACGGCTCCTGGTACTACCTGAACGCTTCGGGCGCCATGGCGACCGGATGGACCGCCGTGAACGGTTCCTGGTACTACCTCACCGGCAGCGGCGCGATGGCGATCGGCTGGGTCAACGACGGCGGTACCTGGTACTACCTCGACGCCTCCGGACGCATGGTGACCGGCTGGGTCACCATCGACGGCAGGCGCTACCACTTCGCGCCCTCCGGCGCGTGGATCGGTTGAGCCAGAAGGGGACGAGGCCTGGGCTTGGATGCGTCGGCCTCGAACCCCGCGCTGAGCGCCTGATGCCGAGCGCACCCGGTGCCCAGAGCATCTAAGTACAACAGGGGCGGGTCCGAACGTATCGTTCGGACCCGCCCCGTTTGTTCCCTCACGCGTCCAGGGAGGGATCCGGGCGCGCCCCCAACGGTCCCCTGGGGCGCGATAGGCTCTCAGCCCAGGGAGTCGAAGAGGACCTGCAGGCCCTCGCCCATGGTCGGGTGCGCGATCGGCAGGAATCGCAGCTGCTCGTAGGTCAGACCGCCGGTCATGGCGACGTGCACGGCCGTGATGACCTCGGAGACGTTCGGGCCAATCAGCGTGGCGCCCAGGATCTGGTGCGTGTTCGCATCCACGACGGCCTTCCAGA
>ERZ773069.890-NODE-890-length-18558-cov-10.830460_pt1 | contig 18558 bp, 20 predicted proteins | sample MGYA00580619_ERZ773069 | MGnify/ENA primary metagenome ERZ773069 (study PRJEB29015, sample SAMEA2738007) | human oral metagenome | biome: human oral; feature: human-associated habitat; material: dental | place: China | collected 2108 ...
AGAGCTTGGTAAATATATTTGGCTAGCAAAAGCAGATACTTCCCAAGAAGCTCCCTCTTCTACAAGTGGGAGTAGTTCACATTAAAGGCATGAAAATTTCAATGCCTTTTTTTATAAAAATATTAATTTGAAAGGAAAGAAAAAATAAATGAAAAAAGCTATTTTAGTAACTAGCTTTGGGACATCGCATAAAGATACACGGGAAAAATGCCTTGATTTGATTCAAAGGGAAGTGGAGGAAAAATATGGAAGTGGGAATGTGGAAAGAGCCTATACCTCGGGAATAATAAGACGAATAATAAAAAAAAGAGGGATTCATGTATTTGATCAGGAGGAAGGACTGAAATTCTTAAAAGATAAAGGATTTGAAAAAATAATAACAATGTCGCTGTATATTTTAGGTGGTATTGAATATTCAAAACTTGATGACAAATATGGGGAAATATCAAAACCACTTTTGGCAGATAATGAGGATTTTAAGAAAATTGTAGAAAATGAAGAATTTAATGATGTTGAAGGAAATGATGCCATAGTGTTTATGGGGCATGGAACTGAAAGTGAGGCAGATTATGCGTATCAAAAATTGCAGAAAGAATATTTGAAAGCTGGGAAGAGTAATATTTTTATAGCTACTGTTGAAGGAGAAGTGACTATTAAAGATATTATTGAAAAAATGAAGGGAAAAGGCTTTAAAAAAATACTATTAAAACCATTTATGATAGTAGCTGGAGATCATGCTAAAAATGATATGTCTTCTGATAATGAAGATTCGTGGAAAACGATGCTAAAAAATGAAGGCTATGAAGTAACATCGGTTTTAAAAGGGATGGGAGAGTACAAGTTTATTCGTGAAATGTTTATGGATAAATTGAAGGAAGTTTATATTTGACTTGACAAATATAGGAAAATAATATAACATTTATAGTGAATAATAGGCGTTTTACAAACTTAATAAGGAAATCGGTTAAAATCCGATACAGCCCCCACTACTGTGAAACTGACGAAAGTACAAAAATCCACTGAAATATTTTAAATATTTTGGGAAGGGTACGAGTAGGATGAAGTTAGTCAGGAGACTTACCTAATATTTTTATATAAAATTTTCTGGGAAGGGAAGATTTGATATACATCAATAAAATAAATCACTATTGATTTATTCCATAAAATTATTATGGAAATTTTGACGTGTATTAAATTCGGCTTTGAGCTGATTTTTTTTTAGATTGTCTAATGTCAAATAAGTTGTAGAAGGAGAAAGTATGAAAAAGAGAACATTATTGTTTTTAGTTTTAATTAGTATGCTATTAATAGGTGTAAACGGTTATTCAATGCACATTATGGAAGGATTCTTACCAATAAATTGGGTTATCGTGTGGTTTGTTGTGTGTATTCCGTTTTGGATTTTGGGGATAAAAAAACTTCAAGCTGTTTCTAAAGGGAGTGTAAAGGATAAAATGACACTTGCATTGGCAGGAGCATTTATTTTTGTATTGTCGGCATTGAAAATTCCGTCAGTTACTGGGAGTTCGTCGCATCCGACAGGAGTAGGACTTTCGGCTATTTTATATGGACCATTTGTAACTTCAATTTTAGGGACAATTGTATTGATATTTCAAGCTGGATTGTTGGCTCATGGAGGGTTTACGACTCTTGGAGCGAATACGGCTTCAATGGCGATTGCTGGACCAATTGTTTCGTACTTGATTTATAAGGGACTTGCTAAGAAGAATAGAGCAGTTGCAATATTTTTGGCAGCGGCAATAGGGGATCTTGCAACTTATGTTGTTACATCTTTTCAGTTGGCACTTGCGTATCCATCGCCTGAAGGTGGAGTACTTGCTTCATTTATTAAATTTGGAATGGTGTTTGCAGTAACTCAAATTCCACTTGCTATAATTGAGGGATTGCTTACAAATGTTGTAATGAATATACTTGAAAAATATGAAGTAAAAGGGGTGGAAGCATAATGGCAGAGAGTAAAAATAAAAGTGTTTTTAAAAAGAATATTATTTTAATAATTTTAATACTTTTGATAGGTGTCGTTCCACTGCTTCTTGTAAAATCAGAATTTGGTGGTTCAGATGATAAAGGAGAAGAAGTAATTAAAACGATAAAACCTAATTATGAGCCTTGGGCTAAAAATTTAATAGAATTGCCTGGAGATGAAACAGAAAGTTTACTTTTTGCGTTGCAGGCGGCAATAGGTGCAGGAGTTGTAGGATATGTTTTAGGATATTTCAAAGGTGAAAGAAAAAATGCTAATAGATAAAATATCATATACGAATCCCATAAAAAATATTAATCCTGGAATAAAATTTACGTTGTCAATGATGACATTAGTATTTTTGCTTTACACAGGAAGTAAAGTAGTATTTATTTTTAATCTTATACTATTTAACTTACTTCTTTTATTTGTAGTAAAAGTGAAAGCAAAAGATTTACTAAAGCTGAATTTTATTCCAGCTTTATTTATTTTATCAACCGTAATTTCATTGTGGCTGATAAAGGCGGATATTTGGACATTTTTGTTACGTTCATTTTCGTCAATATCAGTAATTTATTTTCTTATTTGCTCAACACCAGTTGTAGATTTAGATTATATATTTGAAAAAATGAGATTTCCGAAAATATTTAGAGAAATGTTTTTGTTGATTTACAGATATATTTTTTTGTTATTTGAGAATAAGGAAAGACTCAAAAATGCACAGGAAGTAAGACTTGGATACAGTAGTTTTAAGAATGGGATGAAATCTTTTCCGATGTTGGTAGTCGCGATATTAAAAAAAACATATTACTATAATCTTAATTCTATAAAGGCTGTAGAATCAAGACTGGGAAAGGAATTTATCTTTTCTCATAGAAAATACAAAAAAATTGGATTTGAAATAATTTTTGCAATAATAATAATTGCAATAAACTTATATTTGGTGGTAAAATACAATGCTTAAACTTGAAAATATAACTTTTTCGTATGATAATAAAACAGAAGCGTTAAAAAATGTAACTTTGAATATTGAAAAAGGTAAGAAAACATTATTTCTTGGGGAAAATGGCTCAGGAAAATCAACTTTATTTTTAATAATGAATGGACTTTTGAAAGCACAAAAGGGAAATATTTATTTTGAAGAGAAAAAAATAGAACATAAAAAGAAAAATCTGGAAGAATTGAGAAAAAAAGTTGGGATAATTTTTCAGGATCCTGAAATACAGATTTTTGCACCTTTAGTATTTCAGGAAGTAGCTTACGGACCTGAAAATCTTGGATATTCTAAAGAGGAAGTAGAAAAAAATGTAAACAGGGCAATGGAAGAAATCAATATAACAGATTTAAAAGATAGACCTTGTCATCATTTAAGCTATGGACAGAAAAAAAGAGTCTCAATAGCTGCAATTACGGCAATGGAGCCAGAACTTCTTATTCTAGATGAGCCAACTGCATGGCTTGATTCTAAAAATACAAAAAGAGTATCAGAAATTTTAGATAATTTTTCCAAAGCAGGAAAAACAATGGTAGTATCGACACACGATACTGATTTTGCCTATGAATTTGCTGACTATATCTATGTCCTTGAAAAAGGGAGAATTGTACGGCAAGGGAGCAGGGATGAGGTTTTTGAGGATTTTGAATTTTTAAAGAAATTAAATTTGAATATTCCGAATGTACTGAAAATAAAAAGTTATCTCAAGTATAAGAATCTTGATGAAAACGATTATTATAAATTTTTGGAGGAAAAAAACTTGCTATGAAAAAAATACTTATATCGGGAGCAATGAGCGGTGGCGGAAAGACTACAGTAAGCAGTATATTGATGTCAGCTTTTGAAAATGTGGCACCTTTTAAAGTCGGACCAGACTACATTGACCCTGGCTATCATGAGTTGTTTACGGGGAATAAATCTCGTAATTTAGATGCTTTTATGTTTGATGAAAGAACATTAAAACACATATTTGAAACTGGAGCAAAAGGTAGCAATATCGCTATAGTTGAGGGAGTTATGGGACTTTATGATGGAATTGGGCATGAAAAGGATAATTTTAGTACAGCTCACGTATCAAGAATTCTCGATATTCCAGTAATTCTTGTAGTTAACGCAAAAGGAATTTCCACAAGTATAGCTGCTGAAATTTTGGGCTTCAAATTATTTGATAAAAATGTTAAAATAAAGGGCGTTATTTTAAACAATGTTTCATCTGAGAAATTATATTTGAACTTAAAAGAAGCGGTAGAAAGATTTACAGGAATAGAATGCGTAGGATATTTGCCGAAAAATGAGAAATTATCGGTGGAAAGTAGACATTTGGGATTAAAACAGGCTTTTGAATTGAAAGGTTCAAAAGAGCTTGAGGAAAAGAAACAGCTGTTTAAGGAAATTGCACAAAATTGCTTAAATTTAGAAAGAATTTACGAAATAGCAGAAGAATTTGAAGCAAAAAGCAGTATAGACAGTTTTGAGCCAATAAAAGACTTAAAGAATAAATATAAAGGAAAACGTGTTGGAGTCGCTAAAGACGGTGCATTTTCATTCTACTATGAGTCAAATTTGGAACTGATGAGATTTTCAGGATTAGAAATAGTAGAATTTAGCCCTGTAAAAGATGAAAAAATACCAGAAAATCTTGATATGGTTTATCTTGGCGGAGGTTATCCTGAACTTTACTGGAAAGAATTGTCTGAAAATGTTTCTATGAAGGAAAGTATAAAGCAGGCTTATGAAAATGGAGTAAAAATCTACGGAGAATGTGGCGGATTTATCTATTTAACAAATAAACTGAATTTGCTAGATGGAAATAGTGGAGATTTCTGTGGACTGATAGATGTGGAAATTTCTATGAAAAATAGGCTGAATATCGGAAGATTTGGTTACATAAATATAAAAACCGAAAATGGAATTCATACAAAAGGACATGAATTTCATTATTCAGATATTTCTGTAGATAATGAAAAAGAAAAATTTTATAAAATAGAAAAAAATGATGGAAGAAATTGGGTTTGTGGATATAGGAAAAATAGTCTTCTAGCAGGTTATCCACATATTTCATTTTATTCAAATATAGAGTTTTTTAAATACTTGATAGAAAAACTGTAACTTTTTCAAGCACGGATATGGTATTTAATGCCCTTGTGCTAAAACAAATTAGAAATATAGATGAAAAAATATTATTAAATAAGTAAAAGTTTAAAATAAAGTTGTTAAACATATTTAAATAAATAAAAATAAAGAAAAGGAGAATAAATTATGTCATATATTAAAGATCCAAAATCGATTGAGGTAAGGAGTTTTGAGATAATTACAGAAGGGCTGGCTGGGAAAGCAGACCATTTTAGTGAAGAAGAGCAATTAATTGTAAAAAGATTGATTCATACAACTGGAGATTTTGATTATGTGAATATTGTTGAATTTCATAATAATCCAATTGAATCAGCAAAAGAAGCATTAGAAGCTGGAAATTGTAAAATTTATTGCGATACAAACATGATTGTTAATGGATTGAATAAAAATGGTCTGAAAAAATTTGGAGCAGAGGCATATTGTCTAGTGGCAGATCCGGATGTAGCTAGAGAAGCGAAGGAAAGAGGAATTACACGTTCGATGGTTGGATTGGAAAGAGCATTAAAAGATCCGCAAACAAAAATTTTTGTAATCGGAAATGCTCCAACAGCATTGTTTACATTACTTGAAAAAATGGAAAAAGAAGGGGAAAATGTACCGAAATTGATAGTTGGAGTTCCAGTTGGATTTGTGGGATGTCCTGAATCTAAGGCAGAACTTTCAAAATACAATGTTCCGTTTATACGAACGAATGGAACAAAAGGTGGAAGTACAGTTGCAGTTGGTGTAATGCACGGAATCCTTTATCAAATGTATGAAAGAGATAAATATTTTAATAATTAATAAATGAATTTGTAAATATCTGAAAATCCAAAATTTGTTTTATTTTTAGTATTTTGATTTTATTTAATCAAAAATGCTGGAAATTTATTGGTTTTGAGCATTTTCAGATATATTTTAGTATAATTGTGGAGAAATAAAAATGGAAAATTATGTATATTTTAACGGTAGAAAACTGCGATATGGCTATACCACAGGAAGTTCGGCAACAGCAGCGACTAAGGCGGCACTGTTACTTTTACTAGGAAAAGCTGAAAAAGTCGAAGAAGTTGAAATAGATGTTCCAGCGGGTAAAAAGATAAAAATTAAGATTAAGTCTTTTGAAAAGACAGAGGATTATGCAACAGCAACTGTCATAAAAGATGGGGGAGATGACCCTGATGCGACACACGGTCTAGAAATCATATCAAAAGTAAGTTTTAGAGAAGATGATAAAATCAATATTTTTGGAGGAAAAGGAGTCGGAAAAGTTACAAAAATCGGACTTCCTGTCGAAGTTGGAAAATCAGCAATAAATCCAACACCAATGAAAATGCTGACTGGTATTGTGAAAGAACTTCTTCCATCTGGAAAAGGAGTCGATGTTGAAATTAGCGTGCCTCTGGGTGAAGAAGCTGCAAAAAAAACAATGAATGGAAAATTAGGTATTATTGGCGGAATTTCCATTCTTGGAACAATGGGAATTGTACGTCCGATGTCTGAAGAGTCATGGAAGGCTTCCCTTGCAATAGAGCTGAAGCAAAATTTAACATATTTTAATACAAAAACAGCAATATTTCTTTTTGGAAATCGAGGAAAAATGTTTTTGAAAAAGGAATTTCCAGAAAAATCTGAAGAAGGTGTCGTAATCAGTAATTTTGTGGGATATATGTTTGATAAGGCGTGTGAATTTGAAGTTAAGAAAATTTATTTCATCGGAGAATTGGGAAAATTTGTAAAAGTGGCAGGAGGAATTTTTCATACGCACAGTCGAGTTTCTGATGCAAAAATGGAAATTTTGGCTGCAAACGCATTGTTAGTGGGTGAAAAGCTAGAAAATGTCTATAAAATTCTGGAATCGAATACAACTGAAGAGGCTTCTGGATACATTGAAAAAAAAGAAGTTTTTAACTTGCTAGCTGAAAAAGCAAAACAAAAATGTGAGGAACATTGTAGAAAAAATGGATGGAATCTAGAAGTAGAAACATTGATTTTATCAGCTGAAAAAGAAGTTATAGGGCATAGTAAGCACTTTTTTGATAATTTTTAAAAAATAGCTTTAAGGATAGAGAAGTTGTTATGGTTATTGCCAACAGAGCAAAAAATCGGGATATACATTGTGATGTATATAGTTTATAAAAAAGTTTAATTAAATTTACGAAGAAGTAAAAGTTAGTAAAACCTCATTGATAATTTTAAATTATAGGATTACATTCCTTAAAAAATTAAAAACTCCAAAATTTATGGAATATACTCCTTAAATTTTAACAATTTATAGAAAAACAGGATTACATTCCGTAAAAATTGATTTTTGAATAAAAAAGGGGTATAATTTAAAAGGAAATGAGGTGTTAAAATGATAAGAATAGATAGAAAAGAATATTTAGATTTTTTAGTAAAATCAAAAGACAGACAGATAATAAAGGTCGTATCTGGTGTAAGAAGATGTGGAAAATCCACTCTCTTTGAGATATATAAAGATTTTCTGCTTGAAAATGGAGTTGAAAAAAATCAGATTATATCTATAAATTTTGAAGATATGGATTATGAAGAGCTTACAGATTATAAAAAACTTTATGAATATATAAAATCTAAAATGATTGGAGATAAAAAAAATTACATATTTTTAGATGAAATTCAGCATGTGGATAAATTTGAAAAAGTTGTAGATAGCCTTTTTATAAAAGAAAATACAGATTTATACATAACAGGCTCTAATGCCTATTTTATGTCTAGCGAGCTGGCAACCCTTTTAAGTGGACGTTATATAGAACTGAAAATGCTTCCTCTATCATTTAAGGAGTATTATCAGGCTAAATTAGAATATGAAAAAATGGAGCAAAAGGAAAATAGAATATCAAAAACACTTATACAATACTATAATGAATATATAGTAAACAGTTCGTTTCCTTATACTTTACAGTTAGACAGTGATTTGAAAAATATACATGAATATTTAAGTGGAATATATAACTCTGTACTTTTAAAAGATATAGTTGCAAGATTGAAAATTTCAGATGTAATGAGACTTGAAAGTGTTGTTAAATATATATTTGATAATATCGGTAATCTGACTTCGCTTTCAAAAATAGCGAATACCCTAACTTCAATGGGAAGAAAAACGGATGCAAAAACCATTGAAAAGTATATTAGAGGGCTTACTGACAGTTTACTTGTGCATGAAGTTAGCAGATACAATATAAAAGGGAAAGAATTCCTGTCCACATTATCAAAATATTATGTTACTGATTTAGGACTCAGACAGATGATTTTAGGTAATAGAAATATAGATATGGGGCATATACTGGAAAATATAATCTATCTCGAACTGCTTAGAAGAAAAGGCAATGTATATGTCGGGCAGTTTGATAAAAATGAAATTGATTTTGTTATTGTCAATTCAAATGAAATTGAGTATTATCAGGTCGCTTTGACTGTCTTAGATGAAAATACTTTAAAAAGGGAACTAAATGCCTTTAAAAATATTAAGGATAATTATCCAAAGTATCTTATAACTTTAGATGATGTAATGGTAAATACTGACTATGACGGAATAAAGGTTGTAAATGCTCTGGAGTGGTTGTTGGGAGAATATATAGTAAGATAAAGTACTGGATGGAAGAAATAGAAAAAAATTAGGAGATTTATTATGAATTTAAAAATATTCTCATTATTTATATTAATTTTTGGTTCATTTACAGCTTATTCAATGGAGAATAGAAAAGTTTTCAATATTAAAAATGAATGGAGCATAAAATTACCTAAAAATTGGCTAGAAAAAAGAGATGAGGTTGATGGACATTATGTATATTATCCCCCCAGTAACAATTTAATTATTAGAGCATCGAGTTTTTATATCTTTAGAGATTTAGAAAATGGTTCAAAAATAATTGCACCAGTTGATGATTTATATGAAATTTTTGATAAAAGTCTTAAAAATATAGACCTAGGAAATAATAAAAAATTAGAAGAAAAGAAATTAAATTTGAATAATTTTAAAATAGAGAATTTTAAACATAAATGCTATGAATATGATTATTATGAAGATAATGAAAAAACTTATTCTATTTCTTGCGGGATTATGACTGAAGGTTATTTATTAATTATTAATTTTTATTCTGCTTCAAGAGATGAAGTTGAAAATGCAATAAAATATATTTATAGTGTAGAAAAAATAAATTAGAGGAGAAAAAATGGCTAGTAAATTAGGTAAATTCTATGGAATAGGAGTAGGAGTAGGAGATCCTGAAAATATAACAGTTAAAGCAGCAAAAAGACTGCATGAAGTAGATGTGATAGTACTGCCTGAGGCAAAAAGCGGAGAAGGAAGTACAGCCTTTAATATTGTAAAAGAATATGTAAAACCAGAAGTAGAGCAACTATTTTTGGAGTTTCCGATGATAAGGGATGTGGAAGCGAGAAAAGTTTTTCGTAAAAATAATGCAGATGTAATAAGTGCTGAATTGGAAAAAGGTAAAAATGTAGCGTTTTTAACAATAGGTGATCCAATGACTTATAGTACTTATACTTATGTATTGGAACATATTTCGGATGATGTGGAAGTTGAAACTATCGCTGGGATAACTTCGTTTAATAGTATTGCGGCAAGGCTTAATATACCGCTTATGGTTGGAGATGAAGATTTAAAAATAGTGTCTGTTAGCAGAAAGACTGATGTTCATAAAGAAATTGAAAATAACGAAAATCTAGTGTTAATGAAAATTAGCCGAGATTTTGAGAGAATAAAAAAAGCGATTATTGAAACAGGAAATAAAGAAAATATAGTTATTGTTTCAAACTGTGGAAAAGAAAATGAAGAAATTATTACAGACATTGAAAATGTTGAAAGTGTACATTATTTTTCTACATTAATTCTTAAAAAACAGGGAATAGAAGAATGGAAAAAATTTCTAAAAGCGTAAAAAAGTTAAAACCTAAAATAATAATATTTATAGTTTTACAAATTTTATTATTTATGTATTATTTCTGGATTGGAAAATATGATTGGGATTATGGCTTTGATTTGCCATTTCGGTTATTATTTGGTGGAATATTTTCAGCAATAACAGGAATAATTTTTGGATGGATATTTTATTCAATGGGAAAAAGTAAAAATTATGAAAATGACAAAATCTTGAAATTACCGATATTTTTTATAATTTTGTCAATAATATTATTGTTTAGAGTAGATATTATTGGAGTTATAAAATTATGTTTTTACAACGGATTATTCATTTTAGGAATATTTAGAAGTAAAATAAAGATCAGAAGTTATTTGTCTAAAGTTTCTAAAATTATATTGTGGTTTGTTACAATGTACTTTTTGATTCCTAGTTTTGCAATTTGTTTTGGAAGTTTTTTGGGTGAAAATCAAATTAATGTTTTAATACCATTAATTACTGCAAATATTTATTTTGGGTTTGTTATAAAAAGATATTTTAACATTGAAGAAATAAAAATTATAAGAAAATTGACAATATTAAGTTGTTTGATAATTGCATTTATATTTATTTTTATTGGTTTCAATTGGTATAAAGAAGACTATTATGCAATAATTTATACTTTTCCGTATAAAGTTTTGATGTATTTTAAAGAAACTCAGATTAGTATTGAAAAAATTGGGATTATAAAGACATTAGAGTCGAGGTACTTTGTTTATGCGATGATTGTTAATATGGGATTTTATTTGGGAACTTTGAAAATAAATAATAAAAGGAAGAAGAAATAATTATGAAAAAAATATTTTTTCATTTTTAATGGCAATTTAAGGACTAGCAGAAACAATTGTAAAAGGAATTTACGATACAAAGAAAAAAAGATACACAGAATTAAGTCAAACTTTTGAAATAGAAATTGAAAATAATATGTTTTGTTTATAAATTAAAGAATTACTGAAAAATCTGAGAAAACATGTGTCTGTAAAGATTGACATATTCTTATGCAGACTTATTGGAAAATTTAGAAAGTTATTATAGAAGATAATCAGAAAAATAATGAGAGAGTGGAATATAGGAAAAAACTTTTAAAAGAATTGTCAAAAGAATATGGAAAGGACTTTTCAAAATCAAATTTATTTAATATGAGAAAATTTTACTTAAAATATCAAAAATTACAGACAGTGTCCTGAAAATTGAGATAATTCTATTATTATAAAATTTTTAGTACATCTGATGATAAAAAATATATTTGAATACAGAAATATCAGTAAGTTTTCAAATAAATGAAATATTATAAAAATAAAAAAATTAAAAAAGAAAGAGGTAATTTTATGAAAAAAGTATACTTTATAGGAGCAGGACCAGGAGATCCTGAATTGATTACAGTAAAAGGGCAAAGAATCGTAAAGGAAGCAGATGTAATAATTTATGCTGGCTCATTGGTTCCAAAAAAGGTTATTGATTGCCATAAGGATGGAGCTGAAATTTATAATTCTGCTTCAATGAACTTGGACGAAGTGATGGAAGTTATGATAAAGGCACAGAAAAAAGGAAAACTGGTAGCAAGGGTTCATACTGGAGATCCAAGTATTTTTGGAGCAATAAGGGAACAAATGGATATTCTGGATGAATATGGGATTGAATATGAAGTAATTCCAGGAGTGAGTTCATTTGTAGCTGCCGCTGCTGCAATAAAAAAAGAATTTACTTTGCCAGATGTGAGTCAGACAATAATTTGTACAAGACTGGAAGGAAGAACATCTGTTCCTGAAGCAGAAAGTCTTGAAAGCCTTGCTTCACATAAATGTTCGATGGCAATATTCCTATCTGTGCAAATGATTGATGAAGTTGTAAAAAGATTATTAAAGCATTATGATAAAACAACACCAATTGCAATTGTTCAAAGAGCAACTTGGGAAGATCAGAAAATTGTTATGGGAACATTGGAAAACATTGCTCAAAAAGTGAAAGATGAGAAAATTACGAAAACTGCACAAATTTTGGTTGGAAACTTTATGGGGGATAAATATTCTAAATCTAAACTTTATGATAAGACATTTTCGCATGAGTTTAGAAGAGGGGTTGAAGAATAATGAAAAAACTAATAACAATAATTCTATTTATATTTTCCATGCAAATTTTTGCAGAGCAATATCAAGTAATAAAGCAAAAAAATGTTACTTTATCAAAAGAGCAGATTGATTTGGAGAATAAGAAAATTGAAGAAACAGTGAGTAAATATCCTAAAAAAGTATTACAAGAAATGATTTCATATTATTTTTCTGTAGCAAGTAAAGTAAATAATGAAATGAGCAAAGAAGAAAAAGAGAGTATGCAATTGCTATCAAAAGAACTTCCTAGTTTTTTTTCTGAAATATTTGACAATTCAAAATTTAATGTAAAAACTATAAAATATTTATCAAATACAAAAGTTTCTGTTACTTATGAAGTGGTTATTCCTGATTCGGATAAAATTTTAGATGATAAAGAAATGAAAAAAAGATTTTTTAAAAAATATGGATATGAAATGAAAGACGATGAAGATTTTTTAAGTCCTTCAGAAGTAAAAAAACGGAAAGATATAATAAATGAAATGTTAAGAGAAGGAGTGCGAAATCCTAAAAATTATATGACGGATAAAGTAACGAATGAATTAAATAAAATCGGGAATGAGTGGAAGTTTAAAGATGTTGAAAAATTTGAAGAGATGTTAAATAAAATGAAGTGATAAAATACTATTTATTACCTAGGGATTAAAAAAATATGGAAATTATAAAACTTGAAAATCAGAAAAATGATTCTTTTTTTGAAGCAGAATGTTTTTTACATATTGGGGAAGCAAAAGAAGATAAAAATTATGTGGCATTTGATTTGAGAAGGGAAGATGATCCGCTGTATAGCTGTTCTTATTATGATTTTGAGAAAGAAAAGGGAGATAAAATATTTCATTGTTTTGATGGACAGGATTATTCGTGGAAATGTTATGAAAATGAAGTTACGAATGATGAAAAATTGAAAAATGAAATTTTAGGAAATTATGATATTTTGAGAAACAGCACAATTAGATATTTGAAAGAAATAATTCATAAAAATAAGGTTGATTTTTCAAAAAAATTAATTGAACTTCTTGAAAAAATAAAAGCGGGAGAAAAAATAAACAAGAAGAAATTTCGAATAGAACTGAAAAAAGTTGGGCTGTATAAATCAATTTGGAAAGAAAAAACAGAAATTTCTGATGATGTTGTAACACGGGAAATTGGTTTTGAGAATATAATGAAATTTATTGAAGAAAATAATGTGAACAGGATTGTCTTTGATAATGGCGAGTTTTTAGATAATGAAGAAATAGGGAAATTTATTAGAGAATACACAATTGTAGAATTTCGTGATTTTAAGCCAATTAAAGATTTTGATATGATAAAAATGACTTTGGAAGAATGGAATAATCTCAAGAAATGGAAAAAATTGGAAGTAGAAAATAATATTATTGAAATTGAAGAAAAAGATTTTGAAAAAGATGTTTCAATTTATAGGTTAAATGGCAAAAAAATAAATGCTAAAATAGAAGTTACAGATTTTGTGGAAATTAAAAATAAATTTCTTCGATATTTCAATAAATGGTTTAGTAAGGGAAAAGACGATAATTTGAGAGAAAAAGTAGTTATAAAAGGCGTTATACGAGATGGGAGAAAGTTCTATAATTGGATTTTTTTGGATAAAAATAATAAGATTACTACAAGAGAAGAATATGATGAATTTGGTAAAAGATGTGATTAAAAAAGGAGTGTAGATTATGAAAAGACAGTTTTTCAAAATATTTGTTTTATTATTTTTTATAGGAAATTTATCATTTACGGGGAATGTTAGTAATAAATGGAAAGTTTTTAGAAATAAAGATGATATAGAAATAAGCAAAGGAAGAAGAAGATTAAATGATGAAATTTCAGTAGATGATGAAGGTGTTTATTATTTAGGTATAAAAGTAAAAAATGCAGAAAATCTTGTAAATATTAAACAAGAAAAATTAAAAATAAATTTTAAAAATCTTGAATTGATTAAACCAAATGTAAAAAATATAGTAGAGAAAAAATATTTTTTGAAAGATGGGGAAAGAATATTTGCTATTTATGGAACATTAATTAATGAACTAAAAGGAGTGGATTATAATACATTTAAGTTAATATCTGAAGACGTTGCACTAGATAAGGACAAAATTTATATATTTGGAATAGGGGAAATTATTGTTGAACAAGGTTATCATGGTCCATATTTTTCTATGGAAAAAATAACAGGAACACCTCCTGCTGAAGATTTTAAATTTATAAATGAAAATTTGAAACATAACAAAATGTTTTTTGAGAATAATAAAAAATTATATTTTTTGTCTGATGGATGGCTAAATGAATATAGAGCGAAGGAATTAAAAAATATTGATAAAAAAACTTTTAAACCTTTGGAGTATGAATTTATAAAAGATAAGAAAAGTGTCTATTACTATAATTCAGAAATAGATGATTTTGTAAAATTAGAAGGTGCAGATACAAAAACATTTGAAGTTATAGGAAATGGTTATGCGAAAGATAGGAATAAAATTTATTTTTATGATATTTTTAGAATAAATAAATACCCAATTAAAGTTTTTGCAGATAAAAATTCGTTTACAATATTTGAAAATATGGATGCAGAGGGATTTTCTTACGCAAAAGATAAAGACCATATTTATTGTAATGGGAAAATATTAGAGGGTGCAGATTATGAGAGTTTTAAAACTTCAAGAGATGAGAGATATAGCATAAATAAAGGAACAGTAAAAGATAAAAATCACGAATATTTGAAATGTACAATCAAAACTTTTTAAGAGAGTGTCCATAACTTTGTGTAATCTCAATTTTTCAACAAGAGTCAAATTATAGGCACTCATTCCACAAACTATTAAAAAACACATTGTAACTCCAAAAATAATTCCCTCTTTTTTATTTCTAGACATTAAATTCTTCCTTTAAAATTATAATTTTTACTATTCTATCATAAAAAAATTTTTATGTAAGTTTTTTTTAGTTTACTAGAAATTTCAATATTAAAATTTTCTAACACTATTCTAAATCAACATAACTATATGATATAATATTTTATAAATAAAATAAAAAAGGGAAGATAAAAATGATTACGACATTATGTTATTTAGAAAAAGATGAAAAATATCTGATGCTACACAGGACTAAAAAGGAAAATGATATAAATAAAGGAAAATGGTTAGGAATTGGCGGAAAATTGGAAGCTGGGGAAATACCTGAAGAGTGCTTAAAAAGAGAAGTGAAAGAAGAAACTGGCTACGAATTGAATAGTTATGAATTTCGTGGACTTGTGATTTTTAACTACAACAATGATGAACCACTATTTATGTATCTTTACACAAGTTCGGATTTTTCAGGAAATCAGCATGAATGTGATGAAGGCAACTTAAAATGGATTCCCAAAAAAGAAATTTTTGATTTAAAATTGTGGGAAGGCGACAAAATATTTTTAGAATTATTGTTTAAAAATACACCATTTTTTTATTTGACTTTAAATTATGAAAATGACGATTTATTGAGTTCAAAATTAGAATTTAAAGAAAAATACAGTTGTTTTGAAGTTTTTGTTCCAGAAAATTATGTGGAAAAAATTGTGGAAAACTTACAAAAATACAACCTTTTGACAGAAGGATTTTACGCAGATGTTTATTCTACGATTGATGGAATTGGACATTGGAAAACTTTGGAAGGAGGGAATCCTTTTGATGGAGAAGTTGGAAAGGCAAGTGTTGCCAATGAAAAAATTATGAAATTTAGAGTGAAAAAAGAATTTTGTGAGTTAGCATATTATTTGATTAAGGAAGTTCATCCTTATGAAACGCCTGTGATTAATGTATTTGAGATGGAAGTGTAGAAATGGAAAGGAAAAAAATGGACGAACAGGAGATAAAAGAAAAAATAAAAAAAGCAATAAAGTTTGAGGCTGAAAGCGATACGTTGGAATTCAAAAAATCAAAAAATAATTTGCCTAAGATTTATGATACGATTTCATCATTTTCAAATACTCGAGGTGGATTAATAGTTTTAGGTATTGATGAAAAGGATAATTTTAAAATAACGGGCGTAGAAAATATAAATGAAATACAAAATAAAATTTCAGAAATATGTACACAAAAAATGTATCCACCGATACGACCAATTATAACTCAGATTGATTATGAAAATAAAAAATTATTGGTTGTAGAAATTTTAGAATTAAAACAAATTGAAAAGCCATGTTATTACATTCCAAATGGTATTGAAAAAGGTTCCTATATTCGTGTAGGTGATAACGATCAGAAGATGACAAAATATGAAATTTATGCATTACAAAGTTATAAAAGTGGAGTTAATGAAGATTTAAAAAGTGTAAAAAGAGCAGAAGTTAAAGATTTTGATGAAGAAAAATTAAATAAATATTTGAGTGTTATAAAAAAGGAAAAACCAAAATTTTCTAAAAAAGATAAAAACGGAATTTTAAAAATATCTAATATTATAAAAGAAGAAAAAGATGGAAAAATTTATCCAACTTTAGCTGGAATTATGATTTTTGGAGTATATCCACAACAATTTTATCCACAATTATTTATAGCTTGTTCTGTAGTTCCAGGAGTGGAAATAGGTGAATTAGGATCTCAAAACCAGCGTTTTGATGATAATGCAAGAATCGAAGGAAATATAGAAGAAATGTTAAATGATACATTATCTTTTTTAAAAAAAAATATGAAAACAAAAATAATCATAGATGAGAATGGGAAAAGAAAAAATATTCCCGAATATCCATTAATTGCATTAAGAGAAGCAATTGTAAATGCACTTGTTCATAGAGATTACAGTATTTATACAGAGAAATCGTACATAAAAGTTTTTAAATATGAAGATAGAATTGAAATAGAAAATCCAGGTGGATTGTATGGGATTAATAGAATCGAGCAACTTGGAACTGATACAATGTTAGAAGTCAGAAACCCTTTTATTGTTCAAATATTGGAAAATGAGAAAAATATTTTAGAAAATAGGCATTCAGGAATTCCTACTATGAAAGCTGAAATGACTAAAATGAACTTAAAAGAGCCTGTTTTTATTAGCGAAAAAGGAACTTTTAAAGTTATATTTTACAATGAAAAACAAAAAAGTGAACAAGTAGAGAAAAATAGTGCACAAGTTAAAAAAATAAGTGTTGAGAATACAAGTAAAAATAATACTTTGAAGCAAAATAAAAAGATTCAAAAGTATAGTGCACAAGTTCTTGAATATTGTAGTGAACCTAAAACTCGAAAAGAAATTACGGCATATTTGGGTTTGAAATCAATTAATTACGTAGCAAAAAAAATTATTAATCCTTTGATTGAAAATAAAAAACTTAAATATACAAATTCTAATAGAAGAGCAAAAAATCAGAAGTATGTAACGATAAAGGCTAGGGAGGAAGGAAAATGAGAACAGCAGTATATTGTGTAAGTAAAAACGGATATGAAACCTGTCTAAAAATACGAAACAATGTTTATAAAAATTTGCATATTTATGTGTCACAAAGAGTGGCAAATATGCTTAATCTTGAAAGTGAAAATGTGGAAAATTTGTTTGTGATAAATGAGCGAGTGCCAATTTTATTAGAAAAGACATTTGATAAATATGATTTACATATTTTCGTTGCGGCGACTGGAGCAGTTGTGAGAATTATTGAAGGGAAATTTAAGAGTAAGGACACAGACCCAGCTATTATTACAGTTGATGACCACGCTAATTTTGTGATTTCACTGCTTTCAGGACATCTTGGAGGGGCAAATGAAGAATGTAAAGAGATTGCGAATGGAATTGGAGCAATCCCAGTAATTACAACAGCTTCTGATGTTGGTGGAAAAATTGCAGTTGACACATTGTCGCAAAAAATTAAAGCAAAGTTAGAAAGTTTGGACGATGCCAAAAGAGTGACTTCGCTTATCGTAAATGGAGAAAATGTGAGCATTCATTTGCCAAAAAATATCGTAGAAAACGACAAAAATTGTGCTGGAGCAATAATTGTTTCAAACAGAAAAAATATTGAAATTTCTAAAATTATTCCCAAAAATATTATTCTCGGAATCGGCTGCAAAAGAAATACACCAAAAGAAAAAATCATTGAAAAAATAAATTATGTAATGGAAACTCAAAATTTAGAAATGGACTCGATAAAAAAAGCCGCATCCGCTTGGGTAAAATCTGATGAAGTTGGACTTTTAGAAGCAATGAACGAATTAAATATTCCAATAGAATTTTTTGAAAAAGAAAAAATTTTGGAAGTAGAAGATTTAGTCGAAGAGCGTTCAGAATTTGTAAAAAATCAAATCGGAGTGTACGGAGTTTCTGAGCCTTGTGCCTATCTAGCTTCGAGTAGAAAAGGAAATTTTTTGGTAAAAAAAGTGAAGCTAGAAGGGATTACGATTTCAATTTTTGAGGAGGAGATGTGAGAATGGAAATATATAAATTGTCATTTAT